>Ga0079226_10000060_pt1 | contig 62090 bp, 62 predicted proteins | sample Poulit2014_FD_76345 | JGI IMG/M metagenome (GOLD analysis project Ga0079226, IMG submission 76345) | Agricultural soil microbial communities from Georgia to study Nitrogen management - Poultry litter 2014 | ecosystem: Environmental > Terrestrial > Soil > Agricultural land | place: USA: Georgia...
CAAAGGAAATTAAAGAAATTCCAAAGTGAGCAGCAAGAACAAAGTCAGATTGCCCCCATACGACAGCTGCAGCCCCAATTAAACCTTGCGCAACTAGGAAGAAGACTGATAAAAAGGCTAAAAACTTTACCTCCCTAATATGTCCAATTTTCTTCCAAGAAAAATACGAAAGTAATAAAACAGTAATTCCGACAATCGCCGAAACGACACGATGACTTAATTCAATGATTAATTCAGGGGTTATTTCTGATGGAATGAGTTCACCATGGCAAAGGGGCCAAGAGTTTCCACAACCCAGCCCTGAATCAGTTTTGGTCACTAGAGCTCCACCTAATAAAATCAATATCATTCCAACGGAGGAAATAACCGATAACCATTTAAGAGTTCTTATCATTTGTTAACATCCTCGCTATGTAATAGTATGAATATAAAAAGGTTAATAATTTATAAATAATGAAAAATGGTTCACACTAAATAATGATAGTACCTTTTGCGTATATTAGCCAATGATTAACTTGTTAAATATGCAGGAAAAAGGGAGGAAGTCACAAATTTGTTGAATTTCAATCATAAACACTGTGAACATAGTGGTAAAGTAATTAATACTTGCAAAGTTAGGTGATTTTTGCTTACAATGATGTATAGAGATTTGCACTCCCTCTTCTTTACTAAAGTTCTTTTTTAAAAGATAAAATCCAAAATTTATTTCCAATTTATATATGAATCAAATATGTTAGTATTAATTGTTTTCTTTGTAACTAACTCCAAATGTATGTTGAGAGCTGAAGGGGGGTAAAGGGGTTATAGAGAAGTAAAAATAAAGCTTTTAAAGTACATAAAATTTGCAATTAATCTAACAATTTTACATGATATAATATGGAATTTAAATTCAAGAAGGAACTAAGGTGAAGATGCAGTAACCAATTTACTTACATCTTAGGAAGAGAAGATACATGAAAGCGAGGTATAATCAAATGAAAAGTTGGATGAGAAGATTAAGAGCGCTAGCTGTGCTTGGCTCATTCGCAATATTATTGGCAGGTTGTGGAAAAGAAAATTTAACAGCAATGATCCCTAAAGGATACGGTGCTGAACAATCCATGGACTTGATTATATTAACAACAGTTGTTATGTCTTTTGTATTTTTAGTTGTAATTACATTGTTAATAACTGTTTTAATCCGATTCCGTAAAAAGAAGGATGAAGAAGTTCGTAACCCAAAACAAGTTGAAGGTAGTGTCTTGTTAGAGATTGTTTGGACTTCTATACCGATTATCTTAGTTTTAATTATGGCAGTCCCTACAGTTATGGCTGAATTTCATTTAGCTGATGACTCGGATTCGGAAGAACACATGAACATTAATGTAACTGCAAACCAGTACTGGTGGCATTTTGAGTATGATGAAGATGAAATAGCAACAAGTCAGGACCTATACATTCCAGTTGGAGAAAAGGTTTATATTCATTTACTATCTAATGATGTTATCCACTCATTCTGGGTACCAAGTTTATCAGGTAAGCTAGATGCTAACCCAGAAAACACAAACACATTCTTCATTGAGGCTTATGAAGAAGGTATTTATTACGGTAAATGTGCCGAGCTCTGTGGACCATCTCACTCACTTATGGACTTTAAGGTAATTGTTTTAAGTGAAGAAGATTTTGATCAGTGGAAAGATGACATGAAGAGCTTCGATCCAGATCAGTTAGAATTAGACTCTGTTGCGCAAGAAGGAAGAGACCTTTATGAAGAGAACAGTTGTATGAACTGTCACGCAATTGGAGATAATTCAACAGATATCGGTCCAAATCTTACAAACTTTGGTAACCGTGAAAACTTTGCAGGGTATCTAGACCCAACTAAAGAAGAATTAGTAAGATGGATTATGGATCCTGATGAAGTTAAAGAAGATAATAAAATGAAGAATCCTGGATATCCAGAATTCGAAAAAGAAGAGGCTGAAAAAATAGCCGAATATTTACTACAATTAAAACCTACATCAGTTACACCTGATAATGCTAGTAAATAATAGTTTTTAATTATGTTTAAGGAGGTATAATCTGTGGGAATGGCAAAAGCTGAAAAGAGAAGTATTGGTTCTTTTCTATGGGATTATTTAACAACAGTTGACCACAAAAAAATCGGAATTATGTATATTCTCGGTGGTGGATTTTTCTTCCTACTTGGTGGTCTCGAAGCATTAATTATTCGTATCCAATTGTTAAAGCCAGCAAATGATTTTATTAGTGCTGGAATGTTTAACCAAATGTTAACAATGCATGGTACAACGATGATATTCTTGGCTGCGATGCCGATAATCGTTGGTTTAATGAACGTCGCAATGCCCCTACAAATTGGTGCACGAGACGTATCGTTTCCGTTTTTAAACGCATTAGGATTATGGTTGTTTATCTTTGGTGGTATTTTACTTAACTTAAGTTGGTTTTTAGGTGGAGCACCTACAGCAGGTTGGACATCATATGCTTCCTTAGCGGTAAACACGCCAGGACATGGTGTTGACTTCTACGTATCTGGTTTACAAGTAGCCGGTGCAGGAACTTTAATGGGTGGTATTAACTTCATTGCCACGATTGTTAATATGAGAGCACCAGGAATGACTTACATGCGTATGCCGATGTTTTCATGGGCGACATTTGTAACAAGTATTCTGATTCTATTCGCTTTCCCAGCGCTTACAATCAACTTGTTCTTATTAATGTTTGACCGTATGTTTGGAACAGCGTTCTTTGATGTAGCTTTGGGTGGTAATACGATTATTTACCAGCACTTATTCTGGATCTTCGGACACCCGGAAGTTTACATTTTAATATTACCGATCTTTGGGGTGTTTAGTGAGATATTCTCGACATTCTCTAGAAAGAGATTATTCGGATATACAGCAATGGTTTTCGCTACAATGTTAATTGCGTTCTTAGGATTTATGGTATGGGCTCACCATATGTTTACAGTAGGAATGGGTCCAGTTGCTAACTCTATTTTCGCAGTTGGTACAATGGCGATAGCAGTACCTACGGGTATCAAAATATTTAACTGGCTTGCAACAATGTGGGGAGGACAAATTACAATTAACTCCGCAATGTTATGGGCTTTAGGATTTATTCCATCCTTTACAATCGGTGGTATGACAGGAATAATGGTTGGTTCTTCAGTAGCTGACTATCAGTTCCATGACACATATTTTGTTGTCGCTCACTTCCACTATGTAATAGTAGGAGGAACAGTATTCGGAATATTTGCGGCCTTACATTACTGGTGGCCTAAGATGTTCGGAAAGGTACTCCATGAAGGAATGGGTAAACTTACATTTTGGACCTTCTTTATTGGGTTCCATATGACATTCTTTATCCAGCACTTCCTAGGTCTCATGGGCTTCCCACGTAGATACTGGATTTATCAATCGGGTGAAGGACATGATTTAGGAAACCAGATTAGTACTTATGGTGCCTTCTTAATGACCTTTGGAACAATTGTATTTATTATTAATGCAATTTACACAGCTAAGAAGGGTGACCCTGCACCAGCAGACCCATGGGATGGACGTACACTTGAATGGTCTATTTCATCACCACCTCCATACTACAACTTTGAGCAGCTACCACAAGTTCGAGGATTAGATGCTCTGTGGATTGAAAAGATGGATGGAAACAAGGGTATGGCACCAGGTGAACCTCTAGACGATGTTCATATGCCAAATAATTCTATTTTACCATTCTTAATGGCCTTTGGTTTCTTTGTAGCTGGATTAGGATTTATTTACCAGACAGACCATAGCCTATGGTATTTAGCATTATATGGTGGAATGGCCTTTGGAATTGCGATGATGATTGTTAGGTCTCTAAGAGATGATCATGGTTATTATATTCCTAAAGCAGAACTCCAAAAAGCTATCGAAAAAAGGGAGGCTGAATAATAATGAGCTATGATCACTCCTTATTCCCAGAAACGATGCCAAATGAGCCTGAAAAAGCGACGTTAGAAGGCCGTAATAAATTTATGGGTCTTTGGTTCTTCCTTGGTGGAGAAGTAGTGCTTTTTGCAAGCTTGTTTGGAACATATTTAGCACTTAAAAATTCTACTCATACAGGACCTTCATCGGATGAACTATTCGGATTAGGACTTGTCTTTGTAATGACAATGATGTTACTTACAAGTTCTTTAACAAGTGTTTATGCGATGTATCATATGAGGAATAATGATTATAAAAAAATGCAGCTATGGTTAGGGATTACAGGTCTATTAGGAATTGGTTTCTTAGTTGGAGAAGTATATGAGTTTGCTCATTATATTATCGATTACGAATTTACCTTTAGATCTTCGGCCTTTGGTTCAGCATTCTATGCACTAGTCGGTTTCCACGGTGGTCACGTAACCTTTGGTATTTGTTGGTTAATTTTACTCATGACAAGAAATGCTAAGCGTGGATTAAACTTATACAATGCACCTAAGTTCAATACATTCAGTTTATACTGGCACTTTATTGATGTTATTTGGGTATTCGTCTTCACAGTCGTCTACCTAATGGGGAAGGTGGTCTAAGTCATGACTGAAAATGCGAATTCAAATGAGTTAAAGTTATATGAAAAAGAGCAGCGTAAAGAAGAAATGCAAAAGCAATTGATTTCTTTCGGGTTAATGATCTTGTTTACACTCATTGCCTTTTCAATTGTTGCATCCGGAGCATTCTCTAAAATGGTAATTATACCAGTTTTAATGCTTATGTGTTTAATCCAAGTAGGTTTCCAATTCTACTATTTCATGCACATGAAAGAGAAGGGCCACGGTGTACCAGCGGCACTTATTTATGGAGGCGTATGGGCTGCATTCTTAACTTTAGCAGCTTTAGGTATTATTTCTTGGTGGTAATCTGTTTTAAAATTATAAAAAGGAAAAAGATCGGAATTTCCGATCTTTTTCCTTTTTTCTACATTTATTATTCTATGACTTATTTTCGAAAAAAATACATTTTTAAATATTGTCTTGGCTTCTAAGTTATTAGCATTTACCTCATTCCTAAGGTATACTAAACAATAGACCATTAACAACAATGGAGTGAATATACATGTGGTTAAACTTACAAATATTTGGATTTCGAGCCTTGTGGAGTCCATATTTTATACTGTTTCTCATTGCACTAAGTGTTATTTATTACTTAATAACCGGACCATTACGACATAAGTTTGGAGACTATGAAAAACCAACAAGGGGACAACAGATTAACTTTTATAGTGGTATAGTAGTTCTGTATCTTGTTAAAGGGTCTCCCTTAGATTTACTGTCTCATATTATGCTTTCAGCCCATATGATCCAAATGGCTGTATTGTTTTTTATTTTCCCTATTTTTATGCTGAAAGGGATTCCGGTTTGGATTTGGGAAAAAGTTGTAAATGCACCCTACTTTAAAAAGGTATTTAAGTTTTTAACAATACCTTTAATAGCTGTATTATTATTCAGTACGGTTTTAGCATCCTTGCATGCACCCGGAATTTTTGATTTTACTAAGTCATCAAAAATTATCCATATGCTTACCACATCATTTATTTTATTTTTCTCTTTTATTATGTACTGGCCAGTCATACCGCCAATCAAAGAGCATGATAAAATGCCACCCTTAGTAAAAATGGCTTACTTAATATTTAGTAGTATTATTATTACAATAGCATGTGCCCTGATTATTTTTGCTGATAACATTATATTTGATGCATATACGGCTGAAGGCTCTTGGATGCAGGCATTAAGCTTATGTGTACCAAGTGATGTTTTAGATGGTTTAGCATCCTCCATTTCAGGTCCTGAAATGTTTTCACCGATGTCGGCTAAAGATGATCAGCAACTTGGTGGAATTATTATGAAAATGATGCAGGAGATTGTTTATGCCTTTATTATTGGTCGAATTTTCTTCCAGTGGTTCTCAAAGGATAATATGAAAGTTGATCCAGTTTCTGAAAACTCTTATAGTCATAACGCATAATAAATAAAAAAAGGTAGTTTGCTCTTATCTAATAAGAACAAACTACCTTTTCTATTATATTTTAATTTTCCATTTAATAATACCGGCTTCCGTAGCAGATGTTATTAAAATAATGATTAAGGGTCCGATAATTAGTCCAAGGAAACCAAATACTTTTAATCCTAAAAACATTGATATAAGCGTTAGTAGAGGGGATAAACCCATTTGTTGTCCCATGACCTTAGGTTCAACAATTCTACGGATAGCCAAAAGAATGATAGCTAATATACTTAATTTTATCCCCATTACTGTTTTACCAGCTAAGAACATATACAGTGCCCAGGGACCTAGTATAATAATGGATCCAATGATTGGGATTAAATCAACTATCCATATGATGATAGACATGATTAATGCAACTTCCGGTGAGATAATAAGTAAACCAATTAAAGCTGCTACAAATATAATAAAGCCTAGTACAAGTTGAGCTTTGATAAAGCCAAGAAAGACATTGTTTAATTTTCTACCCATGAAGGTTACTTTCGCAGCTGTTTCATCTGTCATTATTTGATAAAGGTTCTCTTTAATGGTTGGTAATTCCAACATAAATAAGAACAAGGAAATTAAATAGACTAGGAAACTAACTAGGAAATTAGGTACTTTTGAAAACATCTGTGCAATGTTGTCTATTGTTATTTTCTCTTTAATTGTATCTCCCAGAGAAGTAAGATTTTGCTGGATACTTTCAGATACTTGTTTTATAAATTCATCGGGTAAGGTTTGTGCATACTGTTGGATCTCATTTTCCCATTTATGATATAAATTGTTTAATTGTTGAGTATGATGTGGAATATCTTCAACAAAGTTTACTACCTGTGCAATAGCCTTCGTTACGATGAAGGTACTAACAAAGCCTAATAAAAATACGAGCAGTAAAAAGACAACGATCACAGATATTCTTCGGCCTACCTTTACCTTTCGTTGAAGGAGGTTTACGAACGGATTTAATAGAATCGCAGTAAATAAGGCTGCAACTAATGGTATGGATAAGGGAAGAATAAGGACAAATAATATAGCAAGGACCACTAGTCCCACAATTGTCCATTGTTTTTTAGTAATATTACGAATTCGACGGAACAAAATAAATGACCTCCTTAAGACGACAAACAGTTTTCTTTTAATATACCATTATTTTAACCAAATGAACACTTAGAATAAACATTTTTCAGAAAATATTTCATCTGGATAAAAAAACCAATTGCTTTTCTCAAAAAGCAATTGGTCTATCCTAAAATAAAGATTATAGCACTGACTTAACTTAATTGTTTTTCTATTTCTTCTTTTGCACCTACTACTAAATCATGTGCTCTTTTTACTAAATTCTTTGGGAAGTTTTCATCTTCGCCGTACTCAACTCCAAAAGGATAATAATGTTTTCCTAGTAAAGGAGTTTTAATTTTAATTAACGCATCCCCACGGTCTACATCGCCTTCTAAGGCATATCCTTGGATACGAATGTAATATGTAACATTTTTTTCATTCGAAGCAACTTTATAATCATATGTGACTCGTTCATAATCCCAGGATTCACCTAAAATAAAACCATGCAAACCCATTAAACGATTTAATGCCTTAACATTAATTGTTAAACCATCAATGCCTGTATTTTCTAATTCCACGTATCTCACCTCTTTATTATACTCACTAACCTTATCATAGTACGAAATAAGATAAGTTGCAATTGAAAAGATAAAACTATGTTTATTTCAAAAAGATAGTTTATAATAAGAATTAAGTATGCTTTTTGAAGAAAGGATTGTTTATTTTGAAAAAATTAAGACGAATAATTTTCGTTTTTGTAATTGTTTTAGGTATATATTTGTTTTTAAAAGATCCCGAGACTTTTAACAGAGGGGCTAATGATGTAAATCAAAAGGAATTACTTTTGGAGAAGAAAGAACAAATTCAAAGGCCGTCAAAAAATAAATTAACTATAAATTTAGATTCTTGGATAGGTATGTCTGTTGATGAATTAACAGATGAATTAGGAGAGCCTGATCGAAAAGATTTAAGTGAATTTAATTATACCTCTTATGTCTATATGGATGATTACGATGAGTATCTAGTTTTTGGTGTTGAAAATGCTGAGGTCGTTACTGTGTTTGGAACGGGAAGCAAGTTAAATATTGAACCCTTTACACTAGGTGACTCTTACGATGAGCTGGCTGACTTAGCAAAATTTGAAAAGTCATTAACCTTTAAAAAGGGCAGGTCTAGCTACACCTTCGAGTTAACTGAAGAAGATATTGTAAGCCGTCCTTTGGGACAAATTAATCCAAATACTTTTATTCAATTTTATTTTGATGAGATTGACGATCAGTTAATAGCTGTTCGCTTAATTAAAGGAGATACCTTGCTTTTACAAGGAAGTTATCATGTTAGCTATAGAGGAAATTTACCTGAAGAAAAAGAACTCACTAAAGAAGAGTTAGAAATAATAGATCGAAATCAAGAGCAACAAACGGTAGAAATAACAAATGTTCTTCGAGACTTTTATGGCAGGGGAGCCTTAGAAAGTTCAGAGGAGATTAGAGAGGTTGCCTTCTTGCATAGTGAAGATATGGTAAAAAATAATTATTTTTCCCATGAAAGTTATTCAGGAGAAAGTTTAGCTGACCGTTTATCTACTAGTGGAATAAGCTTTAAAGTAGCGGGGGAAAACATAGCATCAAATTATATTGACTCGCTTGCTACGGTAGTGGGATGGATTAATAGCCAAGGTCATCGAGATTCATTATTAAATAATGAATTCACACATATAGGAGTTGGTGTGTATGATACACATTACACTCAGAACTTCATAAAAAAATGAATACTTTCACACAATTTCAGTAGATGACATAGCCTATATAAAAGGTTGTAATTGGGATGGTGTTTAAAATGGATAAAATCCGCCAATTTAAGTCATTTATTAATAATCATCCAAAATTATTGGAATACGTAAGAAAGAATGGATATTCCTGGCAAGACTATTATGAGAAATGGATCATGCTTGGAGAAGAGGATTCCTATTGGGACACTTTTAGGGATAATCCTATTAAACATAGTAGGAACACAACTTCATCTGAAGGAGTGCTTCATCAATTAGAATACTTTGTTACGAATATGGATGTTCCAAAAGTACAGAAGCAAGTAAGTGAATTGAATAAAATTATAGAAACAATTAATGGACTTCTTAAAAGGTATTTAGAGAGTAAGGCAAGTAAAACTTCCTCCCATTATGACTTTTTCCAAAAATATAAGGACTAGAGGTGCAATCATGCATCCTGTTATTTATCATGATTTAAAAAATGATCAAGAATTGCTAGTTTTTATTAGGAATCAACCTATTTGGTATCGTTATTTATCGAGGGACCCTCTACAATGGGAAGCATTTAAACAAGAAGCAAAGAAGTGGCATGGTAAAACATTAAGGCAAAGGACCGAAAAACTAAGTAATCAAGTAAAGATGCTCCATCTTCTATATGTATTGACAAAATCCACAAATAATCAGGAATAACAGAAACATTATCTTTTCATAGATTTGAAATAATGATAATATGTATATGAGGTGATAAACTTGATTGCAACAATAGAGATCGTTGATTTATTAGATCAATCTGATAAACTTAGTGAAATGATATTACAATCTGATGTAATTGATAATTATATACAAGCCCGTAGAAAAATGAACAATGATGACAGGGCACAAGAACTTATTAAAGATTTTAATGATACGAAAATCCTTTATGAAGAAGTTCAAAGATTTGGTCGTTATCATCCAGATTATAATGAAATTATGAGAAATATCCGTTCGAAAAAACGAGATATGGATATGAATGAACTAGTAGCAAGCTTTAAAATCGCGGAACGTCATGTGCAACGCTTATTAGATGACGTTTCAGAATTAATCGCCCATAGTGTAAGTGAACAAATAATGGTTCCTAAAGAAGGGGCAATGTTTAGCGATAGTGGCTGTGCATCTGGAAATTGTGGTAGTGGTGGCTCTTGTAGCTGCAACGCCTCATAAATATGCAAGTAGGGTGGTTGATTAGCAAATGAAAGTAGAAAGAGAGAGTTTAATTGTATGGTATAGGCATAGGCGAAACATTTCGCAAATTAGACGTCATGGTCATTTAGTTTATACATCGAGACGAATGCGCTATGCAGTTTTATATGTAAATAAAGAAGAAATCGATAAAGTGGAAAAGAAATTGAATAAATTTTCTTTTATAAATAAGATTGATCGATCAATGAAAAAACTTATCCGAACAAACTATGAAAAGAAGGATTCTAAGAAAAATAAAGAATATGATTTTCATGTTGGAATTTAAGTATAAAGAAAAGCCTGCAGTTTAGGACACTGCAGGCTTTTCTTTTTCCTATTTGTTAAGGAAAAAGGGAGAGGAGAACTTGGACGAAGATCTCACCATAGAGTATCTCTTCCGTATATTGTTGAACAACTATTTTTTATAGCTGTTATAATTTTATTATCCTCTTTTTATTAAAAAATATACAAATTATTTTTAATTAGATAAATTCTTTTCAAATGAAGGGTTATTTGTTAGGATAGTAACGAATACTAGGATTGATTGGAGTGGGCGTATGAGAGTTATTTCTGGGGAACATCGAGGAATTAAATTGCATTCTGTACCTGGCAAAAATACGAGGCCAACCTCCGATAAAATTAAGGAGTCATTATTTAATATTATTGGACCATACTTTTCTGGCGGTAAAGTTCTGGATTTATTCGCTGGTAGTGGGGGCTTGGGAATAGAAGCTATTAGTCGAGGTATGGATTATGGAATATTTACTGAAAAAAGCAATGCAGCAATTAAAACAATTAATCAAAATGTTCAAAAAATAAGAGCTGAAGATAAAATTAAAGTTTATCGAAAGGATGCCTTCAAAGCATTAAAACGCTTTGCAGACGAAAAATACGTTTTTAAATTAATTCTTATCGATCCGCCTTATCACTTTAAAGATGTACATAAGTATATTGATGAAATTATGGAAGGTAATTTAATTGAAGAGGATGGCCTAATTGTTTATGAGCACGATTCAAAGGTGCCAGCGCCAATCCATAACAATTTAGAGAAGGTAAGAGAGGCTATGTATGGGACTACCGCAATAACAATTTATAAAAAACATTAAGAAGTCCGGGGAGGAATTCAATATGAAGCGAATAGCAATTTGTCCAGGTAGTTTTGATCCGATTACAAATGGGCATATGGACATCATTCGGCGAGGAGCCAAAATATTTGATGAAGTAATTGTCGTTGTTTTTACAAACGATGCAAAAACCCCGTTATTTTCAGCGGAAGAACGCCTAGAATTAATTCAAAAAGCAACTAAGGATATACCAAATGTTCGGGTAGATTCTAGTAGTTCCCTAGTAATTGAGTATGCAAAAGAAAAACAAGCTGGTGTTATCCTGAGAGGCTTACGAGCGGTTAGTGATTTTGAATATGAAATGCAAATTGCATCTATGAATCGAAAATTAGACGAAGAAATAGAAACGTTTTTTGTTATGACCAATAATCAATACTCTTATTTAAGTTCAAGTATAGTGAAAGAAGTAGCAAGCTACCATGCAGATGTGCGTTGCCTTGTACCGGAAGTAGTAGAGAAGGCTTTAAAAGAAAAGTTTAAATAGCCCTATAGATATTGTCTGCAGTCAGGCAATATCTATTTTATTTTAAGTGTGATTTTAATTTATATATAAAAGCAAACCCAATGATGAGAATGGTAATTGGCGGACCAAAGATTTGGTAAACAGCATATAAATTTCCTAAGGCTTCATAGCTAGTCGTTAGAGGATTGTACACGGTAACAATGCTTTCGGATGAAAAAAATACTGGGAATAGAATAAAGGTTAATAAACTAGCTAGGAACCCATGTAAGAGACGGGCGTAGAAGTATCTAGAAAAACGTATATCTGTGGGTGCAAGAATGCTGGCAACTTGAGCCTGTATGGAAAATCCATTAAAACCTAAGAGAAAACTTACAACTAGTAAGGGAAATAAGAGCCCAAGTCCTTTTATCTGAGCGATCAGCTCTATTCCTATTGTAATTTCAAATATTCCTGTGACAAAGGGAAGAGATAATGAATTAGGTAAGTTTAGATGGGGAAAAATAAGTTGAAATACTTGAGCGATTTTCCCTAAGAAATTCACCTGAAAAAGTAGGGATGTGATAACTGAAAATAAAGTAATGAATCCTCCTACCATAATGAGGGTTTGAACAGAATGATATACAGCATCTCCTAAGTGTTCACCAATAGGTTTTGTATCCTTTGTTTTTAAAGAGTGAACTTCCTTTCTTATTTGTGTGAAGAATGTTTGCTTAGTTTTTGAATGAATCTTTGCTTGCCTATTGTCTTTGTATATATATTTAAGAATCATACCTAGGAGAAGGTTTCCACCATAATGACATAAGGCAATTAGTAATCCGATCTTCGCCTCATTAAAAAATCCAACTGCAATTGCACCGAAAATAAAAAGAGGACTAGATGCATTTGTAAAGGAAACGAGCCTTTCTGCCTCTGTTTGGCTTAATTTCTTTGCTTGACGTAGCTTTGCTGTAATTTTTGCCCCTGTAGGATAACCACTGACATATCCCATCAATAATGCTAAGCTCCCGGAACCAGATACATTAAATAAAGGTCTCATAATTGGTTCGAAGAGAACACCCATAATTGAAATGGCACCTAAACTAATGAGTAATTCTGCCATAATAAAGAAAGGGAGTAAGGAAGGAAAAACAACCTCCCACCAAATGTTTAACCCTCTAAAGCTTGCATGTAAAGCGTCTTCGGGAAATATAATAAGTAGAAAGGTTAATAAGAGCACACTTCCAATAAGTATACTTTTTCTTAATAATGGATACATAAGAGACCTCCATTGTTTAATCCGTATTAAGCAAAAGAATGTTACTTCATACGAATAGTAGTATAATTAAATTATCTGTTTGTCCAAGACTGTTTAATAAGTAATATACGATTTAGACTGTAGTAGATATGACGAAAAAGTTTTTTCTTTAAAAAGGTGGTGGAGAAATGAGGTTTTCCAGAAAACATCTCATTTATTTATGTATTGTATTAGCATTATCTATATTTTTATCAACTTATAAAATGCCTTATTATATTTATAAACCCGGTAATGCAAATTCCCTTGATTCAATGGTCGTCGTTGAGGGTGGATATGAAAGTGAGGGATCCATGCATTTACTAACTGTTTCGGGTAGTTATGCAACCCCTATTCATTATTTATTAGCAAAAGTATTGCCTTTTAGAGAGGTAATGCCGATTAGTGCTGTTCGTCATGAAGATGAAACTGATGAAGAATATACGAATCGACAATTATACATGATGGACGATTCCCAACATGCATCAACAATTGTAGCCTATGAGGCGGCGAATGCAGATATTGAAGTTATTCATAATGGAGTATATGTTGTAGCGACAGTCAAAGATATGCCAGCGAATGAACTACTTAAGAGCGGGGATGTTATAAAAAAGGTTGATGGATTAACCATCGACGTATCTGAAGACTTCATGGAGTATGTAGAGGGGAAAAAAGAAGGCGAAAGTATTACGATAGGATTTGAAAGAGACGGTAAAGAAAAGGAAGCGGAAATTGAAATTCTGCCCTTTCCTGATGAAGAAGGGAAAATTGGTATTGGAATCCAATTAACGACAAATATTGAAGTTGTGGTGGATCCAGAGGTAACTTTTTCTAGTGGTCGAATCGGAGGGCCAAGTGCTGGATTAATGTTTTCATTAAGAATTTATGATCAGCTGACTGAAGAGGACTTTACTCGAGGATATAAAATTGCTGGAACGGGACAAGTAGATATAGATGGAAATGTTTATCCTATTGGTGGGGTGGATAAGAAAGTCGTTGCTGCAGATAATGAAGGAAGTGACGTTTTCTTTGTTCCTTATGAGCAGGGGCGTGAAGGATCAAACTATGATGAAGCGGTAAAAACTGCGAAAAAAATAAAAACAAAAATGGACATTGTGCCAGTAGATACTTTTGAGGAAGCCTTATTATATTTAGAAAACCTTGAAGAAAGAATAGAGTAGCTAAAGCTTACTCTATTCTCTCTCATAAATGGGCAGCCGGCGCTCTTGTTTTAACAAATTCTCCTTTATTTTACCTGGGAGGATACTGTAATAAGCGTTTATGGCGCGTTCTTCCATATTCAATAGCAAAGGTTGATTCCTTCTTAATTTCGTCTCAATAGGAAGCTTAATGTCTTTTTTCCTAGCATTTAAATATTTCCTACCACTGTCATTAAAGCCTAACATTCTGATATAAGGTAGAGTTTCTTCGTGAACCAGCTTCATTTCTTCCTTCCCTGAATTTGTTAGGATATGGGTGAATATACGTTGGAGCCTGGTCCAGGTATATCGCTTTGTTTTTAATAAAGACATCCAATGATAAAAAGAAGTTGCACGCTTTTCCGTTGCTATTATTCGGTGCTCTAATCCTTCACTAACATCATGAATCTTAGACAATTCACTACTGGTCATTGTGGATACTCGGTATTTTAGTAAATGAAAGTAGTCTTCCCATTCATGCCAAAGGGTGGAAAGTGCTTTATATGTTATTAAAGATTCTTGAGTTATTTGTGGAATCGATTGTAGAATTTCCTTAGATATTTTACCATCCTTAAGGAGTTGCTTGCGAATACTTGTTGCGCTAGCAATATTACCTTTAATTTGTTGATCATGGTAGTCTGATTCAATTCTTTTAATTGTCAAAGGTTCAATGGGGATCCGGTTGGCTAAGATTGTTTTCACATAGCTAAAACCTAAAATGTTGTTAGGTCTGCCTAAATCAAGTTGCTCAGTTAAGCCAAGTTCTTGAAAGGCATTTTTACTAGCCATGGGAAAGGATAAGCCTAGCTGGAGACTTTTATTCAGGTAATAGCTGTAGTTCATTTCATTTTCAGCTAATTTATGATAACTTGATATAAACTGATGAATACTACCCGATTCACTGCCAAAGCAAATACTATTGACACCTATTGCTTCTAGACTTCGTATTGCCCCTAGGGCGAATAAGTCACTATTTTGCACAGAGAAAGCATAGGGAAGTTCAAGTACGATATCTACACCAGCCTTTAAGGCAGCTTTCGTTCGGTGGAACTTATCAATTATTGCAGGTTCGCCCCTTTGTAAAAAGGAGCTACTCATGACTGCAATGATGCAATCACTTTTAGAAACTCTTTTTGCTTCTTGGATATGATGTAAATGTCCATTGTGAAGCGGATTATATTCAACAACTAAACCACAAGCTTTCATAAATTCAGCATCCTTTCATCAATATAAAGTAAGAATAAGAATAATTTGTATAAATGTAAAGGAAAAAACATTGACAAAAGGTGAATAACCTTTTAAAATATATCATGTTGCCCTGAGGTGATTCAAAATGAAATTTTTATTAAACCAAATTCGTAAAGAGGCACATAATAAATTGATGCATTTCGATAATGAAGTCGATGTATCGGAATTAAAAACTCTTAATGAAGATATTCGAGCAACTACTGATGCCCGTGTATACGGATATTGTTCCTTAGATGGAGATGAAATTATCTTTTCTTTGAACATGACTGGGGAAGTAACCTTACCTTGTTCAAGAACGTTAGTAGATGTGCCCTATCGTTTTCATGTTAAAGCTACAGAGATATTTACAACTTCATTGTATTACGGGGAAGAAGAGGAAGAAGAGGAGATTCATCCTTTAGAAGGAGAAGTAGTCGACCTTTATCCCTTCATTCTTGAAAATATTTTATTAGAACTTCCATATCGAGTAATGACCGATGACCAATCTGTTTTAGATAATGCTGTATTAGAAGGAGAGGGCTGGTCCTTTTCCGAAGAAGAATCCATAGAGCAAGCTGAAGAAAAAATCGATCCTCGAATGGAAAAGCTGAAGCAACTATTAGAAAAGGAAGAAGATTAAAGGAGGTGTTTGAGCATGGCGGTACCAAAGAGAAGAACATCTAAAAAAGTTACAAGACAACGTCGTACACATCATAAATTACACTTACCAAATATGGTAGAGTGCTCAAATTGTGGAGAATATACCATTCCACATCATGTTTGCAAAGAATGTGGACATTACGGTGACAAAGAAGTTATCAGCGAATAATTCATGTAAAGAAACAGGCCAATGATCGGTCTGTTTTTTTATTTGCCTAAAATCATTAGCTTCTATGGTATTATATAAGTAATAAACTAAGAAGAGGGATTTTTATGAAATCTTATGTTACATATAAATTTACCGAAAATAAGTATAGCGTGATCACCTTAAATCGCCCTGAAAAGAAAAATGCGATTAGTTTAGAAATGGTAGAACAATTGAATGCTGCCCTTACCCGAGCCAAAAAGGATAAAGGTAATTTTTTAGTCTTGAATTCAAAGGGAAATGTTTTTTGCGCGGGTGGAGATTTAAAAGATTTCCATGGTAATTTAGAAGTAGAGCAAATTCGCAAACAACTCTCAATGATGAAAGATGTGCTCACAGAATTCGTATCCTTTCCAGTTCCTACAATTTGTTTATTGTCAGGGGATGCATATGGTGGAGGTTGTGAATTAGCTTCAGCTTGTGATATAAGAATTGCAAAAGAAGAGAGTAAGTTTGGTTTTGTACAATCTAATCTTGGCATTTTACCGGGTTGGGGTGGAGGGTCTCTCCTTTATGAAAGGATAGATTCTAGCTTTGCTATGCGCTGGATTATGGAGGGAAAAGTGTTTTCTGCTCCTTATTTAGAGAAAAAAGCTTGGATTCATAAAGTAATACATAAATCGGATTGGGATGAGGAGTTAATTTTACGTCCTTACATCAATAAAACACGAGTCCAAATGGAATTCATTAAATTGCAATATAATGAATACATTTCCACATTTACTTTGTTTAAAAATATGACAAATGAAGTAAATCGATGTTCTACATTGTGGGGATCTAAAAGACATAAAGAAGCTATACACAAAGCCTTACATAAAAATAAATAGTTTTTAAAAGTCTATTCTACTTCCTCATCGCATAAGTTAATAGCAAATAGATGAGGGAGGTCAAAAATGAAAGTGACTAGGCAAGATGCATGGGCAGAAGATGAGGATATTCTATTAGCGGAAACTATTTTGCGATATATTCGCCAAGGAAAAACCCAATTAGATGCTTTTAAGGAAGTAGCTAAGAATTTATCAAGAACACCAGCAGCTTGTGGTTTCAGATGGAATTCCACGATTCGAAAGCAATATACAGATGCAATCAATCAAGCAAAAAAGGAAAGAAAAAATGGATATTTTATGAAGAATAAAAAAAGCTGGAACAATGACTTTCAAAAGGAAGTTAAGGAAGCGATTTCGATATTGTCTAAGGTAAAGCAATTATCTGATTCTCATTCTCATATTTTTAAAAAAGAGTATGACCAATTACTAGACACTCTAGAGGAAGAAAATATTCGTTTGAAGAAAAAGCTTAAAAGGTACGAGGATGCCTGGGGTGAAATGGGGAAAATATGGTCATGGATTCATGAGCAGCCGGAAGGATAAAAGAAAAAGCCATGAAGGATGTTCATGGCTTTTTGAGAATAATTATATTTTCTTTTGTTCTACACCTTCAGGCATCCACACTAATGGATTTTCACCAAAGTCTCGTGAAACTTCATAATTAGCTTTAACAAAGCCCATCTTTTCCCAAAACTCATGGGAGTTTATTCTAGGGTTTGTTTTAATGGGTAGGTCAAATTCCTTTGCGTAATTTACCAAGGCTGTACCGTAGTTTCTATTTCGGTAGTCAGGTAGTACTTCTAATTTCCAAAGCTCTAAATAATCATGTGCTGGATCGAAATATTGATCGTATTTATGACTTACTTTATACAAGCTCATTCTAGCTACTAAGTTCTTTCCATAATAAATACCGTAGAATGGAGACTCGCTGTCATTTTCAACAATGTTGTTTTGTAAATCCTCGAGCATGGATAGTTCTTGATTCCCGTATTCTTTAAATCGTTTAAAGTCCTCTAAGGTCTTATAATTAATTAATAATCTTTCAATCTTTACGTTCTCCATAAAAACCCCTCTCTTCTATCTGTGTAAGCGCTAAAAGTTTGTGATTACTTTTATTATAGTATAAATTTTAATAGAATGAAATTAACTTCTATTTTCATCGATAATTTCAGAACTGCTTTTATCACAATAAAATAAGGGAATGAGTATTATGGATACATTACTTAATATAATTAATTATATGATATCATTTTCAGTAACATTCCCCTTTGTCCTAACGTTTTTATTATATTTAGCATTTAGAGTTGTGACGACAAATAGGGTTAAATCTTTACAAAAAGCTGTTGATTTTTCAACGATTTTCTACGTGTTGTCAATCTATAGCCTCCAAGCTATGTACATGAAAATCCCTTTGTTTTCTATCATTATTGTTTCGCTACTCCTATTATTTTCTGCAATGATTATTTATCAGAGGAAAAATTATAATGAAATATATATTTAACGATCTGTAAAAATTCTTTGGAGAATTTGCTTTTTAATTTTTAGTGTATTATATGTATTCTTCTGTGGATTTGGGATTCTAAGATTGATATTTATGTAAGCTCTAAACAAATCATGTGAAATAGAGAGAATCTTTATGTAGAATACAATATAGCTATGGCTCATGAAGGAGTTGATTCATTTGGATATTGAAAGTATTACACTAAGTCGAAAAAGTAATTTTATGCAGGACTATCTTAAGCAAAATGAAGATATAATGAAGTTTTTTGAGTATAAACCCTTAAGCAACTTTAAAGAAAGACTAGAGTATTTAAAGCAAAAATCCTTTAAAAGAGAAGAATTAGTAAAGGTTTTACATAAAAAGAATGAAGAATGGGGTGCGACTGAAGAGTCTCTTCAAAATATCCAAAGATTAAAAGATGAAGAAGCCCTTGTGGTTATAGGGGGTCAACAAGCTGGATTGTTATCTGGACCGACTTATACGGTCAATAAGGTAATTTCAATTATAAAATTGGCCAGGCAACAGGAGGAGGTATTACAAGTACCTGTTATTCCTGTATTTTGGATTGCTGGTGAGGATCATGATTATGAAGAGATTAACCATACTTATTTATTAACTGAACAAGGTATGATTAAACATCAGATTAATCAGCATGTTCAGGAGAGAACTCCTGTTTCTGATATTAAGATGGATCAAGCCCTGTCTCTAAAATGGATTGATGAGCTATTTCTGACATTAGAAGAGACAAGTTATACAAAGGACCTATATAAGCTGATTCAAAATTGTTTGAATCACTCTCATACTTATGTTGACTTTTTTGCTCGATTTATTAATGAACTCTTTAGAAATGAAGGTTTAGTATTAATTGATTCTAATGATAAAGAAGTTCGTCAATTAGAAAGTAATTATTTTGAAGAAATGATTCTTAAGCAAAATGAAATTTCGGAAAGGATATACAGATCTACACAACTTGTGAGACAATCAGGTTACGAATTAACAATTGAACCTGAGTTAGAAGATGCTCATATTTTTTATCACCTTGAAGGCGAAAGAATCTTATTAGTAAGAAACGATGAAGATTTGTGGCTAGGTAAACAAAATGAGATTGAATTATCAACAAAGGAATTGTTACAAATTGCTAAGGAGCAGCCAGAAAAACTGAGCAATAATGTGGTAACTCGACCACTTATGCAAGATTTATTATTTCCTACACTAGCTTTTGTAGGGGGTTGGGGTGAAATCAGTTATTGGTCAGTCCTAAAAGATGCTTTTGCATCCATGGATTTAAAAATGCCACCAATTGTTCCCAGACTATCCTTTACCTATGTTGAGCCCAAAGTGGCCAAGTTAGTAGAAAGATACTCCTTACATTATGAAGAAATATTAAGTAGGGGAGTTGGAAAGGAAAGAATAAATTGGATCTCTTCTCAGGAGGCTTATCCAACTAAGTTTGTAGCTGAACAAATAAAAGAAGATATCGATGAATTGCATAAGCCTTTACGAAAAATAGCGGAAGACATTTCTCCTAATTTGAAGGAATTGTCTGAGGCAAATTTATATTTTATTCAAGAAAAGCTTGATTATTTATTGAGAAGTATAGAAAAAGAAGTGGCAAAAAAGCATAAAAAAAATCTTGTCGATTTTTCAGATGTCGAATTTAGTCTATTTCCAAATTCACAGCTTCAAGAACGAATATTTAATCCATGCTATCTGTTAAATTATTTCGGTGGGGATTTCATTCATAAGATGATTGGCGAAGACATTTCTTTTGAACAAGAACATTATTTAGTGTTTTTATAAAAGTTCCCCCACCATCCACCACTTTTGTTGGTTTTTCTATTAAGAATATAAATAAAAAAACATTAACTCTCTATAAGTGTTGTTAATACAACCTTTATAGGGAGTTATTTTTTTGTCTAATTAGATTAAAAAGGCTTATTAACCTAGTCCAAAATGACTAATTATCAGCAAAAAATCTTTTCTTTAATAATTAGGGTGGTGGAAAGTGGGGGATTGTGGTAATATAAAAATATATTGAGGTGGAGGCGAACTATATGTTTATGGGCGAATTTGGACATAACATAGATACAAAGGGACGCATTATTGTTCCTGCTAAGTTTCGCGAGGAGCTCGGGGAGAAATTTGTCGTAACTCGGGGTCTTGATCGATGCTTGTTTGCTTACCCTCTCAGGGAGTGGGAAATTTTAGAAGGTAAATTAAAGAAATTACCCTTAACGAAACGGGATGCTCGAGCCTTTACCAGGTTTTTCTTCTCCGGAGCGATTGAATGTGAAGTGGATCGCCAGGGAAGAATTAATCTCCCACAACCCTTAAGGAAATATGCACATTTAGAAAAGGAATGTACCGTAATTGGTGTTTCTAACAGAATAGAGTTTTGGTCTACCGAAGTTTGGGAAGACTATTTCACAGAGTCTGAAGAATCCTTTGCAGAAATCGCGGAGAACTTGATGGACTTTGATATTTAATATAGAAGGTGGGTGAAGATTTGTTCGAACATGTTACTGTCTTACGGGATGAAATGATTAAACACTTAGCCATTAAACCAGAGGGTACATATATTGATTGTACAGTTGGTGGTGGGGGCCACTCCGAACAAATAGCAAAATGCTTATCAGAGGAAGGAAGCTTAGTCGTAATTGATCAAGATTTAAATGCCTTATCTGCAGCAAAAGATCGATTACTCAAGGTGAAAAACGATGTCATTTTCGTTCATAATAATTTTGGAAATTTAAAAGAGATTGCCGAAGACTTAAACTTACAAAAAATTGATGGGATACTGTTCGATCTGGGCGTATCTTCACCACAACTCGATAAGGGTCATCGGGGATTTAGTTATCGATATGATGCAGAACTTGATATGAGAATGGATGAAACAAAATCCTTAACAGCAAAAGAAATTGTTAACCATTGGAAATATGAAGACTTGGTTAGGATCTTTTTTCGTTACGGAGAGGAGCGTTTCTCCAAGCAGGTGGCAAGACAAATTGAACGAGAAAGAAAAGAAACACCAATAGAAACAACTTTTCAACTCGTTGAGATTATAAAACAAGCAATTCCTGCAAGAGCTAGACGCAAGGGCGGACATCCTGCTAGACGAATATTTCAAGCTTTACGTATTGCAGTAAATGATGAATTAAATGTTCTGAATGAAGCTTTACATAAAGCAGCGGAAGTTATTAGTGTCGGTGGAAGAATTGCGGTCATTACCTTCCACTCTTTAGAAGACCGTATTTGTAAGCAGGCCTTCAGACAGTGGAGTCATCCCCTGGACGTTCCAGCTAATCTTCCAATTATACCGGAAGCACAGCAACCTCCATTTGAAGAAGTCACGAGAAAACCTGTGATTCCAACGGAAGATGAAATTAAAGAAAATAGACGAGCACGATCAGCAAAGTTACGAGTGGTAGAGAAGATAAAAAAATGGGATCAAAAATTTGAACATAAGGAAAGGTGGAATCAATCATGAACACGAGTAGAGTAAAACGAGCTTACTATCAACAAACAATACCTCAAAGACAAGCCCCGAAGGAAAGAAAAGTAGCAGTAACAGTTAGGCAAAAATCATGGATTACCACTGGAGAAAAAATACTTTACTCTGTTTTAGGGGTTTTACTTATTGCTTTTAGCTATTATATGGTAACATTTTCATCAACAACAGATTCTTTAAATCGTGAAATTCAAGCTTTAGAAAATGATATTGAACTTAAACAAATTCAAAATGAAAATTTAACCTTTGAAATTAAAGAGTTAAGTCGTCCTGAGAGAATAAAAGCTATTGCTGAAAAACATGGTTTAGAAATACAAAATACAAAGGTGAAAAGTGCTCACTTTTTAAGTAATAAAAATAGGTGAATAATATGAAACAGAACAGAAGAGTCAACATCGTAACGAATATATATATGGTTCTGTTCTTAGCTGTCTTTTTGGTAATTGCTGGAAGGTTTTTTTATATACAAATAACAGGTAAAGTACACAATGTTTCTTTAGCGCAATTGGCGGAACAGCGAAGAACGGTATCCTATACTTTGCCTGCTGAACGTGGTCAAATATATGATTCTAGCGGTATGCAGTTAGCTTACGATCGTCCTTCCTTTAAGCTTTATGCTATTGTAGATGACAACTTTACATTAAATGAAAAAGATCCTCAGCATGTACTAGATATTGATGGGACTGCAGAAAAATTAGCCCCAATTTTAGGAGTAGAACCTTCCCAGGTAAAAGAAACTCTGCAAAAGGGGAAGGATAATGAACGTTTTCAAGTTGAATTTGGAAATGCGGGTAAAGATTTATCTCAAAAAACAAAAGAAGAGATTGAAGAACTAGAACTTCCTGGGCTAAATTTTGAACAGGAAGCTATTCGTTATTATCCTAATGGAACTTTTGCCTCTCATATTATCGGTTTTGCTCGAAGAGACTTGGATCAAGAAGATGATGATTCACAAATTTATGGTGTAACAGGAATCGAAAAAGAAATGGACGAATTGCTTCAAGGAAAAGACGGAAAAATTTCTTATGAGCGGGATGGTTATTTAAATAAATTATTATACCCAAATGAAACGATCGTTGAACCTGAAAATGGTGTCAAGATTTACTTAACCTTGGAACAAAAGGTTCAAACCTTGTTAGAGGATATGCTGACTCAGGTGGACGAAGATTATGAGCCTGAGAGAATTACTGCGGTTATTTTAAACGCAAAAAATGGTGAAGTAGTAGCTATGAGTAGTAGGCCAAGTTTTGATTTGAACCATCCTGTGGATGTCCAAAATTGGTACAACGATGTCATATCAACTCCTTTTGAACCTGGTTCTACTGTCAAGCCCTTTACCTGGGCAGCCGCTATTGATGCTGGCGTTTATGATGGCGAAGAAAAATATAAATCGGGAAGGTATCAAATTAATCCTATCGTAGATCCCATCCATGACCACAACAATGGAAAGGGTTGGGGGAGCATTTCCTTTGATGAGGGTTTTGTTCGTTCATCCAACGTTGCGGCATCGAGGCTCGTATGGGAAAAAATAGGACCCGATGATTACTTAGAATATTTAAAGAGATTTGATTTTGATAAACCATCAGATATTGATTTACCTAATGAGGTCAGTGGACAGATTTTATATAATTGGCCTATAGAAAAAATAACGACTTCTTTTGGTCAAGGAAGTACTTTGACACCTATCCAACAAGTAAAAGCCGCAACAGCTTTTACTAATGGTGGAGAGATGCTACAGCCTTATGTGATTAAGAAGATAGAGGATTCTAAAACAGGCGAAGTGATTGAAAGTAACAGTAGAGAAGTTGTAGACAAACCAATTTCAGAAGAAGCAGCAGATAAAGTACTAGAGCTGATGAAGGATGTTGTTAACTCAGAAGAAGGTACAGGAAAAATGTATCAATTAGAAGATTACACCGTCGCAGGGAAAACAGGAACAGCAGAGACTCCAAATCCAGATGGACCTGGATATTTGAAAGGTAAAGAAAACAGCATCTACTCCTTCTTAGGAATGGCTCCAGCTGAAGATCCTGAATTGATTATGTATGTCTCAGTATCAAAGCCAAAACTATCTATGAATGAGCAAGGACATTCTCCAGTAGCTCATATATTTACTAATGTTATGCAAAATGGATTGAGATATTTAAATATCGCTCCTGATATCGAATCAGAGCAACTATTTAAAGTAGTTAACATGCCGGAAGTTGTTGGCAAAAACACAGAAAAAATGACTGAACAACTAAAAAATGAAGGATTAAAAGTCACAGTAATTGGTGATGGAAATCGAATTGACTCATCAAACATTCGAGAAGGCGAGGAAATCTTCTCCAATGATCACGTATTTCTTGTAACCGACAAGCCTAAAATGCCTAATATTAAGGGTTGGTCTTTACGTGAAGTTTTACAGTTAAGTCACTTGCTTGATTTACAAATTGAAACTGTAGGTGAGGGCTATGTCTCTATTCAGAGCATTGAAAAAGGTAGTCCGATAAAGCCGGGAGATTATTTAGGTGTTGAGCTAAAGTTACCTAAGTTACCTAAAGACAAAGTAGAAGACGAGGATTAATAATGAAAGCAGTTTTCAAACACAGTGGTCTATTCAATCTTTCTAGTTCATATAGTTGAAATGAGTAAAATCCTTTACTAGGAAAGGAAGAAATTCATGAAACTCACTTCAACAATAACTGGAAAAAAAAGAATAGTCACTGTGTTTTTCTTATGTATATTTTTATTTATGATCATCCTGTTTCGTCTTGGATATGTACAGTTTATAATGGGGAAGGAATTAACGGGTGAAGCAGTTGATCTTTGGAGTAGGGATTTAACCTTTGAAGCGGACAGAGGCTTAATATTAGACCGAAACAACATCGCTCTAACGGAAAATGTTTCTGCACCAACGGTCTTAGTTATTCCAAGACAAATTGAAAATCCAGAAGAAGTATCACAATCGATAGCTAAGATTTTAAAAATGGATAGAGAAAAGGCTTATGAATATGTAACGAAGAAGGAATCTATTGTCAGATTACATCCAGAGGGAAGAAAGCTTACTCAAGAACAAGAAGAAGCACTCCGCTCATTAAATATTACGGGATTATATTTGGTGAAGGATTCCAAAAGGCATTATCCATATGAAGACTATTTAGCTCACGTATTAGGATTTACCGGGATTGATAATCAGGGCTTAATGGGACTTGAATTGTCCCATGATGAAGAGTTAAAAGGAGAGAAGGGGAACATCTCTTACTTTTCTGATGCCAAGGGATACCGTATTGAACGACTTGCTGATTTGTATAGCCCACCGAAGCGGGGCTTAAATTTACAAACTACGATTGACTTAGATGTTCAAACGATTCTAGAAAGGGAGTTAAACTTAGCACAAATTGAATATGATCCAGATGGCTCAATGGCAATTGCTCTTGATCCAAAGACAGGAGCAATACTTGGAATGTCATCACGACCTAATTTTGATCCTGAACATTACCAAGATTTTGATCCTAGTATATTTGATCGAAATCTACCGGTTTGGAGTACTTTTGAACCTGGTTCCACCTTTAAAATTATTACTCTTGCTGCGGCTTTAGAGGAAGAGATTGTTGATTTAGAAAAGGACACTTTTTTTGATAAAGGAAGTGTTAAAGTAGGTGGTGCTAATTTAAGGTGCTGGAGAAGCGGTGGACATGGTAGTCAATCTTATTTAGAAGTGGTCCAAAATTCTTGTAACCCAGGCTTTGTTAATTTAGGAATGAATCTAGGGGTAGATAAGTTGTTTTCTTATATTGAAGCCTTTGGATTTGGGAAAAAGACGGGTATTGATCTAGAGGGAGAAGGTAGCGGAATTCTATTTAAACGGGAAAATGTGGGACCAGTAGAACTGGGGACAACATCCTTTGGGCAGGGAGTATCTGTCACCCCTATTCAACAGGTAGCTGCAGTTGCTGCAGCGGTAAACGGCGGCTATTTATATGAGCCTTACATTGCAAAGGCATGGCTGGACCCTGTAACTGATGAAGTGCTCGAAGAAAGAAAGCCTAAAGTAAAAAAGAAAGTGATTTCAGAAGAAAGTTCTAAGGAAGTTCGCTTTGCACTGGAGAGCGTTGTCGCAAAGGGGACAGGTAGACCAGCCTATGTCGATGGTTATCGAGTAGGTGGAAAGACTGGGACGGCTCAAAAAGTGGGTCCTGATGGTCGTTACATGCAAAATAATTATATTTTATCCTTTATCGGTTTTGCTCCTGCAGATGATCCAGAAATTGTCGTTTTACTTGCGATAGATAACCCTAAGGATACTGTCCAATTTGGTGGAGTTGTCGCCGCTCCTATTGTTGGTACAATTATTGAAGATAGTTTAAGTGCACTTAATGTGGATAGAAGAAAGAGTGGTATGGAGAAGGAGTATTTATGGCCTGAAGAACCAAAAATTAAAGTTCCGGATTTAATTGGCTTAACAAGGGAAGATTTAGTCGAGTATATGGTTAATTTGTCAGTTGAATCCTATGGAGAAGGAGAGTATGTAATTGATCAATCTCCACGCCCTGGAACATCAGTTGAACAAGGATCCACAATTAGACTATATTTAGCAAATAAAAATCGTGAATAAATAAAAAGTCTGATATAATAAATGGGAATTCATTTTCCCTTTACAAGGTCAGATGAGTGTTTTCTAAACAAAGTTGATTAGGAGGCATTTATGAGATTATCTGATTTATTATCGAGTATTTCTTTTTATGTAAGGGAAATTCCAAAGAATTTACCGAAGGATTTATTAATTAAGGACATAAAGAGTGATCACAAGGAAGTGACCCCTGGAGATTTATTTATTTGTATAAAGGGATTTACAAACGATGGACATCAGTTTGCAAAAGCAGCTGCTGAAAATGGTGCAGCAGTTATTTTCAGTGAGGAATATGTAAATGTATCTCTTCCAACGGTGATTTTATCGGACACAAAGGATTCCCTTGCAAAAATAGCGGCAAGTTTTTATCGGCACCCATCAAAGGACTTACAATTGATTGGAATTACAGGGACGAATGGAAAATCTACAATTACTTATATGCTGGATAAAATATTTTCATTAGCAAACAAAAGGACAGGAATTATTGGTACGATTGAAACGAAGATTCATAATCGTAGCTTTTCAAATAAACACACAACTCCAGATCCACTAACCTTGCAAAGAATGCTTAGGGAAATGGTTCAGGCAAAAGTAGAAATAGTCTTCCTAGAAGTCTCTTCTCATGCTTTAGCCCAGGGGCGTGTGCATGGTTTGGAATTTGATCAAGCAATTTTTACCAATCTAAGTCATGACCATTTAGATTATCATGCAACGATGGACCGTTATGCCTTTACGAAATCATTGTTATTTGCGCAATTAGGAAATAGTTATGATATAGATCATCAAAAATACGTAATACTTAACCAAGATGATTCCTTATTCAAGCTTTTTAAGCAAAGTACCGCCCAAGCCGTTTTAACCTACAGTCGTTTAAAAAAAGCTGATGTTTGGGCTAAGGATATCCTTATGACAAATGAAGGAACAAAGTTCACGATGGTGACACCGAAAGGAAAAATCCAAGTGTCGTCGCCATTATTAGGTGATTTTAATATTTCAAATATGTTGGCTAGTGCTTGTGTGGCTATTTATAATGGGATTTCCCTCGCTTTAATTAAAGAAGCTTTTGCAAGTATACAGGGGATTCCTGGAAGATTAGAAGTAATAGATTTTACAAAAAAGGATTTTACAGTAATTGTAGATTACGCCCATACACCGGACTCTTTACGAAAGGTGCTTCAGTCAATTCGCACATTTTCGAAGGGAGACATAATCCTTGTCATTGGTTGTGGCGGAAATCGTGATCAATCAAAACGTTTACCGATGGCACAGATTGCCGTAAGGTATGCAGACTATGCCGTATTTACTTCGGATAATCCCCGGGATGAAGATCCGATGCAAATTCTTTCTCATATGACAGAGGATTTAAAACAAGCAAACTTTCAGATTGAAATAGATCGTAAAAATGCAATTCATTTTGCAATACATTTAGCAAAGAAAAATGATATTATCTTAATAGCAGGAAAAGGTCATGAAAGCTTTCAAGAAATAAATGGAAAAAGATACCCTTTTAATGACCGGATTGTAGCGATTGATGCTATAAATAAGAAGGAGAACTAAATCATGTTATTTACAAATAAGTGGCTTAGTGTAATATTTAATAATCATAAAATAATAAAAGAAAACAATGAAATAAAAAAAGTTTTTATTGATAGTCGTGAAGAGGTGGAGCAAGGTTTATTCGTTCCGATTGTTGGAGAGCGTTTTGATGGGCATGATTTTGCTATCCAAGCGATTAAAAACGGGGCAGTATCCTTACTATGGGATAAAGAGAAGGAAGTACCAGAAGAAATTCCTAACGACATTTCGATATTTTTTGTTGAAGATACAACTCTGGCTTTACAGGAACTGGCCAAGGCCTATAAAAATGAAATACAAGCAAAAGTGATAGGTATAACAGGTTCCAATGGTAAAACAACAACAAAAGATTTAGTGGCAACAGTTGTTTCCTCTACTTATCGCACTCATTTTACAGATGGGAACTTTAATAATCATATTGGACTTCCCTTAACGATACTTGATATGCCAAGAGATACCGAAGTGCTTGTCTTAGAAATGGGCATGAGTGCTTTTGGAGAAATCGAGTTACTTTCAAAATTAGCCAACCCTAATATTTCAATCATTACAAATATTGGGGAATCCCATATTGAATTTTTGGGAAGTAAAGAAGGTATTAAAGAAGCTAAGCTTGAGATTAGGAGTGGAATGTCAGGGGAAGGTCAATTGATTATCGACGGTGATGAAAAGCTCTTATTCGATTTAAAAGATGAAGAAAATGTCATAAGTTGTGGTTTTCTTTCGAATAATGATGTTAATATTAAAGAAGTTAAGACTGACCTTGAAAAGACCTCTTTCCAACTAAATGGAAAAGAACAATACACAGTTTCTCTCATAGGGGACCATCATGCGAAAAATGCTAGCTTCGCAATTCTTGTAGGAAGATTACTTCAGATTGATGAAGCGGTTATTGTGAAAAGCTTACAAAATCTTAAGCTTAGTGGTATGCGTTTCGAATTTCTTCAAGGAAAAAATGGGGCAACTATTGTTAATGATGCCTATAATGCTTCACCAACTTCTATGATTGGAGCTATTGATACAATCCGGAGCTTAACAAGCTTCAAAAACAAAATACTCGTTTTAGGTGATATTTTTGAATTAGGTTCCTTTGGAGAGCAATTTCATCGTGAAATCGGTGATCATGTAAAGAGGCCAATCACGGCACTCATTACTTACGGCGATCTAGCTAGATATATATCAAGTGAAGTTAGCGATGGGGAAGGTGTCGCAGTCTTTCATGCTGATTCACGGGATGAACTATTAGTCCATGTAGAGGAATATCTCAATGAGGATACGATTATTTTATTTAAAGCTTCCCGTGGGATGGAATTTGAGCAACTTATCGAGCAAGTAATAGATATACCAAAACTATAAAAATACAAGAACTAGATTTAATGAATTAACGAGGAGGACACATAGTGGATATATACGTAATAATTATGACAATTATTATTTCATTTCTAATTACCATCCTATTACTACCTATTTTCATACCATTTTTACGACGCTTGCGATTTGGACAAAGTATTAGGGAGGATGGACCAGAATCCCATCATGAAAAGGCTGGAACACCGACGATGGGTGGACTTGTTGTTATTATAAGTGTTGTTATTACATCAATAGTTATGATTTTTAAATTACATTTACCTACAATAGGTTATGAGCTTTTCCTATTATTATTCGTCTTAGTTGGTTTTGCCTTGATTGGCTTTTTAGATGATTTTATTAAAATAGCCTTTAAGCGAAATCTGGGCTTAACTTCCTTACAGAAATTAATTGGACAAATTTTAATTGCTGTTGTTTTCTTCTTGATTTTAAAGTCAAATCAATTTGAGACGACTATTTCAGTCCCCGGAACAGATATAGCCTGGGACCTTGGTTGGGCTTATGCTTTATTAGTAGTATTTATACTCGTTGGTTCATCAAATGCAACGAATTTAACAGACGGCTTAGATGGTTTATTATCCGGAACAGCAGCCATTGCTTTCGGTACATATGCAATTATCTCTTGGTATAGCTTTCAGCATTTAGAAGTTACTGTCTTCGCTTTAACAGTTGTGGGAGGACTACTCGGATTTCTTGTTTTTAATGCTTATCCTGCAAAGGTGTTTATGGGAGATACGGGATCATTGGCTCTAGGTGGTGCAATTGGTGCGATTGCTATATTGACGAAAACTGAGCTTCTTCTGATTGTTATTGGAGGGGTCTTTGTTATTGAAACCTTATCCGTTATTTTGCAAGTCATTTCCTTTAAAGCAACTGGAAAAAGAATCTTTAAGATGAGTCCGATTCATCATCACTTTGAACTTGTTGGCTGGTCAGAATGGAGAGTAGTGACAAGCTTTTGGTTTGTAGGTTTAATCTTTGGGGTGATTGGACTTTATATTGGAGTGTGGCTCATGTGAGGGTATTAAAAAATTTCCCATATAAAAAAGCTCTGGTTTTAGGCTTGGCTCGTAGTGGAACAGCTGTAGCTAAATTACTTTTAGCAAGTGGCATCCAGCTAACTATAAATGACCGCAGCGAAGAGAAAACGGAGGAGATGGATGGCTTTATAAAGGCCGGGGCAAAGCTTGTCTTAGGATCTCACCCTATATCCGTATTAGATGGTGTAGAAGTAATTATAAAAAACCCTGGTATACCTTATGATCAAGAGCTTTTACAAATTGCATTGGAGCGAGGTATTCCAATTTTAACCGATATCGAATTAATCCAGTATGTCTTTTCAGGTTCGATTACAGGAATTACAGGTTCCAATGGAAAGACGACAACAACACGTTTAATTGAGGATATGTTTAGATATGAAGGATTGACTTACTCGGTGGCTGGCAATATAGGGACTCCAGTTACTGAAGTAGCTCCTAGCTTGGCTGAGGATACTCAATTAATTTTAGAATTATCCTCCTTTCAACTTTTAGGAATTGAAAACTTTAAGCCTCATGTGAGTGTCTTATTAAATCTATACGAAGCGCACCTTGATTATCATAAAACAAGGGAAAATTATGAAGAAGCTAAATTTAATATTTTTAAAAATCAAGATGAATCAGACTATCTAGTCTATAATAGAGATGATGATAAAATTTGTGAAGTTGTTATCAGATCTAAAGCTAAACTCATTCCTTTTTCTCAAAAGGAATCTTTACCTGACGGTGCTTGGGTTAAAAAAGGGATAATTTATTATAAAGATGAAAAAATAATTGATCGTGATCATATTGTTTTAGCAGGGAATCATCATTTAGAAAATATCCTAGCCTCGATAGCTACAGCAAAAATTCATGGAATTTCTACTGAGGCAATTATAAAGACTTTGACAAGTTTTAAAGGAGTGAAACATCGTCTCCAATTTGTTGAAGAAATAAAAGAACGAAAGTTTTATAATGACTCAAAGGCAACTAATATGCTAGCTACAATTAAGGCACTAGAGTCTTTTGATAGACCAACTATATTGTTAGCAGGAGGTTTAGATAGAGGAGATGATCTAAGTCATCTAATTCCCTATTTAGACTCTGTGAAGTCTATGATTGTTTTTGGTGAAAATGCTGAAAAATTTATTGAACTTGCTCGGGAAATTTCCCTTCCATACAAAAGGGCAAGGGATGTTAAAGAAGCAACATATATTGCTTATGAACAATCTAGCAAAGGTGATGTTATATTATTATCCCCAGCAAGTGCAAGCTGGGATCAATATCCTTCCTTTGAGGAGCGGGGAGACATGTTTATCCATACGGTGCATAAACTTAGTTAAGGGGTTATCATAACCCCTTAACTTTTTTCGTTATGGGGTGTTTTGAGTGGCACAGATAAAAGTTTCAAATAGCCGGATTGACTACTTACTTTTCATTTCAATCTTATTACTTTTACTCCTAGGATTAGTCGGTGTTTACAGTTCTTCTTATGTTTGGGCAGAGTTTACTTACGGGGACAGGCTCTTCTTTTTAAAGCGGCAAAGCTTATTTGTAGGAGCTGGTCTTTTTACCATGATCATTGTCTCTTATATTCCTTACACTTTTTGGCAAAGGCACGCTAAATCGATTCTTTTCTTATGTTACGCTTTATTAATCATTGTCTTAATTCCAGGAATAGGTATTGTGCGAGGTGGTGCTCAAAGCTGGATAGGTGTAGGAGCTTTTAGTATTCAGCCCTCAGAATTTATTAAACTAGGCTTGATTTTATTTTTAGCTGATCGACTAGCTCGACGGGGGAAATATATCACTTCTTTATTCAAGGGATTTCTACCTTTACTATCACTCATCTTCTCTGCCTTTGCTCTCATCATGTTACAACCAGATTTAGGAACAGGTGTAGTTCTTGTGCTTACATGCATGATGATACTTTTTATTGCGGGTGCTAAACTTAGTCATTTTGCAAGTTTAGGCCTTGCCGGCATCATTGGTTTTGTCTTTTTGGTTTTATCGGCTCCCTATAGGATACGGCGGATTACGGCCTTTTTAAATCCTTGGGAAGATCCTCTTGGAGATGGCTTTCAAATTATTCAATCCTTATATGCTTTAGGTCCAGGAGGTTTATTAGGAGTAGGTTTAGGTAAAAGTTTACAAAAGCACTTTTATTTACCAGAGCCCCAAACAGATTTTATATTTGCCATTCTTGGTGAGGAATTAGGTTTTATCGGAGGGGGATTTCTTATCTTTCTTTTTCTTGTCCTCTTATGGAGGGGGACAAAAATATCCTTAACAACTCCTTGTTTATTTTCACGTTATGTGGCTTTTGGAATCATTAGTATGTTAACTATACAAACCATGATAAATCTAAGCGTCGTTATAGGGCTAATTCCTGTAACAGGTATTACTTTACCTTTCTTAAGTTACGGTGGATCATCTTTAACTTTAACCTTGGCCTCTGTAGGAATTTTGCTAAATATAAGTCGTTATTCAAAAATTTAACATTCTGTAAGTAAAGAGATATGTTAAAGATTAACCTTTGGTATGAAAATGTTTATGAAAATGTGTTATAATTTGAAGTAACTATATTTAAGAAGTTCATAAAGGAAGATAGACATGAAAGAAGAGAAAATTATATCCATTGAAGACCGAATACCTAAGTTGAAAAAGCAACGCAGACGAAAAGCTAATCGTCGCTTAATTTTTTATCTTTCTTTATTCTTTTTATTAATAGGTGTAATTGTTTATTTGCAGTCACCCTTAAGTCATGTAAAGACGATAAAAGTATCTGGAAATAAACTGGTTGATGAAAAGGAAATTGTTGAACAAAGTGGTCTTGATTATGAGACAAATATTTGGAAGGTAAAACTTTCAGATGTAAGATCTCTAATTAAAGAAAATCCCTTTGTAGAAACAGTAAAGCTTTCACGAAAATTACCTTCAACTATTACTATTGATATTGAAGAGTACAATGTAATTGGCTATATTGAAAAGGGAGATAGTTTTAATCCTTTACTAGATAATGGTGAGGAAGTCCTTTTTGAAAATCGATATATGCAGGGAGATGCTCCCTTACTTGTTAACTTTACAGAAAAGGACATATTAAATTCAATATCGGATCAACTCCAGGAATTACCAGATAATATCTTGCGTTTAATATCAGAGGTTCACTGGACTCCAGAGGGTGAAAATGAGTACAAGGTTCAATTGTTAATGAATGATGGTTTTATTGTTAAGGGATCAATAAGGAATTTATCAGAGAGAATGAAAGTATATCCATCAATTGTGACTCAACTAGATCCCAAGGAAAAAGGAATTATTCATCTAAATGTAGGTGCATATTTTGAACGTTTTTCCGAGTAAAGGGACTAGAAAATGATATTTATCAAGAAAAATAAAAAAATAACATAGATATCATGGTAAAAGCTAAAGATATATTATAAAATAAGAGAATACGATAAAGACTTTACAATAATAATGATAATAGATTTTGTTTGAATGGAGGTGCCTTGTTTGAATAGTGGTGAAGTATTAGTAAGTTTAGATATTGGGACAGATACTGTAAAAGTAGTTATTGGGGAAGTATTAGAAGATTCATTAAATATTATTGGTGTAGGAACGTCTAAATCAAACGGCATGAGAAAAGGTGCCATAGTAGATATAGAAAGAACAGTACAGGCAATTAAAGGTGCTGTTGACCAAGCTGAAAGAATGGTAGGAATGGATATACATAGTGTTGTTGTTGGAGTTAATGGTAGTCATGTCCAACTACAACCATGTCATGGGGTAGTTGCCGTTCAAAGTGAAAATAGAGAAATTACTGATGAAGACGTTACGAGAGTTATCGAAGGAGCTCAAGTAATATCAATTCCGCCTGAGCGAGAAATTGTTGATGTTATTCCAAAGCAATTTATTGTTGATGGACAATCTGAAATTAATGATCCTAGAGGGATGATAGGTGTTCGTCTAGAAATGGAAGGAACAATTATTACTTGTTCTAAAACCATGTTACATAACATTTTAAAGTGTGTAGAACAGGCAGGTTTAGTTATTTCAGACATTTGCTTGCAGCCTTTAGCCGCAGGTACAATTGCCTTATCTAATGATGAGAAAAATTTAGGTATTGCTTTAGTAGATATAGGGGCTGGTAGTACAACAGTTTCTGTCTATGAAAATGATCACTTAGTAGCTACTAGTGTTTTACCTCTTGGAGGAGATAACATAACCAAGGATTTATCTGTTGGATTACGAACTTCCATAGAAGAATCAGAGAAGGTAAAACAAAGTTATGGTCATGCATATTATCCAAATGCAAATGAAGATGAAAGCTTTAAAGTGTCTGTTATTGGTAGTGAAAATAAAAAAACATTTAATCAACTAGAATTATCTGATATTATTGAAGCAAGATTAGAAGAAATATATTTATATGTTCGTCGTGAGGTACAACGAATGGGCTTTTATGATTTACCAGGGGGTTATGTATTAACAGGTGGAAGTATGAAACTACCAGGTACCCTCGAATTAGCTCAGGAAGTTTTACATGAAAACGTACGAATGGCTATTCCCAATTATATTGGTGTGCGTGAGCCCCAATATACAGCAGGTGTAGGTATACTGAAATTTGCTTATCATAATGCTAGAATACAAGGGAAAGATTTATCCCCATCAGTAACCATTCACTCCCAAGGAGATCAGCCAACAAAACGATCTAGAAAATCAGAGCAGAAGGGTTCAAATAAATCCAAGAAAAAGGAATCAAAAATTGCTAATTTATTCAAATACTTCTTCGAAGAATAAAGGCAATTGGCGTAAAGACGCTCGTAATTTTGCATATTAGGAGGCACAAATTATGTTAGAATTTGAAAATTTAGATGATCTCGCCACCATTAAAGTGATTGGAGTAGGTGGGGGTGGAAATAACGCAGTAAATCGAATGATTGAACATGGGGTAGAAGGTGTTGAATTCATTGCGGCTAATACAGATGCTCAGGCATTGAATATGTCAAAGGCAGAGGTAAAGTTGCAAATTGGAAATAAATTAACTCGTGGATTAGGTGCAGGGGCAAACCCTGAAATAGGAAAAAAAGCAGCTGAAGAAAGTAAAGAACAAATTGAAGAAGCACTTCAGGGTGCTGATATGATTTTTGTTACAGCTGGAATGGGTGGAGGGACTGGTACTGGAGCAGCTCCTGTGATTGCACAAATTGCTAAAGAGCTAGGTGCACTTACCGTTGGAGTAGTTACTCGTCCATTTTCTTTTGAAGGAAGAAGAAGGTCTAACCAGGCTCACTCTGGAATTGAAGCTTTAAAATCAAACGTTGATACCTTAATTGTGATTCCAAATGACCGCTTATTAGAAATTGTTGATAAGAATACACCGATGCTTGAAGCTTTCCGAGAAGCGGATAACGTACTTAGACAGGGTGTTCAAGGTATTTCCGACCTTATTGCCAAACCTGGACTCATTAACGTTGACTTTGCTGACGTTAAGACAATTATGTATGATAAGGGTTCAGCCTTAATGGGCATTGGACTTGCTTCAGGTGAAAATAGGGCGACAGAGGCTGCTAAGAAGGCTATCTCCTCTCCATTATTAGAGACCTCAATCAATGGAGCAAATGGTATTCTCATGAACATTACTGGTGGAATGAACTTAAGCTTATATGAAGTTCAGGAAGCGGCAGATTTAGTAACAGCTGCAGCAGATAATGATGTGAATGTTATTTTTGGAGCCGTCATTAATGATGATCTTGAAGAAGAAATTATTGTTACCGTCATTGCTACTGGATTTGATGAAACGGCTAAACAACAAGAGGTGAAACAGCCTAGACCAACTCAAACTAGACCAGAACAGGGATCGACACCAACAGTGAAAGAGCCAAGCCCACAAAGTGATGAAGATACCTTAGATATACCAACCTTTTTAAGGAATAGAAACCGAGATCGGTAATCTAAATCAAACATATAATTAACTTTCAAACAAACGAAATAATAATTATTTCGTTTGTTTTTTTGTGTTCATTTTTATCGACATGATCTGTCTTTATCTTCTTAAATTAGTAGCTTGTCTAGCTTAAAATATGACAGACTTTTCTCCTACACTTCGCTATAATTTTTATGAAGGGTAAGCAGTTATGGAATATTTTTTGAAAGAGGGAAGAAGGTGACTATTTATTTAGATTTTGTATGGGGCTTAAATTTACTAATTGATTTTATCATTCTACTCATTACTTGCGCTTTCTTAAGAAGAAAGAGTTCTGTTAAAAGGCTTCTTTTTGGTGCCTTGATTGCCTCTTTAATTGTTCCATTAACATTCTTATTTCATGTGAGTTTTTTCCATTCATTTTTCGGTAAAATTGTTTACTCTTTACTCATCATCTTAAGTGCTTTTCCTTTCAAATCTTTAGCAAGTTATTTAAATACTCTTTTCAGTTTTTATTTTATTAGTTTTATGATTGGAGGTGGATTAATCGGAATTCACTATTTAATAAACAGTCCCATGTCTCTAGTAGAGGCAGGTCCTATTACTTTCAATAAAGGCTTTGGTGATCCAGTAAGTTGGGGCTTTGTTCTAGTGAGTTTTCCCTTTGTTGTGCTTTTTAGCAAAAGGCGTTTTCAAAAATATACAATTCAAAATTTAAAATATAATGAATTATACCGGATGACGATAACTATAGATGGCATTAAGGAGCGAGCAGTAGGTTTTATGGATAGTGGGAACCAACTTGTGGATCCTTTAACGAATAATCCTGTAATTATTGCTGATGGCACTATTTTAAAGCGATGGTTTAAAGAGGATGAATGGTCCGAATTAGAAAATCTATCAAGTTCTCTCAAGTATATGCATATCCCAGAAAAATGGACAGGAAGGATTAACATTATACCTTACAGAACTATTGATGGGGAAAGTAAAATGTTAACAGCAATAAAGCCAGATAAAGTATCTCTATTCCTAGATGAAAAGGAAATAGAAAGGGAAAAGGTTTTAATCGGGATTAGATTTACTAACCTATCTAAGGACAAAAGTTTCAATTGTTTACTTCAACCACGTTTATTTCATTAAAATATTTCAAAAAATATAAAGAATTTTCTAAAATTTACCAAACCTTAATCTTTATAGTGTAAGATGAAGTATAATATCCACAGTCAATCAAATAAAGAGTCGGCTGAAAAATCAAAAGGGGGGGAGTGTTTTGGAAGGAGTATCATTACGATTAAAGAAATGGTATTATCAATTATTATTCAAATTAGGTGTTAAGGCAGATGAAGTTTACTATATTGGTGGTAGTACAGTTTTACCTTCTCCATTGTCGAAGGAAGAGGAGAAAAAATATTTACAATTATTATCTGATGGGAGTGATCATGCCCGCTCAATCCTTATTGAAAGGAACCTTAGGTTAGTTGTATATATTGCAAGAAAGTTTGAAAACACAGGAATTAACATTGAGGATTTAATTAGTATTGGTACCATTGGTTTAATCAAAGCTGTGAATACATTTGATGTTGAAAGGAAAATTAAATTAGCAACTTATGCATCAAGATGTATCGAAAATGAAATTCTTATGTATTTAAGGCGAACAAGTCGTTTGCGGCAAGAAATATCCTTTGATGAACCTTTAAATGTGGATTGGGATGGCAATGAGCTTTTATTATCTGACGTACTAGGAACGGATCCAGATATTATAACAAAAAAATTAGAATCAGATGTTGATAAGGATTTATTAAAGAAGGCATTGTCTGGATTAAATGAGCGAGAAAAGCAGATTATGACACTACGTTTTGGCTTACAAAATAACGGCAGAAAAACACAAAAAGATGTTGCGGATATGCTCGGGATTTCGCAATCCTATATATCTCGATTAGAAAAGAAAATTATTAAACAACTAAAGCATGAGTTTAAAAAGATGATTTAAAGAGCATGTATTTTAAAAATGAAATAAAGCTTGTTAAATAAAGGTTTAGAGCCATTAGACAAAACTTTCCAACCTATGTTTGTGCATAAAAAGCCTTTTTCAGGGAGATACTGTCCTTACAGCATCACCAACAACTGGGAGGTAAACATAATGTACAGGCATAAGGTTGAAATATGTGGTGTTGATACATCAGAATTACCTGTTTTAAAAAATGAGGAGATGCGAATTCTCTTCAGAAAACTTCAAGAAGAAGGGGAGCTGTCCGCTAGAGAACAATTAGTAAATGGAAATTTACGTCTTGTATTAAGTGTTATAAAGCGATTTCGTAATCGCGGAGAATATGTTGATGATTTGTTTCAAGTTGGTTGTATCGGATTAATGAAATCCATCGATAATTTTGACTTAAGTCATAATGTACGATTTTCAACTTATGCAGTGCCCATGATTATTGGAGAAATAAGAAGATATTTAAGGGATAATAATCCTATACGAGTTTCTAGATCTCTGAGGGATACAGCATATAAGGCCTTACAAGCAAGAGAAAAGTTAATTAATCGAAATGCAAAGGATCCTACATCAATGGAGGTTGCTGAGGAAATGGGTGTTCCCCATGAGGACATTGTTTTTGCATTAGATGCAATTCAAGATCCTGTATCATTACATGAGCCGATTTATAATGACGGTGGCGACCCTATTTATGTAATGGATCAAATTAGTGATGAAGAAGAAAAGGACGAGCATTGGGATGATCAGTTATCTCTTAAAGAAGGTATTCTACAATTGGAAGATAGGGAACAATTAATTTTAAATAAAAGGTACTTTCAAGGGAAAACTCAAATGGAAGTTGCTGAAGAAATAGGAATATCCCAAGCTCAAGTATCCAGATTAGAAAAAGCAGCTATTAAACAAATGAATAAAGATATGTTTCAATAAAGGATGCCTATGGAAGGTGAGATACCTTCTGTGGGCGTCTTTGTTTTGATTATATGTACATAATACAAGGAACAAAATGCATAAATATAGATTAAGGAGGAGGTTATGTGATTACATTATCTGAATTACAAAGAAAAGAAATCATTGATGTAGAGAAGGGTCTTCGTTTGGGACATTTAGATGATTTAAGAATAAACCCAAGCACAGGTGTTATTGAAGAAATCATTATTATTAGCAGAAGTCGTAAAGGAGGATTTTTTGCACAAACGGAAGAAATCATCATCCAATGGCGGCAAATCAGAAAGATCGGCGAAGATGTTATTTTAGTTAATCGATCCTATGAACCTCCCTTATATTTAGAAACACCTAGGAAGAGGCATTCCTTTTAGACTATTTTGTCAAAGTTTATTTACTATCATAGGTAAGTAAGGTAAAATAGTAGTATATTCCTAGCAATTATGTGAAATCTTTTATAAAAGTGTAAAATACGGCATAATAATATATATACTTATCACTTAATATAAGGGGAATTATCAATTTATGGATACAGAAGTAAGTCGTACAGTAGTAGACAACCTAAAGAACATCAAAGAGAGGATTCAGGCTGCCTGCGATCGAAGCGGGAGAAATCCTGAAGATATTACGATTATTGGTATTACAAAATATGTTTCACTTGAACGGGCGCAGGAAGCTATTGAAGCAGGTATCGTAAACTTAGGGGAGAACCGTGACAATGAATTCTTAGCTAAATATGCTGAGATCGGTCCAGAGGCTAATTGGCATTTCGTAGGAACATTACAATCTAGAAAAGTCCGAGATCTTGTAAATTATATTACAGCCATACACTCTGTCGAACGTTTATCCGTAGTGAAGCAAATACAAAGCAGGGCTGAAAAGCCGGTAGATTGCTTTATTCAAGTAAATGTAAGTGGTGAGGACCGTAAGCATGGATTAAGTCCAGAAGAGCTTATACCTTTCATTGAGGAAGCCAAGCAATATCCTAAGGCTAGAATTGTTGGTTTAATGACTATGGCTCCGCACGTAGAAGATGAAGAAACCTTAAGAGAAGTGTTTCAAAAATTAGCTAGACTTCGTGACGAAATTAAAGAGAAAAATTTTGAGCATGCTCCCTGTGAATACTTATCTATGGGGATGAGCAATGATTTTGAAATCGCGATTGAAGAGGGGGCAACCCATATTCGAATCGGCTCTGATTTAGTCGGTAATTACGAAAGAAACTAGGGGGGTAAGAATGAGTATTAAAAACACTTTTAGAAAACTCTTTACCGTTGAGGATGAATATGAGTATGAATATGTAGAAGAAGACAACTCATCGAATCCGCAGGTACAATCAAATAAAGAGAATGTCGTAAGTTTAAAAAGCATGTCCCATTCCGTCTCAAAGGTTGTTTTATGTGAGCCTAAATCCTACAGTGAAGTCCAAGAAATCGCAGATCATATTATTAATCGAAAATCTGTAGTTATTAATTTAGAGCGAGTCGACTATGACCAAGCCAAACGAGTCGTTGACTTTTTAAGTGGAACTGTATATGCGTTAAATGGCGATATTCAAAAGTTAGGATCTCATAACTTCTTATGTACACCTGATAATGTGGAAGTTTCGGGTTCGATTACAGGAAGTCATGATGATCACGATGAATTTGAAAAGGAATGGTAGGAAAGAATGGATATTTTGTTTAAAGTCTTAGATACAGGTTTACAAGTATATTTCTTTGCAAATATTATTTATATTTTAATGTCTTGGTTGCCAGGAGCTCGGGAAACAAGTTTTGGTGAAGCCTTAGCTTCCCTTTGTGAACCCTATTTAGAAATATTTAGGAGCTTCATCCCACCAATTGGCATGCTGGATATATCCCCCCTAGTCGGGCTCTTGTTATTACGATTAGCCAGATTAGGATTATATGAATTATTTTATAATATTTTAAAGGTTGTTTGATAAAGAATGTCTATATACCAACATTACCGAGAAGATGAACATGCCTTTGTTGATCAAATCATATCTTGGAAAGAGCAGGTAGAAAGAAATTATCTTAGAAGATTATCTGATTTCCTAAATCCGAGGGAACAAAAGATTTTAGCTCAAATCATTGGCGAGAATAATAATGATATTCAGGTTCAGTTTTTTGGAGGCAATGATTATACGGAGAGAAAAAAGGCAATTATTGCTCCTTATTATGAGAATCTAGAACATGAAGATTTTGAAATTGTTTTGTTAGAAGCCAAGTATAATGATAAATTTATTAAACTAGAACATCGTGATGTGATGGGGGCATTTTTATCCCTTGGAATTGACCGAAAAAAACTGGGTGACATTTATGTAGCTGATGGAATCATTCAAATTGTCACTTCGGAGGATATGACTCCTTTTGTATTAGCTAATTTAACTTCAATTAAAAATGCTAATATAAGTTTTCACCTTTCTCAACCAGAGGCCCTGCAAGTAGAAGAGCCAGATTGGAAGGTCCTCGATCGTACAGTTCCGTCCTTGCGGTTGGATGCAGTAATTAAGGAAACTTATAATTTATCCAGAAAGGATTCTGCACTCTTAATCGAGCAGAAAAAGACCCAGGTCAATCATAAAATTGTCGAAGATACAGCCTTTTCTGTAGAACCTGACGATCTAATTTCAGTTCGTGGAAAGGGTCGTAGTAAATTAATGAGTGTAAATGGTTTATCTAGAAAAGGGAAAAATAGGATAACAGTCGCCATTTTAAAATAATTTATGTTATTATTACATATAACTAAAACATTTAAGGAGGTGGCCATGGTGCCATTAACGCCGATAGATATTCATAATAAAGAATTCACACAAAGTTTTAGAGGTTATGATCGAGATGAGGTTAACGAATTTTTAGATCAAGTGATGAAGGATTACGAAATTGTCATTAGAGAAAAGAATGAGTTAAATCGTAAATTAAATGAATTAGAGGAAAAGTTAGGTCATTTTACAAATATAGAAGAGACGCTTAATAAGTCTATATTAATTGCTCAAGATACTGCTGAGGAATTAACGGGTAATGCTAGGAAGGAATCTAAGCTTATTGTCAAAGAGGCAGAGAAGAATGCTGATCGAATTGTTAACGAAGCTTTAGATAAATCAAGAAGAATTCAATTAGAGACAGAAGAATTAAAAAATCAAAGTAAAGTATTTAGAGCTCGTTTACGCACTTTAGTTCAAGCACAAATCGATATGATTGAAAATGAAGATTGGGAAGAACTGGAAAAAATGCAATTAGAGTCGAAATTACAAGAGGAAATCGAATTAGCTAAAAGTAAATCATAGTCCTTGACTCATAGGGTTATCTTACATATAATCATAGCTAATATCATGCAACTACGATGACGGAGCGAGTATAAAAATCCTCTCTATCCAGCGAATTAGGAAATGGTGTGAGCCTAATATAGATGTTTTTTAGAAAATCACTCTTGAGTATCCGGCTGAAGGAATAAGTAGGCTTGGACGTCTTATTCTCGTTACGAATAATTTAAGTGAATTTAATGTTGTACCATTAAATTTATTAGGGTGGTAACGCGGGTCTTCTCGTCCCTTTGGGGTGAGGAGGCTTTTTTATTTAAATAATTTGAGGAGGAAAAGCTGTGGACTATAAGGATACATTAATTTTACCAAAAACTAAATTCCCTATGCGTGGTAACTTACCAAACAAAGAACCAGAAAGAAGAAAGCAATGGGAAGAAGAAGGGCTTTATGCAAAGGATATGGAACGAACAAAGGATAGACCGATGTACGTTTTACATGATGGACCTCCTTTTGCTAATGGTGATCTTCATATAGGACATGCTTTAAATAAAATTTTAAAAGACTTTATTACTCGATATAAATCAATGACGGGTTATTATGCTCCCTTCGTTCCAGGTTGGGACACTCATGGCCTTCCGATTGAAACAGCATTAACAACAACGAAAAAAATTGATCGGAATAAAGTAAGTGTAGCTGAATTTAGACAATTGTGTGCAGATTATGCTATGGAACAAATTGACAATCAACGAAATCAGTTTAAGGAGCTTGGTGTTCGCGGTAATTGGGATGATCCATACATTACCTTAACAAAGGAATACGAAGCTGCTCAAATTCGAGTTTTCGGTGAAATGGCCAAGCAAGGTTATATTTATAAGGGATTACGTCCAGTCCACTGGTCACCTTCTTCTGAATCTGCTTTAGCAGAAGCGGAAATTGAGTATCAGGATAAAAGATCCCCATCTATTTATGTTGCCTTTGAAGTAACAGATGGCAAGGATTTATTAAATGATGGTGAGAAATTCATCATTTGGACGACGACACCTTGGACAATTCCAGCTAACTTAGGAATTAGTTTACATCCTGATTTACAATATCTTGTTGTTGCTGTAGAGGATGACAAGTATGTAATTGCAGAAGATCTATTAGAAGATGTAAGTGAAAAATTAGCATGGGTGGATCCAAAGGTTGTAAAAACCTTTAGAGGTCAAGAAGCCGACCGGATTGTTGCGAAACACCCATTCTATGACAGGGATTCCTTAGTTATGTTAGGCGATCACGTTACAATTGATGCTGGAACGGGATGTGTTCATACTGCACCAGGACATGGAGAAGAAGACTTCTACATTTGTCGAGAATATGGTATTGAGCCATTAAGCCCAGTCAATGATAAAGGTGTTTTAACAGAGGATGCTCCTGGTTTTGAAGGCTTATTCTATGATAGTGCCAATAAACCAATTACGGAAAAGCTAGAAGAAGTGGGTGCTTTATTAGATTTAGAATTTATTACCCACTCCTATCCACATGATTGGAGAACGAAAAAGCCAACAATTATTCGAGCTACGGCTCAATGGTTTGCTTCCATTAAGGACTTTAGAGATAACATTATCGACTCTATTAAAGAAGTTAATTGGTATCCAAAATGGGGTGAAACACGTATCCACAACATGTTTGCTGATCGTGAAGATTGGTGTATCTCTAGACAAAGGGTTTGGGGTGTCCCAATTCCAGTCTTTTATGAGGAAAATGGAGAGCCAATCATTACGGATGAAACGATTGAGCACGTTGCAAGGCTCTTCAATGAACATGGATCAAATATTTGGTTCGAGTGGGATGCCAAGGACTTACTTCCTGAAGGGTTTACTTCGGAGCACAGTCCAAAGGGAGAATTTACAAAGGAAACTGACATTATGGATGTTTGGTTCGATTCAGGGTCTTCCCATGAAGCAGTTTTAAATACAAGGGATGATCAGCAGCGTCCGGCAGATGTGTATATCGAAGGTAGTGACCAATATAGAGGCTGGTTTAACTCTTCCCTTACGACTTCTGTAGCTGTCTCAGGTGAAGCACCTTATAAAAATGTGATTAGTCATGGTATGGTTCTCGATGGAAAAGGAACCAAGATGAGTAAGTCCATTGGAAATGTTGTTGAACCGAAGAAGATTTTACAACAAATGGGTGCAGATATCTTACGCCTCTGGGTATCATCTGTCGATTATCAATCAGACGTAAGAATTTCTGATGATATTTTAAGACAGGTTTCAGAGTCTTATCGTAAGGTTAGAAACACCTTCAGATTTATGCTTGGGAACCTGGCCGACTTTAATCCAGCAGAGGATCGAGTAGCAGTAGAGGAATTACAAGAATTTGATAAATATATGTTACATCAATTACAGCAATTAATTGATAAGGTAAGAAAGGCATATGAAAGCTATGATTATTCAACAGTATATCATGCCATCCATGATTACTGTTCGATTGATCTAAGTTCCTTCTATTTAGACTTCGCCAAGGATGTCTTATACATCGAAGCGAAAAACAATGTGCGAAGAAGAAGCATTCAAACCGTTATTTATGAATCAGCTCTAGCTATTGCCAAAATGTTGACTCCCATTATTCCACATACAACTGAGGAAATTTGGAGTCATATTCCTGGTGAGAAGGAAGAATGGATTCAATTATCAGATATTCCAAGCTCCTATGATGTTTATGAGGATGAGTCGGAATTGGAGAAGTGGGATCATTTTATGAAGGTAAGAGCAGATGTATTAAAGGCCCTAGAAGAAGCGAGGGAAGAGAAAGTTATTGGAAATTCTTTAGAAGCCCATTTAACAATTGCAGCTAAGGATGAATATACGAAGGAAGTACTCGAAACGATTCCTTATTTACATCAAATGTTAATCGTTTCAGATGCTAGCTTAGTGGACCCATCCGAAGAACTAAAGGATTATAACTATGTGCAATTAGCTGTTGCCTTTTGTCCAGGAGAAAAATGTGAAAGATGTTGGGTAGTTTCAGAGACTGTCGGGGATAACGAAAATCATCCGACAATCTGTACACGATGTGCAGAGGTTGTAGAAGAGCATTATTCTCATCTGTAAATTTTTGACTATCCAATCCCTAGCTAATTAGGGGTTGGATAGTTTTTATATTCAAACTTTTAAATAAATGTGATAAAATGCTTAAAGATACTTGGTCAAATTAATCGGAGGATAAAATTTATGCGAATATATTATTTACTAGCTGTAATCGTCGTAATGATCGATCAATGGACAAAATGGCTCGTTATTAAAAAGATGGAGTTACAAGAGAAAATTCCAGTTATTGAAAATTTCTTTTATTTAACCTCCCATCGAAATAAAGGGGCAGCCTGGGGTATATTGCAAGACCAAATGGTTTTCTTTTATATCATCACTGTCCTCGTAGTCATTGGAATTGTTTACTATATGGAAAAGCATATCAAAGGTCAAAAGCTTATGGTAGTTTCCTTTAGTTTAATTTTAGGAGGGGCAATAGGTAACTTTATCGATCGGTTATTCAGGAAAGAAGTTGTTGACTTTTTAGACTTTAATATCTTCTCCTATGATTATCCAATCTTTAACGTAGCTGATATGGCCCTTGTTATTGGAGTTGGTCTTGTTTTAATTGCGACATTTTTAGAAGAAAAGAAATTAAGGAATGAAAATAATGAATAAAGATTCTTTTTTCATAGAAGAGGGTGATGAAAACCTTCGAATTGATAAGTTTTTAGTTGATCAATTTCAAAAGTATTCCAGAACAGAAATTCAATCCTTTATTAAGAATGGACATGTAACTGTAAATGGAAAGAAAATTAAAGCTAATTATCGCTGTCAAGCGAAGGATAAAATTGAAATATACATACCGGTAGAAGAAGATGTTGAAATAAAGCCTGAGGATCTAGCAATTGATATATTGCATGAAGACGAAGGAATCATCATTGTCTATAAACCGAGAGGAATGGTCGTTTATCCAACAGTTAATCATCAATCGGGGACCCTTGTAAATGCTTTGTTACATCACACGAAGACTTTATCAACTACAGGAGGAAAGGAAAGACCCGGGATTGTTCATCGATTGGATAAGGATACGAGTGGTCTTTTGGTCGTGGCTAAGACAGATGACGTTTATGATAATTTAACAAAACAATTTGCGAATCGCGAGGTTGAACGGATCTACGGTGCCCTTGTCCATGGAGACATTCCTCATAATAAAGGAGTAATTGATGCACCTATTGGTAGAGATCCCAAAGTTCGAACTCAAATGGCCATTCTAGACGAAGGTAAAGAGGCAATCACAAAATTCACGGTGAAGGAGCGGTACGGAGATTATACTTATGTAGAATGTGAATTAATCACAGGAAGAACCCATCAAATTAGACTTCATCTAAATTATATAGGTCATAGTATAGTGGGGGAGGAAACCTATATTAACCATAAAACCTTATCCACAGAAGGTCAGCTTCTTTTCGCTAAGTCTCTGGCCTTTTGCCACCCCGTGACAAAAGAAGCTTTCTTTTTTGAAGTAGAAAGACCTAAATTATTTAAGGATGTATTAAAAGAATTAGGAGTTGATTAGTTGTGGAAAAGAAAACAACTATTTTAGACGAACAAGCAATGAATCGTGCTTTAACTCGAATTGCCCATGAAATCTTAGAGCGAAATAAAGGGGGAGAAAACCTCGTTTTAGTAGGTGTGAAAACCCGAGGAGTCCCCTTAGCGAAAAGACTTCAAGAGAAAATTAGAATGATTGAGGATATTGAACTACCAATCGGTGAATTAGATATCACTTTATATCGTGACGATTTGCAAACCCGTACGATTAAGGGTGATCCTAAGATTCATGAAACGGATATATCAGAAGATTTATCAAATAAGACGGTCGTGCTGATCGATGATGTATTATATACGGGGAGAACGGTTAGGGCTGCGATGGATGCAGTTATGGATGTCGGCCGGCCAACTCAGATTCAATTAGCTATTTTAGTAGACCGAGGTCATCGGGAACTGCCTATTCGGGCAGATTATGTTGGTAAGAATATCCCCACCTCTAACAAGGAAGTCATCGTAGTGAAAGTTAAAGAAATTGATGGCCAAGATGACGTAGGATTGTATGAAAGAGAGTAAAGAAAAAAAGGCGGTCAAAAAGATTAATTAATAAATCCATGAGAGACCAACACTTAGTGACGATGAAGGAAGGACTATGGAGTGAGGCAGCAAGAAGAAGGGGACATGCACTGTGAAAATTGAAGACTATTCACTATTGTTAAAGTTAAGGGAGATAGGAACTATTCGAGGCACTGCTAAGGTTATATTAATTTCCCAACCGGCCGTTTCTCAACGATTAAAGTTTATTGAAGATTATTTCGGTGTGCAAATTTTTATCCGAACACCCAAGCAATTACTTCCAACACCTAGTGGGGAAATTATTTTAAATCATGCTAAAGTAGTCGTTGAAGGTGAAAAGGAACTAAAAAATAAATTGGCTAAAACGAGTGAAGAAGTCCAGGGGACCTTATCGATTGCCTGCTCCTCCTTAATTAGTCAACGGTTTTTGCCTGCAATTTTAGCCGAGTATACGAATAATTATCCCAAAGTGACGATTGACCTTGTGGCTGGAATTAGTGAGACGATTAAACGGGATCACTCAAAATATGATGTAAGTATCATACGAGGGGATAAATTATCTGGCAGTAAATGTGTTCATCTCTTTGCAGATCCTTTATACATCTTTGATATCGAGGCTTTTAAAACTGGACAGTTAAAAGAAAGACCATTGATATCCTTTAAAAGTGATGATAAAATGAACGAAATCGTGGACCATTGGCTTTCCCATCACCAGCAAGAAATCCAACCAGTTAAATCCATAACTGTAGATCAAATTGAAACCTGCAAACAATTTATGAAGCAGGGGGTCGGTATGGCCATGCTCCCAAAAAGTGTTTCCCATTCCTTAATGGATGATTATCCACACTTGCCCTTAACCTTGAATGGTCAGGTTGTTTCCCGGGATACATGGCTGTGTTACCAAAAGGGGGTTCAACAACTTCCACAAGTAGATCTATTTATTGATGCCCTTCTTCAGACAGAATTTAATGAGTTAATGAATAATTAAGGAAAAACCTAGGATATAAAAGGAATTACCTTCTATGTCCTAGGTTTTATTATTTCTTGTTATTTGCTCTTAATCGATTGATTTCCTCTTCTCTTGGTGTGACAAACAAGGTTTGCTCATTAATATAAGTAACAAATCCTGGTTTAGCTCCTCTAGGTTTACTCACATATCGTACTTCAGTGTAATCAACAGGAACAGATTCGGATTGTTGTGCTCGGCTAAAGTAAGCAGCTAAAAGCGCTGCTTCTTCTAATGTTTCCTCTGTCGGTTCTTCCGATCGAATAACGACGTGAGAACCTGGAATATCCTTAGTGTGTAACCATGTATCGAGTCGGTTAGCTAATCTTTGGGTTAGATAGTCATTTTGTCGATTGTTTCTTCCAACATAGATTACCGTTCCATCACTAGAGGTAAACTTGTCTGGCTTAGGCTTTTTCTTACGTCTTTTATTCGTTCGTTTTTGCTTACGTAAATATCCACCCTCACGTAATTCTTCACGAATTTCTTCGATATCTTCAATTCTTGCATGATCTAACTGTTGGAGTAACTGCTCAAAATAATGAATTTCATTTTTAGTTTTTACAATTTCAATTTTCACTCGTTTTTGTGCTGCATTTAACTTACGATAACGGGTAAAATAACGCTGGGCATTATCGCTCGGTGTTAAATCTTGCTTCAACTTAATAGTCATTTCCTTTTGATCTGGATCATAATAGTCAATGACTGATATCTCTTGGTCGCCTTGCTTCACTAGATGGAGGTGAGCGGTTAGTAATTCACCTTTCTTTTGAAATTTATCAGCGTTTTTTGCCTTTTTCAAGGTATCATAATGAATTTTCATTTTACGCTCATTCTTTTTAGCTTCATTTGCAAGGAATCGTCGTAAATCCCTTGTTTGTTGATGAACGAGGTCACGTTCGGATTTACCACTATAAAATTCGTCTAACATTACACTTACATTGGAAAAGCTTTTCTTAGCTTCCTTGTCATTCTGCAATTGAATCACATGGAAATCCTCTCGCTTATTAACGTAAATTGTAGGTTTGTACTTTTTATTATTAATATCTTCCTGGATATCATGAAAGCTATCCCAATATCGATTAGCAGAACCTAGTTGGGCTCTATTCGTTACTTCTTGGGCAATAAAGGGAGAAAATCCGTCGACGGTTTGCACAATCTGTCGATCAATTTTTCCAGCGTTAAAATCTATTTTTCTTAAAAATTCTTCCTTTGTAATTGTTGTAGGGTTCAACTTGTTTTGCGCTGGTGGTTCAATATATTCATACCCCGGTAAAATCGTTCGATGACGATTTTGGAAAGGAGGTATATGTTTGATACTATCAATAATTTTCTCCTGTTTAGAATTAAGCAATATAATATTACTATGACGCCCCATGATTTCAACGACTAAATAATGATAATCGGTAACTCCAAGTTCATCCCTCGTCCTAATTTTAAATGTGACTATTCTTTCCATTTCCTTTTGTTCAATACTTGTAATAAAACCACCATTTAAATACTTTCTTAAATGCATACAAAACATAGGTGGTTGTACAGGGTTCACAAATTGTTCTTCCGTTAAATGAAAACGGCTATAAGAAGGGTGAACGGAAAGTAATAAATTATTGTTGTTTCGGTTATTTCGGATTGTTAATAATAATTCTGTATTTGTAGGTTGATATACTTTATTAATTCTTCCATCTATTAATTCTTCTTGTAATTGCTCTGTTACAGCTTTAGTAACAATACCATCGAAGGGCATTATCTTCACCTCTTCAGTAATTATATCATTAAATAGGACAAGTGTGCATACATATTGATAGAACAACTCTTTTTATGCGACAAGGATTTCGCTTTTTTACGGGGGAATGTGATATGGAATGGTATCATTTAACAGTAGAACAGCTAGAGCATGACTTACAAGTTGATAAAGAGAAGGGTCTAGACACTCATGAAGTAGAAGATAGGCAAAGGAAATTCGGAAAAAACATCGTAGAAGGAGCAAGAAAACCATCAAATTGGTTTCTCTTTTTAAAACAGTTTCAAGATTTTATGGTCCTCATATTATTAGGAGCGACATTAATTGCAGGCTTACTCGGTGAATATATTGATGCCATTGCTATTTTAGTAATCGTTATGATTAATGGAATTATTGGGTTTTTCCAAGAGTACCGAGCGGAAAGTTCCTTAGAAAAATTAAAGGAATTATCAGCACCAAGCTCTTATGTTCTAAGAGATGGTTCTTGGACAAGGATTCCTTCTACAGAAGTTGTTGTGGGAGATATCATTCGCTTGAATCGAGGGGATAGAATAACAGCTGACATTCGAATCTTTGAAAGTTATGGCTTAGAAACAGAAGAATCGGCCTTAACAGGGGAATCACTTCCTGTTCATAAAGAAACTCTCCCCTTAGAAGAAGAATCCTTAGAAGCCCAAGATCAGACAAATATGGCTTTTATGGGAACAGTTGTAACTAAAGGATTAGGAACTGGGGTCGTTGTTGCTGTCGGTATGAATACGGTTATGGGCCAAATTGCCACTTTACTGACAAGCACTGAAGAAAATATTACCCCTTTAGAACATAAGTTAGCTGAGCTAGGTAAAATCCTTATTGTCCTCGTTCTCTTATTAACGGCTCTAGTCGTAATGATAGGAGTTTTTCAAGGGCATCCAACTTATCATATGTTTTTAGCCGGGATTTCTCTTGCTGTAGCTGCCATACCTGAAGGACTCCCAGCAATTGTGACTGTAGCTTTATCCTTAGGTGTACAGAGGATGATTCGAAGGAAAACAATTGTGAGAAAGCTCTCTTCTGTAGAGACGCTAGGCTGTGCTACGATTATTTGCTCGGACAAGACAGGTACAATTACTGAAAATGAAATGACTGTTAAGCAAATCTTTTTAAATAATCGTTTTATAGAAGTAACAGGGGATGGCTATCAGATTGAAGGCGACTTCTTTATGAATGGGAATAAGATTCAAGGAGAATATCCGAATTTACAAAGTATGTTAATCTATGGAATGCTTTGTAACCATGCGAATATTGTCTTTAAAAAAGGAAAGCCAGCTATCGAAGGAGATCCAACAGATGGTGCTTTATTAGTTGCTGCTAGGAAATTTGGCTTGCAGACTGAGCTAAGGAATCAATTTAAAATAATAAAAGAAATTCCCTTTGATGCAAATAGAAAAAGAATGAGCATCGTTGTAGAGGATGAAAATAAGAGGAGATTCTTAATCATTAAAGGGGCACCAGACGTGTTATTGGATAAATGTGTATATGTTCTTGGAAGTAAGGGAAGGGAAACCTTGGAAGACAAAGGATCTTATCTTAGGGCTGTTGAAAAGATGGCTAAAAAATCATTACGTACCCTTGCTATAGGGATTAGGCCTTTATCAAATAGCATCCCTCTTACAGAAACTTCATTAGAAAAGGACCTAACTTTAATGGGTTTATACGGGATGATAGATCCACCAAGAAAAGAAGTAAAGCAGGCTATCTTAGAATGTAAAGAAGCGGGTATCAAGACAGTGATGATTACAGGTGACCATGCAGATACCGCTCGAGCAATTGCTCAAGAAGTTGATTTATTACCTGAAGGTGGACGAGTTATTACAGGTTCTGAACTTAATGAATTATCTGCAGGGGAATTAGAAAATATAGTTGACGATGTCTATGTTTATGCCAGGGTAACTCCTGAACATAAACTAAAAATCGTAAAATCCCTCCAGGAAAAAGGGCACATCGTTGCTATGACAGGAGACGGTATTAATGATGCCCCAGCCATCAAAGCAAGTGATATTGGAATAAGTATGGGGATCACAGGAACAGATGTAACCAAGGAAGCTTCTGCTCTCGTTTTAATGGATGACAATTTTGCGACTATTAAAGCGGCCATTCGAGAAGGAAGAAATATTTATGAAAATATTAGAAAGTTTATTCGTTATTTACTAGCTTCAAATGTGGGTGAGATACTCGTGATGCTTCTTGCTATGCTATTTGCATACCCCTTACCCTTAGTACCTGTCCAGATTTTATGGGTTAATTTAGTGACGGATGGATTACCAGCTATGGCTCTTGGACTAGATCAGCCTGAAGAAAATGTCATGAGAAGAAAGCCTAGAGATCCAAAGGAAGGCATATTTTCTCGAGGATTAGGAAGTAAAATATTAAGTAGAGGAATTTTAATTGGTGTTGTATCCTTAATCGGATTCATTCTTGTCTATGATTCAGAGCTAAATAATTTAACCCATGCGCGAACAATTGCTTTTACGACCTTGGTTATGGCTCAATTAATTCATGTATTTGATTGTAGAAGTGAGAATTCCATATTTAATCGAAATCCCTTTGAGAATATATTTTTAGTGTTTGCTGTTTTATCTTCTTTGCTATTAATGCTCGTGGTAATTTACTGGGAAAAGTTACAACCGATTTTTCATACGACTTCATTAAGCGGGATGGATTGGTTACTTATTATTAGTTTATCCTTTATACCAACTGTGATATTTACTGTTAAAAGGAAGTAAGGCGAAGTGTTCTGTGAATACTTCGCCTTTTTTGTTATAATAGAGATATTATCTAATAAAGGATGTTGATTATGGTATATAGCATGACAGGCTTTGGAAAAGGAGTTGTAACATCGAATGGACAGACTGTGACGATCGAAATAAAAACAGTTAACCATCGATTTTTAGATATTCACATCCACTCTGCCCAAAAGATCTCCGGTATTGAAGAGGACATTAAACAAGCCATTCAAAAATCCTTTTCCCGAGGAAGGATTAATTTAATTATTTACATCACTGATGAAAGTCATTCACCCTATCATATAGAGGTAGATTGGAATTTACTTGATCAATATATGGAGCAATTAGAGCTTATGAAGAATAGGTATGAATTGCAATCGGAGATTCCTGTTGATATCATTCGTTCAATCCCTGATTTATTTTCAGTTAAACAAACTGACGAATTAATAGAGAATACAAAGGATTTAATTATTGAAAGTCTAGAAATGGCAGTCTATCAAACCTTAGAATCAAGAGAGAGAGAGGGTTTGTTTTTACAAGAAGATATACTTCAAAGGATTGAATCCATTCGAAATTCGATTCAGTATTTGGAAGAAATTCAACCAAAAGTAACAGCGGAATATTATGATAGAATTAAACAGCGTGTAGAAAATTATACAAAGGATTTAACAGATATTGATGAGAACCGTCTACACCAAGAAATTGCTTTATTGATTGAAAAAGGGGACATAACAGAAGAAATCACCAGGCTAAAAAGTCATTTCGATCATAGCTTGCAACTCTTAGGAGTAAAGGAAAATTCCGGACCCGTTGGTAGGAAGGTTGATTTTATTGTTCAAGAAATCCACCGAGAATTAAATACAATCGGTTCCAAGGCCATAGATGAAGAGATTGGCAGGATAATTGTTCAATCGAAAAGTGAATTAGAAAAAGTTAGGGAACAAATTCAAAATATTGAATAAATGATTTGTATTTAATTCTTTTCATTCTGTATAATAAAGTATTATAATACATAATTGTGCTTAACATAAGAAGGTAAATTTGTAAGTGAGGGGGAAGGATATTGGCACTTCAATTAATTAATATCGGATTTGGTAATGTCGTATCTGCGAGTAGAGTAATATCAATTGTTTCTCCAGAATCAGCACCGATAAAAAGAATTGTCACTGTTGCACGAGATAATAATAAACTAGTTGATGCTACTTATGGCCGAAGGACACGGGCTGTCATTATAACGGATAGTGATCACGTCATTTTATCTGCTGTACAGCCAGAAACAGTAGGACAAAGAGTTCTAAGTCATGATGAGCTTCTAGAAGAATAGTAGGGGGCGTAGTGAGTGAAGAATGAAAAAGGAATATTGTTTATTCTTTCGGGACCATCTGGAGTTGGGAAAGGTACCGTCAGGCAAAAATTATTTGAACAAGCTTCAGATTTAAAATATTCAATATCCATGACAACTAGACAAATGAGACCAGGTGAGGAAGAGGGCGTTGACTATTTTTACAAAAGCCAGGAAGAATTTGAACAATTAATTCAACAGGATGAACTCCTTGAATATGCAAAATATGTTGACAATTATTATGGAACGCCTAGACAATATGTTGAAGATATGCTGCAAGAAGGCTTTAACGTATTTTTAGAAATTGAAGTGAAGGGAGCTCTACAAGTTAAAGAAAGTTTCCCTGAAGGGATTTTTATCTTTCTCATCCCTCCGAGTTTAGAGGAATTAAAGGATCGAATTGTCAGTAGAGGTACAGAAAGTGAAGAATTAGTAATGAATCGCTTGCAAGAAGCGAGAAAAGAAATTACAATGATGAAAGAATATGATTACATAGTCGTTAATGATGACGTCGATCATGCAGTGAATAAAGTATTGTCGATTGTAGAAAGTGAACATTGTAAAAAAGATCGAGTCATCGAGGAATATAATAGATTATTGGAGGTAGAGTAATTTGTTAGAGCCATCCATTGACTCCCTACAGGAGAAAATTGATTCAAAATATGTATTAGTCACTTTAGCTGCAAGACGTGCACGTCAATTATTGGAGACTAAAAAATCCTTGATTGAGAATCCAAAATCTAATAAATATGTCGGTGTTGCTTTAGAAGAGATTCAAGCAGAAAAGATTTTTAAAAAAGAAGATTAGACTAAATTTTAAAACCCTCGCTATTTTAGCGAGGGTTTTCTATTTGAAACATTTACATTATATTTCAATGTATTCTATAATAAAGGAAAGAATAATGACGATATTTAAGGGAAAGGGGTATATAAATGCTAAAAGATAAAAATATATTACTAGGAGTTTCTGGAGGAATAGCAGTTTATAAAGCTTGTGATCTGACTAGTAAATTAACTCAACAAGGAGCAAATGTACGAGTTGTGATGACTGAAAGCGCTACTCAATTTGTTTCTCCGTTAACCTTTCAAGCCTTATCAAGAAACCCCGTTTATATAGACACATTTGATGAGAAAGACCCTAAGAAAATTGCACACATTGATGTCGCTGATTGGGCGGATATCGCTATTATAGCGCCAGCAACTGCGAATATTATTGGAAAAATGGCACAAGGACTAGCTGATGATATGCTTTCAACCATATTATTAGCGACGAGAGCGGAGATTTATATTGCTCCGGCAATGAATGTTCATATGTATGCAAATAAAGCAGTAATGGAAAATATGCAAAAACTAGATTCACGGGGATATCACTTTATTGAACCTGGAGAAGGTTATTTAGCTTGTGGATATGTCGGTAAGGGCCGTCTAGAAGAACCTTCGGAAATAGTCCGTGTGATTAACAAGCATCTAAACAATCAATCCTTATTATCAGGAAAGAAGGTTTTAATTTCAGCTGGACCTACTCGGGAAACTATAGATCCTGTTCGTTATTTGACCAATCGTTCATCAGGGAAAATGGGTTATTCTTTAGCAGAAGCTGCAGCGTATAGTGGGGCAGAAGTAACCCTTGTTTCTGGTCCCGTTTCTTTGGAGTTAAATCACCCGAATATTCATAAGGTAGATGTTATAACTGCAGAGGAAATGTATAAGGAAATGCATAAGCATTTTGCGGATGCAGATATTGTTATTAAATCTGCTGCTGTAGCGGATTATCGACCCCAAAGGATTCATGAAGAAAAGGTGAAGAAGCAGGAAGAACACTGGTCAATCTCCCTTGAACGGACAAAGGATGTACTACAATCCTTAGGAGAAGAAAAGACAAGACAGTTCTTAGTAGGCTTTGCGGCTGAAACGGAAAATGTAATAGAAAATGGTATAGATAAATTAAATCGGAAACATTTAAATGCTATTGTGGTAAACGATGTATCCAGTAATGATTCTGGTTTTGATGTAGATACTAATGCAGTAACTTATATACGGGAGGATGGAACAAGAGAAAGTTTGCCCCTTGCTCAAAAGACACATATTGCAAGGGCACTTATTGATTTAATATCTCAAGATCTTAAGGGCGATGAATAATGAAAATTGCTAAAGTAATTGTAGATGTACCCGTCTTATCCATTAATCAATCCTTTGACTATTTAATACCTGAAGAATTAGCCCCAGTTGTTGAAAGGGGAATGCGAGTAATTGTGCCTTTCGGTCCGAGGAAAACAACGGGCTTTATTATTGATTTTGTTGAGAAAAGTGACTACGAAAATTTAAAGTCTATCATAGAAATATTAGACATTACACCGGTTTTAACAGATGAATTGCTAAAGGTAGGTTTGTGGCTTGCAGAGGAAACATTGAGTTTCTACATTACAGCCTTCCAAGCCATGTTGCCTCAAGTCTTAAAATCGACCTATGAAAAGGAAATTGAACTTTTAAATGAAGAGGGATTAGCAGAGGAACTTCACAATTTATTTTCTGGAGAGCAAATTATTCCCTATGAAGAGATAGAAAACAGTGATGTATCCTATACTCAACTTAGGGCTGCGGTGCAAAACTCATTGGTAAAGATTAATTATGTTGTAAAGTCTAGAATTACTAAAAGGTATATAAATGAAATTACACCGAATAAAACAATAGAAGAATTACAGGAAGAACTTAAAAACTTAAGAAAAAATGCCCTAAGACAAAGGGAAATTCTCAGCTATTTAGTAGAAAACTTCCAAACCATTGAAGAAAAGACGCTAATCAATAAATTGACGGGAAGTACAAGTAGTGTGAAGTCCAGTCTTAAAGCACTTGAAAAAAAGGGACTATTGAAACTATCTAAAAAGGAAGTATATCGAAATCCCTATGATGATAAAGCCTTTAAGAGAACGACAGCTTTTAAATTAACTGAAGAGCAGGATAATGCTATTCAACCTGTTTTGAAAAGCATCAAGAAAGAGGACCATGAAGTTTTTTTACTACACGGTGTGACGGGAAGTGGAAAGACCGAAATATACTTGCAATCAATTGATGCAGTGCTAAATCAAGGTAAAGAGGCAATTGTACTGGTACCTGAGATTTCCTTGACTCCTCAGATGGTGAAACGATTTAAGGAACGATTTGGTTCTGAAGTTGCCGTTCTTCACAGTGCATTATCTACGGGGGAGAAGTATGATGAATGGCGAAAAATTCATCAAAAGGAAGTTAGTGTAGTTGTTGGGGCAAGATCCGCAATTTTTGCACCCTTTGATAACTTAGGTATTATTATTATAGATGAGGAACATGAAACAACTTATAAACAAGAAGAACAACCAAGATACCATGCTAGGGATGTTGCGATTTATCGGGCGAAGCATTATAATTGCCCAGTTGTTTTAGGCAGCGCAACCCCTACTTTAGAATCCTATGCTAGGGCAAGTAAAGATGTCTATACATTATTAACCTTATCGGAAAGAACGAACGAAAAACCCCTTCCTGATGTAGAAGTTATCGATATGAGGAAGGAATTACACTCTGGAAACCGGACTATGTTTTCTAGAAAGTTAAGAAAGGCAATTACTAAGCGGATGGAGCGTGGTGAGCAAATCGTTCTTTTATTAAATCGGAGAGGTTTTTCGACCTTTATTATGTGCCGAGATTGTGGCTATGTAGAAGAATGTCCTAACTGTGATATCGCCTTAACCTTTCATAAAAGGAATCAATCCTTAAAGTGCCATTATTGTTCTTATGAAAAAAGATCTATTCATCTTTGCCCAACATGTTCTAGTGATAAAATTCAACGTTTTGGAACGGGAACGCAAAGGGTGGAAGAGGAATTATATAAATATATTCCTGGCGTAAAGGTTATTCGGATGGATGTCGATACGACGAGGAGAAAGGGTTCGCATGAGCGTTTATTAAGCAGTTTTGAGAACGAGGAAGCTCATATATTATTAGGAACACAAATGATTGCCAAGGGCTTGGATTTTCCGAATGTGACTTTGGTAGGGGTTCTTGCAGCGGATGCCATGCTTCATTTACCTGACTTTAGATCCTCTGAAAAGAATTTTCAATTAATTACCCAAGTAAGTGGACGAGCAGGAAGGCATGATTTGGATGGGGAAGTCATTGTTCAAACATATACACCAGAACACTATAGTATCCAATTAGCAAGCACTTATGATTTTCAAGAATTTTATAAACATGAAATGAAGATTAGACGGACATTTAGGTATCCGCCTTATGTATATTTAGCCTTATTGACAATTTCACATCCGGATCGAACAAAAGCCATTCAAACAACACAGGTAATTGTACAAGCTTTAAGTAGAAGTATTAGTGATGATGCCATTATTTTAGGACCTACACCATCGCCCCTTGAAAAAATAAAAAATCGTTATCGATACCAATGTATGATTAAGTATAGGAGCGAACCTAAATTAAATGAAACGATTAATAAATTACTAGATCAGTATGCAAAAGAAATGGAACAAGGCCGTTTACAAATTAATGTAGACATGCAACCCTATCAATTAATGTAGAAAGAAGGATGTCAGGATGAAAAAAGTCGTATTTATGGGTACTCCAGATTTTTCAGTGCCTGTTTTAGATAGTTTAGTACAGTCAAATTATGAAGTGGTATTGGTTGTTACGCAACCAGACCGACCTGTCGGAAGAAAGAGAAAGTTAACACCACCGCCTGTAAAGAAAGCGGCAATAAAACATGATATACCTGTTTTTCAACCAGAGAAAGTGGCTGAGGATTATGAAGAGATTCTTTCTTATACTCCAGATATTATTATAACAGCCGCTTACGGGCAATTATTACCTAAGGAATTACTAGAGGGACCTGAACATGGATGTATAAATGTTCATGCCTCCTTATTACCTGCTCTAAGAGGTGGAGCTCCTATACATTATGCCATTTTACAAGGACATGAGGAAACAGGAATTACGATTATGTATATGGTTGAAAAGCTAGACGCAGGGGATATCATATCTCAAGGGGCTCTTCCAATTGAAGAAGATGATGATGTGGGATCTTTACATGATAAGTTATCTGATTTAGGTGCGGAATTATTAATGGATACTCTGCCAAAGTTATTAAAGGGAGAAATCACTCCAATTAAACAAGAGGAAGCGGAAGCAACTTTTGCTCCAAATATTAGCCGTGGCCTTGAAAAAATCGATTGGCATAAATCATCAAGAGAAGTATACAACCATATACGAGGATTAAGACCATGGCCGGTAGCCTATACTGTCTATGAAGGGAAAAACATGAAAATATGGGCAGCGGATTTAAGGGCAGAGGAATTATCTGGGAAAGCTGGAGAAATTGTAGATATAGCAGAAGACTCCTTTACCGTTGTATGTGGAGATGGAAAAGGGGTAAAGATTACGGAAATCCAACCCGCAGGTAGTAGGAAGATGTCGGTAGAACAATATTTGCTAGGATCAAAGGACCGTATAAAAACAAAGATGATATTAGGTGAATAAAATGAAAGACATTCCAGTAAGAGAAATTATCCACACAATTGTAGATCGAATCGAAAAAGATGGCGGCTTTAGCCATCTTTTAATTAATCACGAAGTAAAAAGACATAAGCTCTCGGATAAAGACAAGCGATTATTAACCAATGTTGTTTATGGTACGATTCAACATAAATTAACTCTAGACTACTATTTAAGTTCCTTTATTCAGGCTGAAAAAGTCGATGGCTGGGTGCTAAACCTTCTACGGATAGCTGTCTATCAAATGGTTTATTTAGATCGAATACCCAATCATGCAATCCTATATGATTCCGTTGAGATTGCAAAGAAGAAGGGACATAAGGGGATTGCCTCCTTTGTCAATGGAGTATTAAGAAACATCCAAAGAAAAGGTCTAGTAAATCTATCGGATATCAAGGATGAGACAGAAAGACTATCAGTAGAAAGCAGTCATCCAAAGTGGTTAATCTCATATTGGAAGAGACAATATGGGGAGGAAATTACCAAGGGTATCCTGACAATGAACAGTCAGGAAAAGCCTCAATCCCTTCGGATACAGCCCCTACGGACAAATAGGGAAAAGATTATTAAATACCTAGAGAAACATGAAATAAAGGCTAATAAATCCCTACTTTCAAGCCAAGGAATAATCATAGAAAATGGAAATGCATTGGAGACAAGATTAATCGAAGAAGGTTATGTGACCATACAGGATCAAAGTTCCATGCTTGTTTCAGAAATGATGGATTTATCCAAAGGCATGAATGTTCTGGATGCTTGTAGTGCACCAGGTGGAAAGGCAACCCATATAGCTGAACTTTTAGAAAACACTGGAGAAGTTCATGCCTATGACATTCATAAAAATAAGATTAAGCTAATTAAAGAAAATGCCAAAAGATTAGGACTAACTAATATTACCGTTAAACAATCAGATGCAAGAAAGTTAACGGAAATTTATGAGGAAGACACCTTTGACAGAATTCTATTAGATGTACCATGTTCCGGTTTAGGTGTAATTCGAAGTAAACCAGACATTAAATATACGAAAACTAAATCAGATATTAATCAATTATCGAAGGTGCAAGACGACATCATATTTTCTAGCTCTCCTTTATTAAAAAAGGGAGGAAAATTAATTTATAGTACATGTACGATTGCTATAGAAGAAAACCTAGATGTCATTAAAAACTTTATCAAGAAAAACGAAGAATTTACAGTAGATCAATCATTTTTCGAAGAATTGCCTGAGGGATTGAAAGATAGTGAGGGTATAACGGATTATGGTATACAAATTTTCCCGCAACAATTTAATACCGATGGATTTTTCATTACTCGACTTGTAAGGCAATAGGCTTGAATATATCATAAATGAGATGTAATAATATTCTAAATATGATATATTAAGCTATAATTCAAGTGAGGAAAATTCATTATTAGAATTGTTATTTATGTTAATGGGGTGAGTAGGTTGGAAGCAGAATTTTTAACGGACCGGGGTCAAGTAAGGGATTTTAATGAAGATGCCGGTGGAATTTTTTATAATAAAGAAAAACAATTACTCGCAATTATTGCTGATGGTATGGGTGGGCATCAAGCAGGAGATGTAGCTAGTAAGATGGCTGTAGACACCGTACAAAAATCTTGGCAACAAATAAAAAGCATCTCATCACCGGAGAAGGCTGAAGTATGGATCGATTCTACATTAAATGAAATCAATAAAAACATTTATAAGCAAGCAATGGAAAGAGAAGAATATCAAGGGATGGGAACCACAGCTGTTTTGGCTCTTTGTACAAAGGAGTTTGTAACGATAGGTCATATTGGTGATAGCCGTTGTTATCTGAATAATGAAAGTG
>Ga0079226_10000061_pt1 | contig 61399 bp, 49 predicted proteins | sample Poulit2014_FD_76345 | JGI IMG/M metagenome (GOLD analysis project Ga0079226, IMG submission 76345) | Agricultural soil microbial communities from Georgia to study Nitrogen management - Poultry litter 2014 | ecosystem: Environmental > Terrestrial > Soil > Agricultural land | place: USA: Georgia...
ATGTGTTAAGCCTGCCGCCAGCGTTCAATCTGAGCCATGATCAAACTCTTCAGTTAATATATCTGATCGGGTTTTGAGAAAACCCTAAACTTGGCTCAGCAATCGCAAATATCTTTTATTAATAATAATTAAAAAAGACAAAAATAACTCTATGAATTCACAGAGTAACTTGTGCTGCTGATAATCATTTGACTATCAATCATCTCACACAAGCACCCACACGAATTGCTTGATTCAAATTGTTAAAGAACGTTTTGCTAAGCATCTCGGCTTAAGCAAGAAAGCCGTATTGTGCACGCCTCCTCAGTATCTGTCAAGGACTATTTTCTGAAACTTTGTTTCTTCAATCCTCTGATGCTTTCGATTCGCATGCGCTCCTCGTTGGCAGGACGCGTATAATACAGAACAAAAAAGGTATGTCAACACCGATAAGACATTAACAGCTAGATTACTGGTTTTTATTACTTTTACGCTGACGCAACTGCAATACATACTGCACTGGACCTGAAGCCGCATAAGCAAGAAACAGCAATAACAATATACGTTGCGGATCACTAAACACCACAGCAAAAGCTAAAACTACAATCAAGATGGCAACAAAAGGCACTCGCCCTTTAAGGTCTAAATCTTTGAAACTGTAATATTTAATATTACTCACCATCAGCAAGCCTGCCAGCGCTACAAATACGGCAAAGAGCATAACCACAGCGAAAGGCAGGTCGTTACCTCTCACCCCAGCTTCACTAAACACCCAGACAGCCCACACCATTCCAGCCACTACACCTGCTGCTGCTGGACTCGCCAAACCTATAAACCAGCGCTTATCAACCACACCAATTTGTGTATTGAAGCGCGCTAAGCGTAAGGCAGCGCAGGCAACGTAAATAAATGCAATGGTCAGACCCACATTGCCTAATTCAAATAACGCCCACTGATAAGCAATAATCGCCGGCGCTAAACCAAACGCTACCATGTCTGACAATGAATCATACTCGGCACCAAATGCGCTCTCAGTATTCGTCATTCTCGCCACACGCCCATCTAGACCATCCAGTAACATAGCAACAAATATTGTTGCTGCAGCAACATTAAAGTCACCACTAATCGCACACATAATGGAGTAAAAGCCTGCGAAGAGGTTTGCTGTAGTAAACAAGTTTGGCAGCAGGTAAATTCCTTTATGCCTTACTTTACGGCCTTCATTATCATGACCCTCTTCAATATGCTCATCGATCGGCAGCAAGCTTTCAATCGATGATGCATGATTATTTTCTTCGGGACGCTGACTCATAAACTTCCTTAAGCTCTACTGGGCAAACAATCAATCTAGCTGATAAAGATATTATTTTATACTAAATAAGCTCTAGAAACGAAAAAACGCGGCCTAAGCCGCGTTTTATTCATCACTGTTAAATCAGTTCTTTGCCTGATCAACAATTTTGTTTTCTGCAATCCAAGGCATCATGGAGCGTAGTTTTGCACCCACTTCTTCGATTGGATGCGCAGCATTGTTACGACGGTATGCAGTCATGGAAGGATAGTTCATGGCACCTTCGCTAATGAACATTTTGGCATACTCACCATTTTGAATACGCTTCAACGCATTACGCATCGCCGCACGTGATTCTTCGTTAATCACCTCAGGACCCGTCACATACTCACCATACTCAGCGTTGTTCGAGATCGAGTAGTTCATGTTGGCAATGCCGCCTTCGAACATCAAGTCAACAATCAACTTCAACTCATGCAAGCACTCAAAGTAGGCCATCTCTGGGGCATAGCCTGCCTCAGTGAGGATTTCAAAGCCTGCTTTAACCAGTTCAACGGTACCACCGCATAAAACAGCTTGCTCACCGAATAAGTCAGTCTCTGTCTCATCTTTAAAAGTTGTTTCGATGATTCCGGTACGTCCACCACCGACACCGCTGGCGTAAGACAGTGCAACGTTTTTAGCATTGCCTGAAGCATCTTGATAAACCGCAATCAGGTCAGGAATTCCACCGCCCTTAACAAACTCTGAACGCACGGTATGGCCCGGCGCTTTTGGCGCAATCATAATCACATCCAAGTCAGCACGGGGCGTTACTTGGTTGTAATGAATTGAGAACCCATGTGCAAAGGCCAATGTTGCACCTTGCTTTAAGTTTGGCTCCAACTCTTCTTTGTACAGCTGGCCCTGAAACTCATCTGGAGTTAATACCATTACGACATCGGCTGCTTTTACTGCAGTCGCAACATCAGCAACTTTCAAACCATGGGCTTCTGCTTTAGCAATGGACGAAGATCCCGCGCGCAAACCCACTGTGACATCTACACCTGAGTCTTTCAGGTTGCAAGCATGAGCATGCCCTTGAGAGCCATAGCCAATCACAGCTACTTTCATACCTTTGATAATAGATAAATCACAATCTTTGTCGTAGTAAACTTTCATTAATAACTCCTAAAATCCCGAGAGCATGGCTCTCCACTGTTTGTTCTTATTCAAAGGCTTAAAACTTTATCGCCACGGGCAATGCCTGTAACACCACTGCGTACTACTTCCAAAATAGAGGCCGGACCAATGGCTTGAATAAAGCTATCAAGCTTATCAGTTGTACCGGCAAGCTGTACTGTGTACAAACTCGGCGATACGTCGACAATCTGCCCTCTAAAAATATCAGCAGTCCGCTTGATTTCTGCTCGTTGTGCACCGCTGGCCTTTATTTTAACCAGCATCAACTCGCGCTCAATGTGTGCGCTTTCTGACAAATCAACCAGCTTAACCACCTCAACCAGCTTGTTAAGGTTTTTAGTGATCTGCTCAATCACACCTTCCCGACCTACTGTGGTTAAGGTCAGGCGTGACAAAGTTGGATCCTCAGTGGCAGCAACTGTCAAACTTTCAATATTGTAGTTGCGCTGAGAAAACAAGCCAATCACCCGAGATAAAGCACCTGGCTCATTTTCTAATAGTAAAGAAATGATATGTCTCATACTCATGTCCGCTCCGTTTTGCTGAGCCACATGTCGCGCATCGCACCGTCACGAATCTGCATCGGGTACACGTGCTCACTTGTATCGACTTGAATATCTAGGAAGACTAAACGATCTTTCATGGCGAAAGCTTCTTCCATTTTTGGTTTTAAATCTTTCAAGTCAGTGATGCGCATACCCACATGACCATAAGCTTCAACCAACTTAACAAAATCTGGCAAGGACTCCATGTAGGAGTGCGAATAGCGGCTGTTGTACACCATATCTTGCCACTGACGTACCATGCCCAAAGCACCGTTGTTCAAGTTAATGATCTTAACTGGCAAGTCATACTGTAAACAGGTGGACAGTTCCTGAATATTCATTTGAATACTGCCTTCACCGGTCACACAGGCCACATCATCATCAGGGAAGTTAAGTTTGATCCCCATCGCCGCTGGGAAACCAAAACCCATGGTTCCTAAACCACCCGAGTTAATCCAACGGTTTGGTTTATTGAAGCGATAGTATTGCGCAGCAAACATCTGATGCTGACCTACATCAGAGGTTACAAAAGCATCGCCTTTAGTCACCTCAGAAAGCACTTCAATCACAGCCTGTGGCTTAATAATGCTGCCATCACCACTGTCATACGGGAACAGCTTGCCGTTGCCACGCCACTCATCAATTTGCTTCCACCAACTGGCCACAACATCTGGATTAGGCTGAGTGCCAATATCTTTGAGGGCCGCCAGCATATCGGTTAACACGCTATCCACTGGGCCAACAATGGGAATGTCTGCCTTAATAGTTTTCGAAATTGACGCAGGATCAATATCAATATGAATGATTTTTGCATTAGGGCAGAATTTCGCAGCACCGTTAATCACACGGTCATCAAAGCGGGCGCCAACTGCCAACAACACATCACAATGATGCATTGCTAAGTTAGCAGTATAGCTACCGTGCATACCCAGCATGCCTATAAATTGGCGATCATCACCGGGAAAGCCACCAAGCCCCATTAAGGTGTTAGTGACTGGAACATTTAAAAGCTTGGCGATGTCTGTCAGCTGCTGTGATGCGCCACCTAAAATCACACCACCACCTGAGTACATCACTGGACGCTTAGCTGCCAACAACATTTCAGCAGCTTTGCGAATCTGCCCTGAATGACCACGGGTTGCCGGCGCATAGGAGCGCAACTTAGCTTTCTTGGGGTAGCTGTACTCAAACTTATCAATCGGGTTGGTCATATCCTTTGGAATGTCAACAACAACTGGACCTGGACGACCCGACTCAGCCAAATAGAACGCCTTTTTCATCACTTCAGGTATCTCTGAAGGATGCTTAATCATAAAGCTGTGTTTTACGATAGGACGCGAAATTCCAATCATATCGGTTTCTTGGAAGGCATCTGTACCAACCATTCGAGTCTCAACCTGACCCGAAATAACCACCATGGGAATAGAGTCCATAAACGCTGTGGCTATACCTGTAATCGCATTCGTTGCGCCTGGACCAGAGGTCACAAAAACAACACCCGCTTTACCAGTCGCACGCGCATAGCCATCAGCCATATGCGTAGCAGCCTGCTCGTGACGCACTAAAATATGGGTCAGAGCTTTTTCTTTGAATAATGCATCATAAATATGCAGTATGGCACCGCCTGGGTAGCCATAAATATATTTAACGCCTTGGTCGCGCAATGAGCGCACAACCATTTCTGCGCCGGATAAAAGTTCCACTGTAACACCTCTAAAACGCCAGAATTATGCCCCTCATCAAGGGCAATCTGATTGTAGGTTTGCTGTTAATTGCAGCTCGGGTGACGGTGATTGCCGACCCCCAACCGCTTAAACTAAGCAGCATAGAGAAACCCGAATGTCTAAAGATTCCTCACCCAGCGCGAGGTAACGCGATACGGGTATAACGGACGGCACGGGTACGCACCTCATGAACTAATTATGCTGAAAGCACCTTTTTGGGGTCAGCCTGACAGCAATCAACGAATTGTTCGGATTCAGCAGCCGCAAGTCAAGCTTAACGAGATTTTTGTCTCATTTCTTGGGCTAATTATTGACTATGATAGGTACTAATGGGTCTAGTGCGCAACCATAAGCGTACTATATGAGCTATTAAGGTATATTTAACCGAAAAATTCAGCTTAAATAACCTTAGTTTCATTCTTTTGCTAAGGACATTGCATGCGATTCTTGATTACGACTGTTAATTTATTGCTTCTGCTAAGTCTATCGGCGTCTGCAGCACCCATCTATAAATGGGTGGATGCACAAGGCGTGACTCATTTTGCATCAGAGCCGCCAGCCGACCAGCCAGCTGAAAGTATTAATAAACAAACACTGCGAGCAGTTCCTGCCCCCAAGCAAGTCGCACCAAGCACTGCCATACAAAACTCAAACCATTCTAAAACCCAAGCAGATATTGACCGTGAAGTACGCCAGCAAGTGGCTGAAGAAACTGCAGCACTAAAAAAATACTGCACGCAAGTTCGCTATAACCTAGCGCAACTGGAAAACAACCCGAGGGTCTTAGCTGAAGTTGCTGGCGAGACAGTGCGTTTGAGCGAGGAGGAGCGTCAAGCGCGTATTCAAGAACTAAAAGACACCTTAGCTGAGCGCTGTGCCGCTATTGAATAAAGCTAGCCGCGGCACATCTGTAACAGCCTGACTCTAGCGTCAGTGAAATGACTGTAACGGCGCGCTAACCGTTTGATCAATGGTTTTTAAACACTCCAGCAAGTCTGTCACCTGACCTAACTGTTGCTGATAAACAACTTCTGCCGCTTCATAAATTGCGCACTGGCTGGGCAGGGCATGTCCTGACTTGAGAATGGCGCTCATGCGTGGCACAAACACCCACTGCAACCATTGTGCAAACTCTAACGTATCAATACAAAAAGGCTCTTGGCTTTGCAATGCTTGTGCGCTGGGTGCTTGCTGCTCCCACCAACCTAACGCACGCAATTCGTTTTCCAACTCTGCCAGCAGTCCTTGTAACTTTAATTTGATTTGTGCAGCCATTATAAATGAACCCTTGCGCGACGCTGTGCCTCTTGGGCGCCAGAGGTATTACCTTGCTGTTGACGAGCGCGGGCAATTAAATCCCACAAGCTTGCCTGCAGTGCCGGCCGACCATGGCTATAGCCAAGTCCACGTTGTGCCAACTGCTCTGCTTGACTCGCATCACCTTGTGCTAAGCGCACTTCAGCCAAGCGATAGAAAACTTGTGGCTCACGTGGTGCAATGCGCTGGGCACGCTCCAAACTGGATGCTGCGCCATTATAGTTGCCGCTGCTTTGCTGTTGCTGCGCAGTGGTGAGCAAGGCTAACACTGCACCATCCAGCTGCTCATCTGCGGCTAAGCGTGCCTGCCCACCGATTGGTGTAGCTGGTGTCACGCCTGTTTGCTGGCGATTGGTTTTCTCTTGCTGCGTAGCTTGCACAGGCTCAGTGCTATAGAATTCGGCACCGCCAATGGGTGCGCTGGGCGCAGCATAGACTTGCACTGTCTCACTGGTACTGTCTTGGCCGGTACTGCGAGTGTCTTGTTGAGCCTCCTGCGCTGCAGGCCGCGCTCGACTATCACGCATGGCACCTGGGGTCAGCGGCCCGCCACTTTCCACCACAGGTATCGCTCTATACGGAGAGCTCGAGCAACCGGCTAAGACCGTTGCCAGCGCAATAACAATAACTGCATACTTACTCACGTTTATTCCTCATATATTTTAATTTAACCAGCTACGAATCCAGCCCCTGACTGATTCGACAGGCGCTGGAAAAGTGGCAGGAGGATCACAAGATTCACCGGCTAAGGGTTCACTGCCACGAATATAAGGCATTTGCACAGCGCCGGGGCAGCCTTCGGCACTCCCCATTCCCGAATACGCATCAACCCAAGCCATGATGACATTACTCGGTGGCGACATGTCTAACGAGCGTGGCGCAGCCTTCTGCATAAAATTCGCCCACACCTGCATCGCACCACTGGCCCCGGTCAATGCAGTCTGACCATTATCGTCACGCCCCATCCACACCACGGCCTGCAAATCCTGCCCAAAGCCTGCGAACCAACTGTCACGTAAATCATTACTGGTGCCAGTCTTACCTGCTAGCACCATAGACGCTGGCAGGCGATTATACACAGAGCGCCCTGTCCCTTCAGTCATTACCCGACGCATGGCTTCTTGGGTTAAGTAGGTTGCCCCTGCATCAAAGCGTTGCTCGACTTGATAAGGATAACGCCCTAATGGCTCGTCTTGTGCATTAAGCACATTACGAATCGCCCGCAGCGGTGTATTAAAACCACCATTGGCAATGGTTTGATACATGCTGGCCACTTCTATCGGGGTTAAACTACCCGCCCCTAGTAGCATCGCCGGATACGCTGGCCACTTATGCTCAACCCCCATTTTGCGGATGGTTTGCAAGACACGCGGCACGCCCATTTCTAAACCGAGCTTGGCTGTTGATAAGTTATAAGATTGCGCCAGCCCTTGATATAAAAACACAGTGCCATGCTCTTTACGGCTGTAGTTTTGTGGCGTCCATACCTGACCATCTTGGCTTTTAACTGAAAAAGACGCATCCTGAATATAATGCGTCAAAGTGTACTGACTGGGCTGTTCTAGCGCAGTTAAGTACACTGCAGGTTTAACCAAAGAGCCAATTGGCCGCACTGCATCCAGCGCACGGTTAAACCCTGCATAGCGTGGCCGACGACTGCCTAACAGGGCTAAAACCTCACCACTTTCAGGGTTGCTGATAAGCATTGCCGCTTCAACCTGATCAATGCCTTGGCGACCTGCTAACTGCTTATAAGTTTGCGCCATGGACTCCTCGGCCTTGCGCTGTAAAATCGGGTCAAAGCTGGTAAAAATCCGTAGCCCTTCTTCAGTGAGGTCTTGATCACGATAATCTGCCCGTAACTGGCGCTTCACTAAATCAATAAAACCCGGATACGTGGTGTTGGCCAAGCTGCCTCTTTTAGTCACACCCAACGGACGCTGCTTTGCTTGCTCAGCTTGCTCAGCGCTGACGACCCCTTGCTCTGCCAACACATCAATAACCAAGTTACGCCGTATCAGCGCACGCTCAGGCTGACGGCGCGGATTATAATAAGATGGACCTTTAACCATGCCCACTAACAGCGCTATCTGATGCAATTGCAACTCTGCAACCGGTTGACTGAAAAAATACTGGCTGGCCAAACCAAAACCATGCACTGCCCGCTGGCCATCCTGACCTAAAAACACCTCGTTCAAGTAGGCTTCTAAAATATCTTGCTTGCTGTAATGCAGCTCCAGCAAAATCGACATTAAGGCTTCCGTTGCCTTGCGCGTTAAAGTGCGCTCGTTGGTAAGAAAGAAATTTTTCACTAACTGCTGCGTCAAAGTGCTGCCACCTTGGCGCACTGAGCCGGATGCGGTATTGACCCAAAGCGCCCGCGCAATAGATTTTAGCGACACCCCGTGGTGTTTTAAAAACTCGCGATCTTCCACCGCCATCAAAGCTAAAGGCAACAGTTCTGGCACTTGATCTAAACGAACCAGCACCCGATCTTCTTTATGGGCAGGGTACAACCCACCCACCAGCAAAGGTTCCATACGCGCCACAGCCAATGGCTGCCCATTGCTTTGAGCCAAGCTGGCCACACTGTTGCCTGAAAAACGTACTCGAATGGCTTGGGCCGGCTCTGTTCCTTCGTAGAACTTAAAACCACGGGTGTGCAAAGCCACGCTATTACCATTCACAGATAGAGTCCCAGCACTATTAGCTGAAGCAGCCCTGCGGTAACCTAACGCATCGAGTTCAGCTAAAAAGTCATTCTGGTTCAGTTTCTGACCTGCAAAGAGCTCTAAAGGTCGCGCATACACCTTGGCAGGCACCGTCCAACGTTTACCGGAAAACTTTTCTTGGACCACCGCATCAAGGTAAACAAGTACCCCTGCCAGCACCACCACAGCAACAATAGACAGCTTAATAAATAAGCTGAACCAACGCCTTGGAGTTTTAGTTTTACCCCGACCTGATTTTTTGCTGGCCGGTCGAGAAGTGCGTTTTTGACTCATGTAATTAATTATACCCGCTTTGTATCAGATCAAAATGCATGTTGTTTTAGTTTGCACTGTTGCCCACAGTTGCCATAATGCAGGCATTATTTTACTACTCTCAAGGATTATCTGTGACTCAAACCCTGATTGCTGCCTTACAAAACCCTGCGATTTACCCGCATCCTGTTGAGGAATTCCAGGTTATCGAAACACATATTTCCTGGGTTATTTTAACTGGCCCCTACGCTTACAAAATCAAAAAAGCTGTTAACTTCGGTTTCTTAGATTTTACTGAGATCGAAGCCCGCCAACACTTCTGCAGTGAAGAAGTGCGACTCAATCAGCGCCTCACAGATGGTCTGTACCTCGAGGTTGTTGCCATTACCGGCAGTGCCGAGTCTCCACAACTCAATGGCGCCGGCCCTGTCATTGAGCATGCCGTCAAAATGCGTCAGTTTCCGCAAACTCAGTTATTGGGCGACATGCAAAAACGTGGTGAACTCAGCGAAACTCACATTGATGCCCTCGCCAAACAAATTGCTCGCTTTCATGATGAAGCACCACAGGTGCCTGCCGATCATCCGCTGGGTGACCCCCATGCCATTATGGCGCCCATTCGGCAAAACTTTGAACAAATTCGCCCTCTGCTCAGCGAAGCTAAAGACATTCAACAGCTGGATGCTCTAGAAGCTTGGGCTGAAGACGAATTTACTCGTTTACTCCCCCTATTAGAGCTGCGTCGTCACAATGGTTCAATTCGTGAGTGCCACGGCGACATTCACCTAGGTAATGCCACTTTACTGGATGATCAAGTGGTGCTGTTTGACTGTATTGAATTTAATGAGCAGTTCCGCCTCATTGATGTGGCTTCCGATGCAGCTTTTCTGGCCATGGACCTTGAAGACCGTGGTTTAAAACCCTTATCGCGCCGCTTCACCAATGCTTGGCTGGAGCTCACTGGCGACTACCAAGCCATGCCTTTATTGGATTTCTACAAAGCCTACCGAGCCATGGTACGCGGTAAAGTGAACTTGTTTCGCTTAGAGCAAGAGTCGGACCCAGTGCAGCGTGCGGTCATTGTTCGCCAATACCGCAGCTACGCTAACCTCGCGGAAAGTTATAGCGCTATCCCCTCACGCTTACTGGCGATTACCCACGGTATCTCCGCGGTAGGTAAAAGCTATGTGGCCATGCGTTTAGTAGAAGCGCTAGGGGCGCTGCGCTTTCGTTCTGATTTTGAGCGCAAACGTTTATTCGGCGAGCAAGACAGCGAACAACAAAATACTCTCGGTGGTGGTATTTACAACCCAAATGCCAGCGCTGCCACTTACCAACGCTTGCATGCCTTAGCTGCGGACGCACTCAACGCGGGCTACCCGGTGGTGATTGATGCCACCTATCTCAAAAGTGAACAGCGCCAAGATGCTTGGGAGATTGCCGAAAGCACCGGCACGCCTTTCTTGATTTTGGACTGCCAAGCCCCTGACGAAGTGGTGGCCACTTGGCTAAAACAGCGTCAAGAAGAAGGCTTAGACCCTTCAGATGCAACCGCAGAAGTGATTTTGGCGCAGCGTAAAAACCTTGAGCCGTTAAGTGCCGATGAAGTTGCACAAAGCTATCGCGTTGATACCCATGATGCAGCCACCCTCGATAACCTCGTGTGCCATATCCGCAAACGCTTACCGGGTTTATAGCCCGTAAATTCTTGCTGCGTTGTAACGACGCAGCAAGAATGCGTTAAAGCTTTAACCAATCTGCGCGCACTTGCTGCTTATTAAGCGCCAACCACTGCAAAGCAATGATACTTGCCGCATTATCGATACGCCCATTTTGCACTGCTGCCAACGCATCAGCCAACGGCCAGACATGCACACGAATGTCTTCGCCTTCTTCTGCTACCCCAAACACACCACCGACCCCCTTCGTGGAGCAGCGCCCAACATATAAATACACCCGCTCATCGGAGCCGCCCGGTGATGGGTAGTAACTCATTACCGGTAATAGCTCATGCAGCTCTAAATCAGCTTCCTCGCGAGCTTCACGGCGCGCCACATCTTCTGGACGTTCATCGCTATCGATTAACCCAGCGACGATTTCTAACAACCAAGGCTCTGCACTTTTATCTAATGCGCCAATCCGGAACTGTTCAACCAAAACCACAGTGTCGCTGTGCGGATCATAGGGCAACACACACACAGCATCAGGACGCACAAACAACTCACGGGTGATCGTTGGTCCCATTGTTCCAGCAAATAACCGATGCTTTAAGTCAAGCCGGTCCAAACGGTAAAACCCTTGAAAACAGCGCTCTCGCTGCTCTACAACGACATCTTTTTTCCCTGTCATACTTCGCTCAGTCATCTATCCCCCAAAACTCAAACCTATGTTAAACAAAGCAGGTTTAGATTTTAACCTGCTTTGTTCAGCCAAATGCCGCGATAATTTATACCACTGGCAATTTAAACCTGCTTATAGATCAGCGAACCCTCCTCACGGAAGCGCTCAGATTGCTCTTTAAAACCTGCGGCAATGGCCCGCTGCTCATCGGTTAAACCATGATCTTTGGCATACTGACGCACCTCTTGAGTAATTTTCATCGAGCAAAACTTCGGCCCGCACATCGAACAAAAGTGCGCCACCTTGGCGGATTCTTTCGGTAAGGTTTCATCATGAAAGGCCCGTGCAGTATCAGGATCCAAGCCTAAGTTAAACTGATCCTCCCAACGGAACTCAAAGCGCGCCTTACTTAACGCATCATCACGTAATTGCGCACCCGGGTGCCCTTTCGCCAAGTCAGCAGCATGGGCAGCAATCTTGTAAGTGATAATGCCGGTTTTAACATCATCCTTATTGGGCAAACCCAGATGCTCTTTAGGGGTGACATAACACAACATCGCACAACCGTACCAAGCAATCATCGCCGCACCAATGCCTGAAGTGATGTGGTCGTAGCCCGGTGCTATATCAGTGGTTAATGGCCCAAGGGTATAAAAGGGTGCCTCATCACAGCACTCCAATTGTTTGTCCATATTTTCTTTAATCATGTGCATCGGCACATGCCCCGGGCCTTCGATAAAACACTGCACATCATGCTGCCAAGCAATTTTGGTCAGCTCACCTAAGGTTTCCAGCTCGGCAAACTGCGCGGCATCATTGGCATCCGCTATCGAGCCAGGACACAAGCCATCACCTAAGGAAAAGCTCACATCATAGGCCTTCATGATTTCGCAAATGTCTTCAAAATGGGTGTAAATAAAATTTTCTTGATGGTGAGCCAAGCACCACTTAGCCATAATTGAGCCACCGCGGGAGACAATCCCTGTAACCCGCTTAGCGGTCAACGGCACATAGCGCAGCAATACCCCAGCGTGAATCGTAAAGTAGTCCACACCCTGCTCTGCCTGCTCAATTAAGGTGTCGCGGAAAATCTCCCAAGTCAGGTCCTCAGCTACCCCATTGACCTTTTCTAACGCTTGGTAAATGGGCACTGTGCCCACGGGTACCGGTGAATTACGAATAATCCACTCGCGAGTTTCATGGATATTGTTACCGGTTGACAGGTCCATAATGGTGTCCGAACCCCAACGAATCCCCCAAGTTAACTTGGCGACCTCTTCTTCGATGGATGAACCCAGCGCGCTGTTACCAATATTGCCATTGATCTTCACTAAGAAATTGCGACCTAAAATCATTGGCTCAAGCTCAGGGTGATTAATATTGGCGGGAATAATTGCCCGACCACGGGCAATTTCAGAGCGGACAAACTCTGGGGTGATTGCTTTGGGAATACTGGCGCCAAAGCTGTGCCCTGGGTGCTGGCTGTCCAATAAACCGGCTTGGCGTGCTTTTTCCAGCTTCATGTTTTCGCGAATCGCCACAAACTCCATTTCTGGGGTAATGATGCCTTGCCGTGCGTAATGCATCTGGGTGACATTTTGGCCTGGCTTGGCACGGCGTGGCTTGCGCTGAGCGGCAAAACGCATGGCCTGCAAGGCAGGATCACTGTGCCGCTGCTGGGCATAAGCGGAACTGAACCCGCTTAGCAGTTCAGTGTCAGCACGCTCAGCAATCCAGCTGCTGCGTACATCCGCTAAACCACGACGCACGTCGATCTGTACATTAGGGTCAGTATAAGGGCCTGAAGTGTCATAAACTAAGACAGGTGAGTTTTCTTCAAGCCCTGCATCGGTCGTGGTTGCTGTCAGGCTGATTTCACGCATCGGCACCAAAATATCTGGCCGCGAACCTTGCACATAGACCTTGCGAGAGTTTGGGAAAGGCTGGATTGACTGCTGATCAACTGCGGCGGTTTGACTGAGGTACTGCGAAGGGTTTTTAGTCATGCTACGGGTTCTCCAAAATGCACAAAAAAGTGTCGGGGAACCAGCGGACATAGGCAGGCCTGCCTTGCGGCAAACTTATCTTGTTTCCTACGCGAGTACTAACTCGATCAGGTTCAACGGGACCCGGTACCAACCGATCTCAGCTCTGATAAAGAGCACCCCGACAAGAAGCAAACTCCAGTCTACCCAGCAGCTTGTCTAAACTGCAAGCACACTGGACTAAAGGTTAGCTTGTATAATGCTTTAAACATTGTTGCTGCAGGCTTGACCACCTCAGTGTTCGACCGTAGCCTTAAGTGGATTTCTCTTGATAAAATCTTAGGATATTAACCATGCGCGTACTGTCGCTTACTTTTGCTATAGCTACAGTTTTGGGGTCAATGGCTTATGCCGCACCGACCGATCAAAACAAAGTCAACTTGCTTGATGTCTACCAATTAGCGGTTGATAACAACGCAGATTTAGCCGCAGCCCATGCTGACTATAAAGCGCAGAGCGAGCGTATTCCTCAGGCTCGCGCTGGGCTGCTACCACAAATCGGTGCCGGAGCAAGCAATACTGACAGCCGCAGTAAAGTGGACACAACCGGTGGCTCTAGAACCACATCGCGCAGTGGTTTAGTCTATCAAGCCAGTCTCAGCCAACCCTTATTCCGCCTCGATCGCTGGTATCAACTGCAAGCAGCACGTTCCAGTAATGAGCAATCCGCGCTTGAGCTGTCTGCCATTGAACAAAACCTGATTTTACAAAGTTCGGAAGTGTATTTTGCAGTGCTACGCACGCAAGATAATTTAGCCGCCAGCCGCGCTGAAGAAGAAGCCTTTAAGCGCCAGTTTGATTTGGCCAGCGAGCGCTTTGATGTGGGTTTATCAGATAAGACTGACGTACTCCAGGCGCAAGCCGCCTATGACGCCGCACGGGCGAACCGTTTGGTTGCTGAGCGTATGGTTAGCGATGCTTTCCAAGCACTCGCCACCCTCACTAATACTGAGTTAAGCGCACTGGAAGGGGTAAAACACAGCTTGCCAGTGCTGGCACCCACTCCCAACGATGCCAATGCTTGGGTGAGCACTGCCACCGAACAAAATCTCAGCCTGCAAGCCATTAATTATGCTGTGCAAGCTGCAGAGGACAGTGTTAAGCAGCGCAAATCAGGCCACGCGCCCACAGTGGACGCCATTGCCCAATATCAAAAAGGGGACAATGACAGTTTAGGTTTTATTAATATTAATAGTGGGGTCTCACCAAGGTTTGACGGTAAAGCTGAGCAGAGCAGTATTGGTATTCAACTGAATATTCCTCTGTACACCGGCGGCATGACCAGCTCGCAAGTCCGAGAAGGTGTCTATCGCCTCGATCAAACTGAGCAAATGCGTGAAAGCCTACGCCGCAAAACTGTGCAAGATGCGCGCAACTATTACCGTGCAGTGAACACCGATGTGGAGCAGGTGCAGGCGCTCAAGCAAGCAATTATTTCCAGTCAAAGCGCCGTAGAAGCAACGCAAATTGGCTATGATGTGGGGACACGCAACATTGTCGATGTCTTGGACGCACAGCGTTATTTGTATGCAGCCGTACGTAACTACAACAATGCCCGTTATGACTATATTTTAAATAATTTACGCTTGCAGCTGACTGCGGGAACACTCAGCCCTGATAATTTGCAAGCCCTGTCAATGCACCTAAATCCCCATTACGACCCAGACAGCGATTTTTTACCGCCAGATTTGGATGAGGAAATCGAAGCCAACTTACGCCGACGCTAATCATTAACGCTGACTGTACCTAGCTACGCTCAGCGTTAATCTGCCTTGAGCCTCGAATAAACAGCTACAAAGTTAAGCGCATCGACAAATCTATGGCTTGTACGTCTTTGGTAAGTGTACCGAGCGAAATATAATCCACGCCGGTTTCGGCAATCGCCGCAATGGTCTGTTCATTGACATTACCTGAGGCTTCAAGCTTGGCCTGGCCTGCATTAATCTCCACCGCGCTGCGCATATCTTCAAGGCTTAGCTCATCAAGCATTATGATGTCAGCGCCAGCGGCTAATGCCTCACGTAACTCAGTTAAGTTTTCCACCTCAACTTCCACAGGTTTACCCGGCGCTATTCGATGTGCTGCCTCTACTGTGGCGGCCACCCCACCGCAAGCGGCAATATGGTTTTCTTTAATTAAAAACGCATCATACAATCCGATGCGGTGATTATGGCAACCACCGCACGTAACCGCATACTTTTGCGCTAAGCGTAAACCCGGCAAAGTTTTGCGGGTATCCAGCAGTTTTACCGCGGTATTGGCAACCATGTCAGCAAAATATTGGCTGCGGGTTGCGACAGCGGACAAGCACTGCAAAAAGTTCAGCGCTGCACGCTCAGCGGTGAGCAAAGCCCGTGCATTACCTTGCACCTCAAATAACACATCATTGGCCTGCACCCGCTGGCCATCAGTCACCCGCCAAGTCACTGTGACACTGCTATCCACTTGGCGAAACACTTCATTCACCCAAGCCACACCACTGATCACCGCTGCCTCGCGTGTAATCACTCGAGCACTGGCGGTTTGTTCTGCAGGAATAAGCTGCGCAGTGATATCACCTGCCCCCACATCCTCAGCTAAAGCGGTACGCACATTATTTTCAATTTCTGCTTTCAGCTGCTCAAGTACAAGATTGGCCATACTCTGCTCCTTATAAAAACTGCACTTATTATAATGACTAAACAGCGCTTGAGTAGGTTTAGTACTGGAGTTAGCGCGGTGTGTTAGAATATTTGCCCGCCGTGACCTGCATCAAGCGTTCCATCGGATAAAATGTTTTATTTGCCTCTAATCACTTATAATTAATCTCCGATGGAGGTGGAAGTCTATTTTCAGTGGATTGTGAGTACTCTGTAATTAAAAAACAGCTTTCTTGAGGAGGCAGTTTCAATGATGAATGATCCTAGCATTGTGTCCATTACAGGGCGCAAAAAACATTCCTCTGCCACCACTGACAGCCTGCCCAGTGTTTTAGCTTCAGTACGCGACAAAGCCATTGATCTGCTAAGGATCCATATTAAAGAACTGTTCTCCAATGCAGATGACGCTTTATTTGAAATGGCCGAGCGTGCTACCAGCAATAGCGAGCAAAGTGACCTGTTTGAGACCATGCGCGATTTACGCCTGAAGTCAGCGGTGATTAAACGTCACTTTCTACAGCATATCTCCGCCAACTTTGCACAGCTCAATCAACCTCCAGTAGAAGCTCCAGCCAGTGCCAAGAAAAAACCGCTAGAAGCCTTATCCCTCGTCAAAGATGAGGCCCTAGAAGAATCAGTGGCCATTGATAACATGGTGGCTAAGGTCAATCGCCGTGATGAACAAGCGCTGCATCTGCTGACCACACGTTGCAACCATTTACTGACCCTAAAGATCACAGCTAAAGACCATCCGCTCAGTGCTCGCACCTTATCTGAAAGTTTTATTAAAAGCTGTGACAGCATTGAATTCAGCATTAATGTTAAGTTAATCGTACTTAAACTGTTTGAGAAGCACGTGCTCAGCGAGCTGAAAACACTCTACCAAACGACGAACCAACTATTAATTGCCGCAGGCGTACTACCTGATTTAAAGTCGGCGGCCCCTGTTACGCAAAAGACTCGCCCAGCCACATACAATACAGCTAAACCCTCGCTTGCCCAGCCCTCGAAAGACTTGGACTTCACACTAAACGAGCTGCGTGCAATGCTGGCAAATTTTCATGGTCCTGCTGTAGCACGGCAAGATACACCAGCAGATGCAGTGCCTCTTTCCAGCACTGACCTAATGCGCTTGCTCTCACATTTGCAACAGCAAACTTCTCGGCCCACTGAGCAGCCAGCGGACTTACGCAACCAGCTGGATCAATTGTTGATTCGCCTCAGCCAACACAGCCAAAGTACTCGGGTGGTTAATCAAGTTGATGACGATGTGATCAACCTAGTCGCTATGCTGTTTGAGTTTATTTTGGACGACCACAATCTGCCGGATGCATTGAAGGCGCTGATTGCTCGCTTGCAAATCCCTTTAATTAAAGTCGCCATCCAAGATAAAGCATTTTTTAATCGCCCTGATCATCCAGCCCGCCTACTGCTCAACAAAATTGCTACGGCCGCGCTGGGCTTAGATAACCAAGCGCAAGAACAGCAAGACAGTCTTTATCAATGTATCGAAAGCACCATTCAACGCGCCCTAACCGAGTTCACTGATGACCCTCATATCTTCGCTGAATTGCTTGCTGACTTTGTTGCTTTTACCAACCGCGAGCAACGCCGTAGCGCACTTCTTGAGCAGCGTATTCGAGATGCCGAGCAAGGCCGTGCCCGTACTGAGCAAGCTCGCTTGCGTGTTGCCCAAGAACTTAATGCGCGGCTATTAGGCCAGACCTTACCGGACATTATCGTGCACCTCCTGCAAGAGGCATGGAGCACGGTAATGTTATTGAACTACCTGAAATACGGTGACGATGCCAAGCAGTGGCACAACTGCCTTGCCACCATGGATGATTTGATTTGGAGTGCACAAACCCATTCTGAACCACAGGCACAGCTCACCCAAAACCAGCTCGTGCCATCACTCTTACAACAGTTGCATGAAGGTTTTAGCAATGCTGCCCTTGACCCTTTCGTAACCAGCGCGCTCCTTGAGCGTTTAAAAGTGCTACATGCTGAAATCAACCGGCAATATGAGCAGCACAATGTTAAGCCTGCCTCCCTTGTTAAAGCAGCTTCTGCAGCGACTATTGAACCGGCAACAACCACTGCAGGCGCTTGCTCAGCTATACAGCAACCCAGCTCCGCTCAAATCAGTATGTTGCAAGTCAATGCAAGCATGCTCATGCCAGAATCCAGTGATGCTCCCACTGCTAGCGATACCGAACTCGCTGACCATGAACCTGCTTTGGCTACAGTAGATAGCCTGCACACAGGGCACTGGATTGAATTTATACAAGATGACGAACACAAGCTGCGCTGCAAACTGGCCGCCATCAGTAAAACCACGGGGCGCTATATTTTTGTTAACCGCAGTGGTATGAAAGTGCTAGAAAAAACGCGACTGGAGCTTGCCGCTCGATTTAAAGACAAAACAGCTATTCTTTTAGATGACGCACTACTCTTTGATCGCGCCTTAGAGTCTGTTATTGGCAATCTGCGACGCATCAAAAACAATTGATTCCTTAACTGCTTACTTTAGGGCTGACTGAGTTCAATATCAGCACACCAATACCCCTCATCTGTCAGCCGCGGACGCCACTGCCCATCAAGTGCCCGCAGGCCAATAAAAGTAATCTGCACTGTGTCGTCCACTGACTGAAGTGTCCAGCGCACTGGATTTTCTCCTGCCATAGACAGCTCACCTTGCGCAGTTTGCCCCCAAGCATTCAGCAGTAGCAACTGATAAGCCCCTTGCTCAGCTCTAGCCTGCACCTGCACTGGGCTGGTTAAGCACACCCCCAAGCCATTTGCAAAGCTCTGTATCTGGGCAACTCGCTTACTGAATTCTGGCTGCTGCGGTCCTTCCAGCACGCGTCCAATCATCATGCCAACTAAAAAGCCAAAGAGTGCCAAGCTGGCAAAAAATTTAATTTGCCATTGCTTTCTCGGTGCGGGTTCCCATGTAGAATCGACATCTATTTTATTGTCAGGATCGAGCATGTTTCACGTTATTCTCTTTGAGCCAGAAATCCCACCCAACACCGGCAATATTATTCGTCTGTGCGCCAATGTTGGTTGCAGCTTACATTTAATTGAACCCCTTGGCTTTGTTTTTGACAATAAGCATTTGCGCCGCGCCGGTATGGACTATACCGAGCTTGCCAATGTGCAGCGCTATCCCAACCTGCAAAGCTGCTTAGACACATTGCAACCAACACGCTTATTTGCTTTCACCACCAAGGGTTCGCGCAATTATGCAGATGTACAGTATCAAGATGGCGATGCGTTTATTTTTGGCCCTGAAACCCGCGGTTTGCCTGATGAAGTACGCACTGCTATTCCAGCAGAACAACGCTTACGCCTGCCCATGCGCGAAGGCTCGCGCAGCTTAAACCTATCCAATACCGTCGCCATTGCCGTGTATGAAGCTTGGCGCCAGTTGGAGTTTAATCAGCAGTAATAAAAACACCCCGCTAAGCACTCGCTTAAACGGGGTGTGTTGTGTGAAGCGCTTACTCAGTTCGTTACAGTAGCAAACCTCGAATTTCTGCTAACAGCTCACTGAGTCGCCGCGTGAAATGCGCTGCAGCCACGCCATTAATCACCCGGTGATCATAGGACAGTGACAAAGGCAAGACTAAGCGCGGTTTAAAGCCTTCGCCATTCCAAACCGGCTGCATTTTGGCGCGCGACACCCCTAAAATTGCCACCTCTGGGGTGTTGACGATCGGGGTAAAGCCGTCACCACCAATATGCCCTAGGCTGGATATCGTAAAGCAAGCGCCCTGCATTTCATCAGCGCGTAGTTTCTTATTGCGTGCTTTATCAGCTAGCTCAGCGGCTTCTGCTGCCAGCTGCAGCAAGCTTTTCTGATCCACATCTCGAATCACCGGCACCAATAAGCCATCTGGGGTATCCACCGCAAAGCCTAAATGCACATACTTCTTGCGAATCAGTGCTTTACCACTGGGCGCCAGCGAGCTATTGAAATCGGGCATTTCTTGCAGCAAATGCGCACAGGCTTTCATTAAGAACGGCAGTATGGTTAATTTTACCCCTGCTTTCTCAGCGACACTGCGCTGATCCACCCGGAAGGCTTCCAGTTCGGTGATATCAGCCGACTCAAACTGCGTCACATGGGGCACATTCAGCCAACTGCGGTGCAAGTTCATCGCGCCCACTTGTTGCAAGCGGGTCATCGGCACCTCTTCCACTTCACCAAAGCGAGTAAAGTCCACTTCTGGCACTGCAGGAATACCGCTGCCTAACTCACCTGTAGTGCTTGCCTGTTTAGTCAGGGCTGACTGCACAAATGCATGCACATCTTCTTTTAAAATGCGCTGATGCGGACCTGTACCCGTCACCAAACCTAAATCAACCCCAAACTCTCGGGCCAACTTACGCACCGCAGGGCCGGCATGCACGGTACTGGTTTTTTTACGCTTAGCCCCCAGCGGAGCTGTTTCCGGTGCCACTGACACTTCAGGTCTAGGCTTGGCTACTGGTGTTGAGTCTGCTGCAGGCTCATCTGCAACAACCGGATGGCTGCCAGCTTCTTGAGCAACCTTAACCTTTAGAATCAAGTCACCGGTGCCAATTTCAGCATCCAAGCGCACCAGCACTTCAACCACTTCGCCGCTCACCGGGGAAGGGATTTCCATACTGGCTTTATCTGACTCTAAGGTCAGCAGCGATTGCTCTGCACTGATGTCATCACCAACCGCCACCATAAGTTCAATCACACGCGCTTTAGCATCAGTGCCGAGATCCGGCACATACACCTCTTCAATCACATCCTCTGCAGCAACCTCAGCTACGCTGGGAATTGCTGCGGTTTTTGCTGTGCTTGCTGCAGGTTCTGCTGCACTTTCTGCGGCTGGCTCAGGCTTGGATTCAGGCGCAGCTTCAGCAGCTGCCTGCTCATCCACCTCAAGCTCTAACAAATCATCACCTTCTTTAAGTCGGTCACCCAACTTAAAAGCCAGACTTTTAATCACCCCAGCTTTGGGTGCTGGGATTTCCATACTGGCTTTATCCGACTCAAGCGTCAGCAAGCTTTGCTCTTCTTCAATGCGGTCGCCGACTTTGACAAACACTTCAATCACTTCACCCTCACCAGTGCCGATGTCGGGTACGCGAATTAATTCAACCATCGTCCTCTCCTCAGCAATCCAGTGGGTTGGGTTTATTGGCATCGATGCCGTACTTATCCATGGCATCTAGCATCACTTGTACATCCATTTGGCCTTGGGCCACCAAACCTTCTAACGCGGCCAACACCACCCAATAGCGATCCACTTCAAAGAAATGACGCAGTTTTTTACGTGAGTCACTGCGGCCAAAACCATCCGTACCCAGCACTTTATACTGTTCTTGTGGCACCCATTGGCGCACTTGATCAGCATACAGTTTCATGTAATCCGTAGAGGCTACCACTGGTCCACGGCGGCCTTCCAAGCATTGCTCAATGTGTGATAAACGCACCTCTTCGCGAGGATGTAAGCGATTCCAGCGCTCCGCAGCTAAACAGTCACGGCGCAACTCATTGAAACTGGTAACGCTCCAAATGTCCGCGCCCACACCATAGTCGTCACGGAGGATTTTCGCTGCTTCACGCACTTCCAGTAAAATCGTACCGCTGCCCAGTAACTGCACGTGCAGTTCACTGCTGCGTTTATCTTCTTCCAGTAAGTACATGCCGCGAATGATGTCTTCTTCAATGCCTTCACGTTCAGGCATCGCCGGCTGCTCATAAGCTTCATTCATCATGGTGATGTAATAGAAGCGGTCTTTTTGCAGCTCCAGCATTTGATAAATACCTTCACGAATAATCACCGCCATTTCATAGCCGTAAGCAGGATCATAGGTATGGCAATTAGGGATGGTGCCGGCCAAAATATGGCTGTGGCCATCTTGGTGCTGCAAGCCTTCACCATTAAGCGTGGTGCGCCCTGCCGTACCGCCCATCAGGAAACCACGGGCATGAATATCCCCTGCTGCCCAAGCTAAATCGCCAATGCGCTGGAAGCCAAACATGGAATAAAACGCATAGAACGGCAGCATCGGTTGGTTATGGTTACTGTAGGCTGTGGCTGCGGCAATCCACGCCGACATCGCACCAGCTTCAGTGATCCCTTCTTCGAGGATCTGACCTTTTACATCCTCTTTGTAGTACATCACTTGGCCTTGGTCCACTGGCTGATACAGTTGACCCACTGCCGAGTAAATACCCAGCTGGCGGAACATGCCTTCCATACCAAAGGTGCGCGCTTCGTCTGGCACTATTGGCACGATGCGACTACCAAAATCTTTAACTTTAAGCAGCTGCGCAAGAATCCGCACAAATACCATGGTGGTGGACACTTCACGGTCACCACTGCCATCCAGGATGTTTTTCAAGGTGTCCAGTGACGGCGCAGGAATGCTCATGCTCTTCATACGGCGCTGCGGAATAAAGCCGCCTAAGGCTTCACGGCGCTCTTTTAGATAGCGGATCTCTGGGCTGTTTTCTGCAGGGCGGTAGAATGGCAAGCTCTCAATATTTTCATCATCAACTGGAATATCAAAACGGTCTCTAAAGCCTTTAAGACTTTCCAAGTCGACTTTCTTAATGTTATGGGCAATGTTTTGCGCTTCGCCGGTGCCTGTCCCATAGCCTTTAATGGTTTTAGCTAAGATCACTGTAGGCTGACCGCTGTGATTCACTGCCGCATGGTAAGCAGCATAGACTTTAAAGGGGTCATGACCGCCACGATTCAGGTTCCAGATATCAGCATCGGACAGGTCTTCAACCATTTCTGCTAAGCGCGGATCGGTACCAAAAAAATCTTTACGGACAAAAGCGCCATCTTGCGCTTTATAGTTTTGATAGTCGCCATCGAGGGCTTCATCCATACGGCGCTGCATGATGCCTTCAGTGTCTTTAGCAAACAATGGATCCCACAAACGGCCCCATAAGACTTTAATCACATTCCACTCAGCACCGCGGAAATTACCTTCCAGCTCCTGAATAATCTTGCCATTGCCCCGGACCGGGCCATCTAAACGCTGCAAGTTACAGTTGATCACAAAAATCAGGTTATCGAGCTTTTCACGGCCGGCCAGGGAAATAGCGCCAAGGGATTCAGGCTCATCGGTTTCACCGTCCCCCAAGAAGCACCAAACTTTTTGCTTACCCGGCTGAATAAAACCACGGTGCTCGAGATACTTCATAAAGCGCGCTTGATAAATGGCCTGAATAGGGCCAAGTCCCATTGATACAGTGGGGAACTGCCAATAGTCTGGCATCAACCATGGGTGTGGATAGGACGACAAACCTTTACCATCAGTTTCACGGCGAAAGTTATCCAACTGTTCGGCGCTCAAACGCCCTTCTAAAAAAGAGCGCGCATAAATGCCGGGAGAGGCATGCCCTTGGTAATAAATTAAATCACCGCCGTGCTCTTCAGTAGGTGCTTGGAAAAAATAGTTAAAGCCAATGTCATACAGGGTGGCACTGGATGCGAAAGTGGCAATGTGACCGCCTAAATCGGGATCAGATTGGTTGGCCCGCATCACCATGGCTAAAGCATTCCAACGTACTAAAGAACGAATACGACGCTCCATGAATAAGTCACCGGGCATCGGTGCTTCATGGGTCACTGGAATTGTATTGCGGTATGGAGTGGTAATTGCGTGAGGTAAGCGCGTACCTTCTCGACTGGCCAATTCACCTAAGCGCGACAAAATATAATGGACGCGCTCTTCGCCCCCATGGGCTTGGACAGACTCCAAGGCATCCAGCCATTCTTGTGTTTCTACCGGATCAAGATCTTGCATGTTACGCTCCCGAACTTTGGGTCTATTGATGATGAACCTCAAGGTACTTCATGTCTTGTGAACAATCAGTCCATGGCATTGTAAAATCTTACTAAACTTATAGTATCGATGTCCTTGTAGTATTACTACAATATGACGCCCCAGTCACTTTAATTTGCTACACCTTTCGGCCTAGTCTGTTTTTGAGCACGCCAAACCACCTTATTTTAGGTATCTTAATAGCCACCTCTGCTGCACTATGGTTCAGAATTCTTATGACACCCCTTTTACTGGATGCAATGCCGGCTCGCTTGCTCGCTTTACAACAAAAAGCTCAGCGGGAATGGTCACGGGCGCTACAAGAGCAGCAAATTAGTGAACCTGACTGGTCTGCAACACGCTACCAGACGTTTATACGTGTTTGCACCCTGAGCGACTTTGTGCTCAACCAAGCGATCCGTCACCCGCAAATGCTCATTGATTTGGTTGCATCAGGAGAGCTTGAGTCCAAACTACTACTCAGCAACATGCGCCAACAATTAAGCGAGCAGTTACAGCACTGCGCGGATGAGTCTGAGTTATTGTTACAGTTGCGTAAGTACCGTAATCGCCAGCAAGTGCGCATTATTTGGCGCGATTTAATGCGTCAAGCCCAACTGGATGAAACGTGCCGTGAACTCTCAGCGCTAGCCGACAGCTGTATTGATTTAGCCTACCAATGGCTCTATCAGCATCATTGCCAACTGTATGGCACTCCCATTGGTCGCGACAGCCAGCAACCTCAGCAGTTAGTGGTGCTGGGTATGGGCAAACTGGGCGCCTATGAACTGAACCTATCTTCCGATGTTGACTTGATTTTCACTTACCCTGAGGGCGGAGAAACCCAAGGCGCCAAGCGCAACATAGATAACCAAGAGTTTTTCACTCGCCTTGGCCAAAAGCTCATTAAAGCACTCGATACCATTACTGTGGACGGCTTTGTTTTTCGTATGGATATGCGCTTACGGCCCTATGGTGCCAGCGGTCCGCTGGTCTACAGCTTTATTGCGATTGAGCAGTATTATCAGAACCAAGGCCGTGACTGGGAACGCTATGCCATGGTCAAAGCGCGGGTCGTCGCCGGTGATCAACAGGCCGGAGCACGTTTATTGCGCATTTTACGCCCCTTTGTGTATCGTCGTTATTTGGATTTCTCGGCCATTGAAGCACTGCGCTCTATGAAGCAGCTGATCCAGCAAGAAGTGCGGCGCAAAGACATGGACGACAACATCAAGCTGGGTTCTGGCGGTATCCGCGAGGTGGAGTTTATTGCCCAAGCCTTTCAACTGATTCACGGAGGGCGTGACTTAAGCCTTCAACAGCGCCCGCTATTGGCCACCTTAGACACCTTAGCGGCGCAAGATTACCTACCGTCCACAGACGCAGCGGAACTTAAAAGCGCTTATCGTTTCTTGCGTTATACCGAGCATGCCCTGCAAGCTGTCAATGACTTGCAAACCCAAAGCTTGCCGGACACTCCCCTCGAGCAAGCACGGATTGCTTTTATCATGGGTTTTAACGATTGGCAGGCGTTTCTTGCTCAACTGAAGTATTGGCGCCAGCGCGTTGAACATCATTTTCGTGCGGTTATCGCCGACCCAGATACCGATGAAGACGATTGTATCGGCGCTGAATGGCTGCCAGTTTGGAAAGATACCATCAGCCAAGTGAGTGTCCTGCAACAGCTCACTGAAGCGGGCTATACTGATAGCCAAGCGGCTTGGCAACGTCTAGCACAGTTACGCGATAGCAGCCAAGTGCGCGCTATGCAGCGCTTAGGGCGTGAGCGCTTGGATGCGTTTATGCCTCGCTTTTTAGTCCAGGCAGTTGAGCATGACAATCCAGACTTGGTACTAGAGCGAGTACTGCCACTCATTGAAGCAGTCGCACGGCGCTCTGCTTATTTAGTACTGCTCAGCGAAAACCCTAGTGCCTTATTAAGAGTAATCAATTTATGTGCCGCCAGCCCTTGGATTGCTGAGCAGCTGACACGCTTCCCCGCCTTACTCGATGAGCTGCTTAACGAGGGGCGCCTCTATTCCCCACCGCAAGCCCCAGAACTGGCGGCCGAACTACGTGAGCAATTAATGCGCATTCCTGAAGATGATGTGGAGCAACAAATGATTGCTCTGCGTCATTTTAAGCTTGCCCACCGCTTGCGCGTGGCGGCTTCTGAAATCGCCGGCACGCTGCCGCTGATGAAAGTCAGCGACTACCTCACTTGGCTCGCTGAAGCCATCCTTGAAGAAGTCTTACACTTAGTCTGGAATGAAGCACTGCGCAGGCATGGCGCTCCAAAACGCCGTGACGGCAGCCGTGGTGAACTGGACTTTGTGGTGGTGGGTTATGGCAAACTGGGTGGCATCGAGCTGGGCCATGGTTCAGATCTGGATCTTGTCTTTATTTATGAGTGCGACCCCCACGCGGAAACCGACGGCCACCGCCCTGTGGACGGCGCTCAGTTTTATACTTGGATGGGCCAGCGGATTATTTCCATGCTCACCACCCGCACCACCGCCGGCGGCCTTTATGATGTTGATATGCGCTTAAGGCCCAGTGGTGATTCAGGCTTACTGGTCAGCTCGCTCAGTGCTTTTGCCCGCTACCAAGAAGAACAAGCCTGGACTTGGGAGCATCAAGCATTAATTCGCGCCCGTGTTCTAGTCGGCAGCCCTTTGCTCACTGAACAATTTAATCAAGTGCGCCTAAATATTATAGGGCGACAACGGGATCTTGCCGAACTGCGTGAAGCGGTCAGCGAAATGCGCTCAAAAATGCGGCATAATCATGGGACGCAAATCACCCAAGGCGGATTAGGTCAAAATGCATTCAATGCGGATGTGCCCTTTGACCTCAAGCAAGATGCTGGTGGTATTGTCGACATTGAGTTTATGGTGCAATATGCCGTCCTAGCTTGGTCATGGCAATATCCACAACTGGTAACCTATACCGACAACATCCGTATTCTTGACGGTCTCGGCGCAGAAAACTTGTTCAGTGCGGATCATGTTCGCTTGTTACAAGAGGCTTACAAGGCCTATCGCGCAGCAGCTCACCGTCTAGCCCTGCAAAAACAGCAAGGTGTGGTTGAAGGCAATCTGTTTGCAGACGAACGTCGTACCGTGATGCGCGTCTGGCAAGAACTGGGCTTAAATTATTTATAGTAACTTTTTAATCTTATTTTCAGGAGCACGCAACAATGACGATGGCTGATCGTGATGGTGTTATTTGGTATGACGGTGAGATGGTTGAATGGCGTAACGCAACCACCCACGTGCTAACCCATTCGTTACATTATGGTATGGGCGTTTTTGAAGGGGTTCGTGCTTATAAAACACCACAAGGCACAGCGATTTTCCGTTTACAAGAGCACACTGACCGCCTATTTGAGTCAGCCCATATTATGGGCATGACGATTCCTTTTACTAAAGAAGAAATCAACCAAGCAGTAATTGCCTCGGTGCGTGATAACAACCTTGAGAGCGCCTATATCCGCCCACTGGCATTTTATGGCTCAGAAGGCATGGGCATTCGCGCTGACAACCTCAAAGTGCACGTGATTGTGGCAGCATGGTATTGGGGTGCTTACATGGGCGACGAGGCCTTACAATCAGGTATTAAAGTGCGCACCAGCTCCTTCACTCGCCACCACGTCAATATCACCATGACCCGTGCCAAGTCCAGCGGTGCTTATGTGAACTCCATGTTGGCCCTACAAGAGGCGGTGTCCGGTGGGGCTGACGAGGCGCTCCTGCTTGACCCCGAAGGCTATGTGGCAGAAGGCTCAGGAGAAAATATTTTTATCATTAAAAATGGCGTGATCTACACCCCAGAAGTGACCGCCTGCCTCAATGGTATTACCCGCGATACCATTCTAACGCTAGCCCGCGAACGTGATCTTGAAATCGTTGAAAAGCGCATTACTCGCGATGAAGTGTACATTGCTGACGAAGCCTTCTTTACCGGCACTGCCGCAGAAGTCACCCCGATTCGCGAGTTAGACGGCCGGCAGATTGGTTGCGGCAGCCGCGGCCCCATTACTGAAAAACTGCAAAAAGCTTACTTTGATTTAGTCAATGGTAAAACCGACGCGCACCCAGAGTGGCGCACCATTGTCAGCTAACTGACCCTCCAGCTAGCCACTCAAAAGCCCGCAGAACGTAAAATCTTTGCGGGCTTTTTTATGGTTGTTTATTAATTTCACTAAGGCTTTAAGCTTTTTTTGGCATAAATATCATAACGGCTGGATTTAGCATCCAAGCTGTAACTGGGCGCCACCCCGGCAATCGCAGGGGCCTTGCGTGGTCGCTTTACCACTACTCGATGGCTGGCCAAAACCAATGCCGCCGCCAATAACTCTGGCGCATCATCATCGCCACCCACCAAAGGCTGAAACAGACGCATTTCTTTTTTTACCAAAGCACTTTTATCACGGCTGGGAAACATCGGGTCCAAGTGCACCACTTGCGGGGGCTGTGCAGTCCAACCCCTCATTAATTCAATGGCATCGCCCACTTGCAAGGGCATCCGCTGGACTATTTCAGCCACGTCCACATCCAATGCAGCACGGCGTAGACCATCTGCCAATAAAGCAGCGACCACGGGATGGCGCTCAATCATGTGCACATGGCAACCTAAGCAGGCAAGCACAAAGGCATCACGCCCCAAACCTGCTGTGGCATCTAATATTGTTGGTCTAACGCCCGATTGAATACCCACCGCTTTAGCTATCAATTGACCACTGCCGCCACCAAACTGACGACGGTGGGCCAGCGCCCCGCTTACAAAATCCACTCGAATGGGTCCAGGTGCTGAGCGCCCGAGTTTTTGTAATTGCAAACCCGCAGCACTCACCTGCAACGCAAACTCGGCATCACCACCAATGGGCAAAGCAAGTTTATCAGCCCAGCACTGAGCCGCTGCTTGATCCGCTGCAGTCATGACTTGAATGCAAATGCGAGGTTTAGGAGAAAATGGGGCGTCTGACATTACACGTACAAGTCTAGTCCAAGCACTGTGGCGGCTTCTTCTGCTTGGTTACCAAAAGCTGCAGTAGTGTTGTAACTGGCCAATGCTTGGCTGGCTTGATACTGCTGCGGCGGGTTATGCAGCGCCTGGCGAGCTTCATAGTGTTGCACTTGCAGCTGCGCAGACGGACGAGTCACCGCTTGCTGGGTCTCCAGCGGTACCGTTTCATTCGCCTTGCTGACTTGCGGCTGCTGCTGTCGGGTACGGCTTTGCGCTTGGCGAACAGCATCATCCATCTGCGCGCTGACGTCCGGACGCGTGCTTCTATTGGGTAGATAAGCAGATGAATAGCCGTCAATACGCATAGTAAGAAAACCCTATAGTGAGGTAGATACTCTAACTAGACTCAAGCCTCAGCGCAAACTCAGCTGGGCTGCTTGGGTGTCGCCACTTGGTCGCGTAAATAAATAGGTTGGGCTTGCTGGGCACTGAGTGCCTCACCGGCCAACCACATCCCCTGCGCCAAGCTTAAAATATCTTGCGCATGGGGCAAAAGTTGTCCATCACAGGCATACACAGGCACGGCAATCTGCTCAGCATAAGCCTGCCAACCGGTACCTGCGGCAAACCATTCACCTTGCGCAGCGCGCGGCAATGCAGCCCGCTCTGGAGTCAGCACAGCTTCACTGCCTTGCAAGCTCTGCACTCCATCCTGCACCTTGTAACAACCCCAGTAAACTTCACCCATGCGGGCATCAATAGCGACCGCCACTTGCTCTGCACCCTGCTCACGGTATGCCCGTTGTGCGATAGCAGCTAAATTCGAGACAGGTAGCACAGGACACTGCAAGGCAAAAGCTAAACCCTGGACGACCCCTACCGCAATACGCAAACCAGTAAAGGCACCTGGCCCACGGCCAAAAGCAATGGCTTCGATCTCAGCTTTAGCCACTCCCGCCTCAGCGAGCACTTCTTCGATCATGGGTAAAATACGTTGTGCGTGTAAACGGGGGATAACTGCGTAACGACTGAACACTTGGCCTTGGTGCAATAAAGCAACAGAGCAAGCTTCAGTGGCGGTATCCAGTGCCAGCAAAGTTGTCATGATTATTCGTCAATTAAATAAAAATAAATTGTAGCAGGCGAACGCCAGTCTGTGGGGCTACAACCATCCAAAGAATGCATTGGCCATTACAATAAGCAAAGCGGCAACAGCCTCTGCATTCTTTCCGCGCGATCTTAACTCAGTGCTGCTAAAACCTTAGCAGTAATCTCATCAACTGAGCCCACACCTTCAATCGTGCTGTACTTCAGCTTACCATTAGCTGCAGCTAAATCTTGGTAAAAAGCAATTAATGGCTTGGTTTGTGAATGATAAACAGACAAGCGGTGACGTACCGTTTCTTCTTTATCATCCTCACGCTGGATTAAGTCCTCACCGGTTTCATCATCTTTACCAGCAACTTTGGGCGGATTATGCTCAATGTGGTAAGTACGACCTGAAGCGGGATGCATGCGACGCCCTGCAATGCGGCTGACGATTTCTTCGTCTTCCACAGCAATTTCAATCACGTGATCAATTTCAATACCGGCTTCCAGCAATGCTTCTGCCTGCGGAATTGTGCGCGGAAAACCATCGAATAAAAAACCATTGGCGCAATCATCCGCCAAAATACGCTCTTTAATCAAAGCAATAATGATGTCATCGGACACCAAACCACCGGTTTCCATCACATTTTTGACTTGCAGTCCTAATGGGCTCTCTGCTTTAACAGCTGCACGCAGCATGTCACCGGTAGAGATCTGTGGAATATTGTATTTTTTAGTTATAAAACCCGCCTGTGTGCCCTTACCTGCACCTGGCGCCCCCAATAATATGATGCGCATTGCTGTGCTCCTCTGACATTGATTTGCTTAAAAAGCTGGACGAAAACAACTTTAAACTACCTTTCTTTATTGATTTCGAGCGTCTTTTTAAGAGCCAAAACAGATTAAGATACACACTAGCCTTTAGTCGCACAAGAAAAGAATAGAATTAAATTCATACCCTTAACCAAAGCACAGTACTGCGGCCGAGTTTAGTCGGCCTGTACTGTACGCTCTGCGGCCCAATCACGTAGGGCAGCCAAGTCTTCTGCCATGACCACCGATAGCGGCATTGTGCGCTGTAAAGTCTCAATAATCAGCTGCTGATCAACCAACACTTGGCGAGCTTGGGCTGCGTATACCGCAGACACCACTGCTTGCTCGATTTCCGCACCAGAAAAGTCAGCACTGGCCATGGCCAGCTGCGACAAGTCAAAATCTGCTGCGCTCAACTCACGTTTTTCCAAATGAATCCTAAAAATGTCCTCACGTACTGCAGCACTGGGCAAATCAACGAAGAAAATCTCATCAAAACGCCCTTTGCGCATTAGTTCAGGGGGTAAACGCTTAATCACATTGGCCGTTGCCACCACAAATACCGGAGCTTTACGCTCGGCCATCCAGGTCAATAAAGTACCTAGCACGCGCTGACTGACACCATTGTCTAAATCCCCAGTGGCTAACCCCTTCTCTATTTCGTCCATCCACAGCACGCAAGGTGACATGCGTTCCGCCATCAACAAAGCTTCGCGCAGATTGCGTTCTGTTTCACCAAAATACTTATTGTATAAGCTGGCAAAATCCAAGCGTAACAAAGGCAAGCCCCACAACCCTGCAACTGCTTTAGCAGCTAGGCTTTTACCGCTGCCCTGCACACCCAGTAACAACATACCTTTCGGTAAATCACTGGCGGTACCCGACATAAAGGCTGTTTGGCGCTCGGCGAGCCAGCGCTTTAAATTATTCAGGCCGCCCACATCGGCAAAACCTGCGGTGTCACCTTCGTAGCCGAGGACACCCTCTAAGTCCAATAACTGAAACTTAGCTTTATTCAGCTCTGGCAAGTCTTCTTGGGTAATTGCCCCATCATCACAAATTAAACTGCGGGCTAACAAACGTGCATCAGCATGGCTCAAGCCACGCAAATTTTTCACCACTTGTTGCAAAGTCCGGTTATCGGTGCGCACCCGCAAACCTCGATTGGCCTCACTCCAGCGTAGCGCCTCTTCACGGACAATGGCTAATAATTCATCCTCGCTGGGCAAGGCCAAATTAAAGCGCGCCGCATAGCGCTGCACCTCTGCAGGCAGTTTAAGCGCATGGGAGACCAGGATTAAAGTCGGCCGTCCGGGGCCCGTAGCCATGGCAATGTCCTTCACTAAACGTATCAGCAAAGCATCATTTTCCAGAAAAGCGTGCAAATCAAAAAACACATACAAGCCTGCCTGCGGGTCGGCTTTAACCAGGCGCAAGGCTTTCTCCGGCAGCTGACTGCCCTCTTGTAACTTGCCATCAAACGAAGTGTCTTTTAGGCCTTCACTGATCGACCAAACACGCAAATTACTCCCGCGCTTAATGGCCAGTGAAGTTAATGTTTCTAAAACACGCAGCTCATCCCAAGACTCAATGACGATTAAGCGAACCCGCGCATCGAGCACCAGCTGTAAATCTTTAAGGTCGTTTTTCAATTCGCTGCCACCTGGTAAATAATGTGAGTACTGGCGATTAAACCACCAGAGCGCTAAACTCAATAAATATTACCGCAACCTGAGGTCTAATTAATGGATTGTTTGTTTTGTAAAATTGTTGCCGGTGAAATTCCCGCTCGCAAGCTGTACGAAGATGAGCATGTTGTGGCTTTTCACGATATTGCAGCACAAGCGCCGGTGCATTTTTTAGTGATTCCTAAAAAACACATTGGCATGCTGACTGACCTAACCGAAGAAGACACCTTTCTAGCGGGGCATATTCTGTATACCGCCCAACGTTTAGCTAAAGAACAAGGCTGCGATGACGGTTTCCGCGTGGTGATGAACACCAACGAGCTGGGTGGCCAAACTGTTTATCACATTCACCTGCACGTGCTGGGTCAACGGCAAATGAGCTGGCCACCAGGTTAAAGCCAGCACAGCATGTTAAATTAAACCTTTGTTGCATTTTTATTATGGCTAAATCATTGGAGCCACTATGTCCTCTCAACGCCAATATTCGCCGCTCGACCGGCTCTTGCTACAAGCTGATGCGGCGCTACGCACACTGGTGCCCAATAGCAGCCACGCAGGTCGCCCATCACCGGCGATCCTTGAGCCAGAAAGCACTTTAGATCCAGCACAGGCGCGCCACACAGCGGGTTTGATGCGCATCAACCACACTGGCGAGGTCTGCGCCCAAGCTTTGTATCAAGGCCAAGCACTGACCGCCAAGCTGCCAGAAATACGCGAAAGTATGGAGCAGGCGGCTGAAGAAGAAGTGGATCATTTAGTGTGGTGCGAGCAACGCATTGGTGAATTGGGCAGTCAAACCAGTCTGCTCAACCCTATTTTCTATGGCTTATCTTTTGCCATAGGCGCCGGCGCGGGTGCTATCAGCGATAAAGTCAGCTTAGGTTTTGTCGCCGCCACCGAGCAGCAAGTCTGTAAGCATCTCGACGATCACTTACAGCAAATCCCAAAATCTGACCGTAAATCACGGGCTATTTTGCAGCAGATGCGCATTGATGAAGAAGAGCATGCCAATAACGCTCTCGATGCAGGCGGCTACCGCTTCCCAGCACCTGTTAAATTTGGCATGAGCTTAATGGCTAAAGTGATGACCAGCAGCACCTACCGTATCTGAGCCTTCAGCGCTCTCGGTACTGCTCCTCTTAATAATACAAGGTGCCCAAGAGCACCTTGTAAGAGCAGGCTCTAACGGTTGTTTTGCGCGATATTGCGCCCATAAAATATTTCTAGCATTTCGTGACGCAAACGCTCTTCAACATCACGGCGCTGCTCATAAGAGAGCCGAGTCGTTGCATCACCGAATAAATAATCATCCAATTCAAAGTTTTTCAGCAGCATCTTGGTATGAAACAAGTGCTCTTGATAGACATTCACATCCATCATCTGATAGGCCTCACGGGTGTCTTCAGATAAATAATTTTGAATTGAATTAATTTCATGGTCGATGAAATGCTTATGGCCCTGCACATCACGAGTAAAACCCCGCACTCGGTAATCAACAGTCACAATATCTGAATCAAATTGATGGATCAGATAATTAAGTGCTTTTAAAGGTGAAATGACACCGCAAGTGGAGACATCAATATCCACTCGAAAAGTAGACAGCCCTTCCACCGGATGTGTTTCTGGATAAGTGTGCACCGTAATATGGCTTTTATCTAAGTGGGCTAAAATTATTTCAGGAAGTGGCCCAGGTGATTCATCAATTTGGCTGGCAGTGGGCTCTACCGGCTCTTCAGAAATAAGAATGGTGACACTGGCGCCCTGCGGCTCATAGTCTTGACGGGCAATATTTAATATATTCGCGCCAATGATTTCGACCACATCGGTTAAGATTTGCGTCAGCCGCTCTGCATCGTACTCTTCATTAATATAATTAACATACGCCAGCTGATCACCCGCAGTGCGTGCATAACTGATGTCATAAATATTAAAGCTTAAAGTTTTAGTCAGGTTATTAAACCCGTGCAGCTTGAGTTTTCCAGTCAAAGTTAAACTCTCTTAATGGGCGCAGCAACGCCATTTAAAATCTCGGCTCAGCAGCCGCACTTATCATTTTTACAGCTGCACAAACCTGTATCCTGCTGGCTGATACTGTACAGCGGGCTGAAGCTGATTGAGCGAGCAGCGCTGCAAATAAAAGCACTTTATTATGCAGAACTCTACCTGCAGACGCCAGCTTTCTTGTTCCGCCCAATACGCTTAAAAAGCCTATTTATGCTTGCTCAATTATTTCAAAACTATGGCTGATCTCAACCCCACCGCGTCCAAGCATAATGGATGCAGAACAGTACTTTTCAGCAGACAAGTCCACTGCGCGCTTGACCACATTTTCTTTTAGGTTTTTACCGGTCACAGTAAAATGCAGAGCAATTTTAGTAAATACTTTCGGCTCTGTTTCTGCGCGTTCTGCGCTCACTTGCACTTCACAGTCCGTTACTGCTTGCCGTGATTTTTTCAGAATGTGAATGACATCAAAGTTACTGCAACCGCCTAACCCCATGAGCAGCATTTCCATGGGTCGCACACCTATATTGCGCCCACCATTTTCCTCAGGACCGTCCATGACTACCGCGTGACCGCTCCCAGACTCTGCTAAGAACATTGCTTGCTCAACCCACTTTACCCGCGCCTGCATAAGTGTTTCCTCTTTCAGTTCAATAAAAAATCGCCAGCTTACCACAGCAGCTCGCAGCATTCTCTGCGCTGATTTCATTATCCATTGGCCCAAATAGTGTGACCTGCATCACGCTAACAGTATAACCTTGCCGTAAGTAAGCCTTTTCTTTGAGAAGTACGGCACACTTAAAGAAAACTATAAAAATCTGCGTTACAGCAAAGCTTTAATCCATCCTAGAGGGATTAACCAATGATTAACACAACACTCACACCTAAGATTAAGAATATTGATAAGTTCCTTGAACACTGCCAAAGGCGTCAATATGCCAATAAAAGCACTATTATCTATGCCGGTGATCGCTGCGAATCGTTATTCTATATTTTAGAAGGCTCTGTCACCATTTTGATTGAAGACGATGACGGCAAAGAAATGATTATTGCCTACCTGAACAAAGGTGACTTCTTCGGTGAAATGGGCTTATTTGGCTGCAGTGAAGATGAGCAGCAACGCAGCGCTTGGGTGCGTGCGAAAAGTGCCTGCGAAGTGGCAGAGATCAGCTATAACAAGTTTCACGAACTGTCCGATAAGCACCCTGAAGTGCTCTATGCTTTAAGCAACCAAATGGCCGATCGCTTACGTAACACCACCCGCAAAGTGGGTGACCTTGCCTTTTTAGATGTTACCGGCCGAGTTGCTGGTACTTTACTGGTGCTCTGCAAAGAACCGGACGCTATGACTCACCCCGATGGCATGCAAATCAAAATCACCCGACAAGAAATTGGTCGTATTGTTGGCTGCTCACGCGAGATGGTCGGTCGCGTACTAAAAAACCTTGAAGAGCAAGGTCTAGTTCAAGTCAAAGGAAAAACCATGGTGGTGCATGGCACGCGCTAAGTTATTTGCTCGGCAAAGCTCCTGCACAGCCTAGCGCTGTACTGGACGCTTCTGCAACTTGCGCTGCAAAGTGCGGCGGTGCATCCCCAAAGCGCGGGCAGTGGCTGAAATATTACCCTCATTGTCAGCCAGCACGCGCTGAATGTGTTCCCACTGCAAACGGTCCACCGACATTGGATTTTCAGGCACCAGCGCCGCTACGTCTGCTTGCTTTGATAGTAAAGCGACCAACACATCATCCGCATCCGCAGGTTTACACAAATAGCTTGCAGCTCCCCGTTTAATCGCCTCAACCGCCGTGGCGATACTTGAATAGCCGGTTAAAATCAGCACCTTCATGTCTGCATCGAGCTCAAGCAGTTGCGGCAAAAGCACCAACCCCGAATCACCGTCCATTTTTAAATCAAGCACAGCAAAGTCAGGCAAGTCTTTTTTAGCTAAAGCCAACCCCGCCTCCGCAGAGTCTGCAATAGAGACACGCAACCCACGACGTGACATGGCACGCGCCATAATCCGCGTAAAAGTTTCATCATCATCCACGAGCAATAAGTGCGGCTGCTCTTCACCTGCAAATAATTTCTCTTCTGTCATTTATACTTCCTCTCTTAAAATGCTCAATGCACCCGTGGCAAACGCAACTCCGTCAAGGTTCCATCGCCACCTTGGTTGTACAACTTCACTGTACCACCGGCTCGAATAACACTCATATGGCTTAAAAACAGCCCCAAACCAAAACCTTTACCTTTAGTGGTGAAAAAGGGTTTACCCAGTTGTTCAGCTATGGCTAAAGGCACGCCCGCACCGTAATCTCGGATAGTGATTACAATCCACTCTTGATCCCACCACAAACGTATCTGCACATTATCCGGGCATGCATCCGCTGCATTGTTTAATAAATTGAGCAAAGCTTGAGCTAAATCCACAGCAGGCAACAAGGTGGGCACTTCACCATCGCCCGTTGCTTCATACCTATAAGTCACTTCGGGACGCATCAGGTGCCAACGACTGAGTGTCGCTTGCAACCAGTCAACCGCGCTCTGCTCAACAATGGTTTGTTGCCGCTCTGCTTCTGCTGCACGTACCAATTGCTGCAAAGTCCCCTTGCATAGCTTAACTTGGCTTTGCAGCAACTCTAAATCCTCTTGTAAGTCTTTTTCAGCTTGATGCTCATGCCGTAACTCACCAAGCAGCACACTCATGGTCGAAAGCGGCGTGCCTAACTCATGGGCGGCACCTGCTGCCTGAGTTGCTACGGCCAGCAACTGCTGGTCACGCATACTGTCTTCACGGCGCGCAGCGCGCAGCTGATCCTGCTCACGAATCGCTTCTGACATCTGCGACACAAAAAATGTGATAAACGCAGCGGACAATACAAAATTAAGCCACATTCCAAACAAGTGTAAAGAAATAAGCAACTCGCTCATGCCTTCGCCTTGCAACTGCAGAGGCTGGTACCAAATCATCAGTGCGGTGTAACCAGTGAGCGCTACACCGCTGAGTAAAACCGAGTACAACCACGGCAAAGTTGCAGCAGCAATGGTCAGGGGGACAAGGTAATAAGCCACAAAAGGGTTGGTTGAACCACCGGTGTAATACAGCAAACTGCTGTGAATCAGTAAGTCCATAGCCAGCTGAATAGAAAACTCTAAGTCAGTCACTGGCCAGCGAATACGCAGACGTAAAGCTGTTAAAACACACAGGCTTAACGAAACCAGCAGCAGTATCACTAACGGCCACCAAGGCAATGACATGACCCCGCTGAGGTACGCAAAACCTAAAGTGCCCGCTTGCGAAGCTAACACTAACAAACGAATCCAGGTCAACCGCCATAAATTCTGATGACTTGCCGATAAAAGCTGAATGGGCGCCAGCATATTTTCTCCTTAATCCGTTATAGAGTATAACTGTCTTGAAGATTTGTGCTTTAAAATGCGACCCGTTGCCGCAAACTGCTTTAGGGTCATAAGCCCTGTTTTAGACACTCGACGGAGTAACCTATGCTGCATATATTTCGTGCCACCTCTCTGATATTCGCTCTTACAGCATTAAGCGCCAGCCCCACCTTGATAGCTGCAGAACAGACTTACAACCAAGTGTCCTTACGTGCTGAAGCCCAGCAAGAAGTGGCCCATGATCAAATGGAAGTCATTCTCTACACTGAAGATCAAGACTCAGATGCAGCGCGCCTCGCACACCGCATCACTAACACCCTAAACAACGCTATCAGCCAAGCACGCCACTACCCACAAGTGAGCATCAAACAAGGCAGCAGGCGCAGTTATCCAGTGCATGACCCTAAACGCCAAACCATCACGGCATGGCGTGAGCGGGCTGAACTGCGCTTAGAAAGTACTGACTTTTCAGCCTTATCAACACTCACCGCTGAGCTGTTAAAAACACTTAAGATGTCCAATATGCAATTTAGTATTGCTGCACAAACCCGCTTACGCAGTGAAGATCAACTGCTGCAAGAAGCGATTCGCGCTTTCCAAGCCAGAGCCAAGCTGGTCAGTGAAGCGCTGGGCAGCTCAAGCTATAAAATAGTGCATTTAAACTTAAACAGTAGCGGTTTTGCACAACCACCCATCTACGCCCGCTCTAATAAAATGCTGTCCGCCGCAATGGCCGATGAGGCAGCGGTGATTCCTGAAGTGGAAGGTGGTAGCAGCCAAGTGAGCATTGTGGCCGACGGGGTTATAGAGGTGTCATTACCTTAATCCTGTAGCACATTTACGGCACCTGAATTGTTGCTGGAGGGCGCCGTAAATTTAATCGACATAAGCGTCATTATTTAACTGTGCTAGTCGCGCCCACAAAACAAATAGAAATAATTCTCATTAATGTTTACATCACAAATGAGAATGATTAGCATACACAGCTCAATTTCATGGAGTCTGTTATGCGTATCCCATTCACTTACTCATTACTTGCCTGCGCTGTATTCAGCAGCAGTGCTGCTTTTGCTAATCAATCCCCTGCGCAACTGGGTTCAACCGTAGTCAGTGCTTCAGGTTTCGAACAGAAAATCACTGATGCACCGGCTAGTATTTCTGTGGTCAGTAATGCTGATCTGCAGAAAAAACGCTACAGCAACCTCGCGCAAGCCCTAGACGACGTAGAAGGCATTGATATCAAACAAGGCACCGGAAAAACCGGTGGATTGAATATTAGTATGCGTGGGATGCCCAGTGACTACACTTTGATACTGATTGACGGCCGTCGCCAAAACCCTGCGGGGAATGTCACGCCTAACGGCTTCAACGAAACCTCCACCAGTTTTATGCCACCCATGTCCGCCATTGAACGCATTGAAGTGATCCGTGGGCCCATGTCCACGCTGTATGGTTCCGACGCCATGGGCGGCGTGATTAATATCATTACCAAAAAAGTGGGCACTGAGTGGACCGGTAGCGTGACGGCAGATTATACCTACCAAGAAGAACGGGATTTTGGTGATACCGGTGGCACCAGCTTTTACAGCAGTGGCCCACTGATGGATGGTTTACTGGGAATGAATGTGCGCGGTAAATTTTTTGACCGTCAGAAGTCTGACCTGAGCTATGGCAGTGGCATTAATGTCAGTAAACGTGGGCCTTCCCCTGTGGAAGCGCAAAAATTTGAACTCGGCGTCCGCTTGAACTTTACCCCACATGACGACCATGACTTTGCTTTGGACTTTGAAAAAGGCCGTCAGAAATACAACAACGATAACTGCCAGCTCGGCACCCTCGACGGCAAGAAAGGTGGTGATGCTGCAGACGGCTGTGATATCAACGCCCCTACTAAAGCCAATGGCTATGATGATGAGCTCAAGTTTGAACGCATCCAATATGCGCTCACCCACACCGGTCGCTTTGCCTTAGGCATCTTAGACAGCGCCATCACCTACAACACTACAGAAACCATGGGCCGTACCATCCCCGGCACTATCGGTGATAGTTACAGCAACTTCCCCAGCATTATTGGTGGCGATAAGCGCACTTTGCAATCAACTGACCTCATTTTAGACACTAAATTTGTTGCATCTATTTTTGACAAAAATATCACCACCGTGGGTGCGCAATACAGTGACTCTAAACTGGAAGATGGCATTGCTGTCGACCAGTTTAAGCAAGAGTCGGCTGCGATTTTTGCCGAGAATGAATGGCGCATCATTGACGACTTAGCCCTGACTTTAGGTGGCCGTTATGACCGCCACCAAGCCTTTGGTGGGCACTTTAGCCCGCGCGCTTATTTAGTCTGGAACACTAACGACAATTGGACACTGAAAGGCGGCGTCAGCAAAGGTTATAAAACCCCAGCTTTGAATGATTTACATAGCGGAATCAATGGCGTTACCAAGCAAGGTAAGACGATCACCATTGGTAACCCCAACTTAAAACCAGAAAAAAGCACCAGCACCGAGCTGGCCGTTTACTTTGATAACTTGAGCGCTTTTAATGCCAACGCGACACTCTTCCATAATAAGTTTAAAGACAAGATCAGCTCAGGCCCTGATGTTGCTTGTGCCTACAACGATGGTATCTGCTCACAGATAATTAATGTGGATGATGCGGTTACCAAAGGTATTGAGCTGGCAGCCCAGTGGTACTTCACTGACGACTGGAGTATTAAAGGTAACTACACCTATACCGACAGTGAGCAGAAAAGCGGCGTTGATAAAGGCGCACAACTGACCAATACGCCACGCCATTTGGCCAATGCCAGCTTAAACTGGGCAGCCAATGACAAGCTGAACTTATGGTTGAACACAGAATACCGCGGCGAGCGCTCACGCTTTACCAGCAAGTACGCAAATCTAAGCGGTACAGAGCAGTCGATTTACAATACTTTAGGCAGCAAAACTAAAGCCTACACCCTGTTCCATTTGGGCGGTTCTTATCAGGCCACTGACGCACTGGCTTTTAACGCCACTCTTTATAATCTGCTCAATAAAGACTTTGTTAAAGGTAAGTCCTATTTGACCGATGCAGGTGAGCTTGCTTACGGCACTGACTACAGTCACTCTGGTCGGTCAACCACTGGGTCGATCGAAGAAGGTCGTCGCTTGTGGATGTCAGCCACCTATCAGTTCTAAACTCTAAGGCAATAAAAAGCCCCGCTAGCATTCAATGCTAGCGGGGCTTTAGTTTTAATATATTACAGGTAGTAGGATTTCAACGGCGGAAAACCATTAAATTCTACCGAGCTGTAGCTGGTGGTATAAGCACCGGTGGACAACCAGTAGAGACGGTCTTCACTGGCCAAGTTCAACGGCAAACCGTACTTGTAGTTCTCATACATAATATCGGCGCTGTCACAGGTGGGCCCAGCGATGACCACATCTTCCAATTCGCCCTGCACATCTGTCCAAATCGGAAATTTAATGGACTCATCTAAGGTTTCGATTAGACCTGAAAACTTACCCACATCGGTGTACACCCAGCGCTCCACTGCGGTGGTTGATTTACGAGAAACCAACACCACTTCGCTAACCAAGATGCCAGCGTTAGCCACTAGGGAGCGACCGGGCTCAAGAATAATCTCAGGCAGTTCATCGCCAAAGTCTTCTTGTAAAAAACGGGTGATTTCTTCGGCGTAGGCTTGCAGGGTGTTGGTTTTATTTAAATAGTTAGCCGGAAAGCCGCCACCCATATTAATCATTTGCAAGCGAATACCGTCCTCGTCCCGCAAACGCTCATAAATGACTTTAACTTTACCAATGGCCGCATCCCAAGAGCCGATCTCGCGCTGCTGTGACCCCACATGAAAAGACACACCATAAGGCACTAAGCCCAAATCACGGGCCAGCACCAACAGGTTCATGGCCATATCACTCTGGCAGCCGAATTTACGGGACAACGGCCAATCTGCAGAGCCGGAGCCTTCAGTTAAAATCCGCACATAGACTTTTGCGCCTGGGGCCATCTCAGCGATATTACGCAGATCAGCCTCTGAGTCAGTGGCAAACATACGCACCCCTTGCTCATAGAAGTAACGCACATCACGAGCTTTTTTAATGGTGTTACCAAAGCTGACTTGCTCAGGCTTAACACCGCAAGACATCACCTTATCCAGCTCGTAAATCGAAGCCACATCAAAGTTTGAGCCTTTATTATGTAACAGCTCAGTGATTTCTATCGCCGGGTTGGCCTTGACCGCATAGTAAATTTTCGCATACGGAAAATTCTCAGCGATTTCATCATAAGCGCGGGCAATGGTTGCAGTGTCGATCACTACAAAGGGGGTTTCATGTTGATCAGCAAAGGCCTTCATTTTTTTAAAGGTTTCAGGCGCGAAGTAATCTTCCACATTAATGGACATAGCAGGACTCCTCTCCGGGTCAGGGCAAAAACAATACAATCAGGGATAAAACCAGAACGCTAAATCCGTTTCCCCATTTTGGTTCGCCTACTTCCCAAGGCATGTCGCCGATGATTAATCGTGGTTAAGTGATCAACCTCTCGTCGTCAGTACTTGAGCCGGATGGATCGTTTCAGCATGAGCGTTCTAGCCGCGCACTTTAGGGCCATGCCTCTGAGATAGCAACCCTAAACAACAGGTTTTAAGATTATTTTATTCTAAGCCTTGCACATAATGACCTGTACAGCAATAACGGTTTACCCTACAGCTAAAACTGAACCCTTAAGCATTCCAAACTAAGAGCCTATACAGCACACCGGCACTGACTCTCAGCAATAAAAAGCCGACGATAGCAGAGAATTCTTGCGCGCATGACGCTGCAATCACTACCCACACATCAGCACTGCCCCCAGCAAAACCATAAAATCCGCCAGCACCCACAGCGGCGCTCCCTTATACCTATGCAAGTGAGCTGACAAGGCCAGATGTTTAGCTTGGTATATCAGTTAATTGTGTGGCTGTTTCCATCTAGGCACTGAACTCCGCTATAATTGCCGGCTAACTTGAACTTTTTATTTGAGGCGCTACCCGCATGAGCAAACAGGCTGCCGAAGTCGCGAAACGTCGTACCTTCGCTATTATTTCCCACCCGGACGCCGGTAAAACCACCATTACCGAACGTTTATTGCTAATGGGGCAAGCCATTTCTGTTGCGGGTACGGTTAAATCACGTAAATCTGATCGCCATGCCACCTCCGACTGGATGGCCATGGAACAGCAGCGGGGTATTTCCATTACCACCTCGGTAATGCAATTCCCCTACCGCGAACACATGATCAACTTACTGGACACCCCAGGCCACGAGGACTTCTCGGAAGACACCTACCGCACCCTAACCGCAGTGGACAGCGCACTGATGATGATTGACGGGGGCCGCGGTGTGGAGCCGCGCACCATTGCCTTGATGAATGTCTGCCGCTTACGGGACACGCCGATTATTAGTTTTGTCAACAAAATGGATCGCCATATCCGTGATCCTATTGAGCTGCTGGATGAAATCGAAGAGGTGCTGGATATTCAAGCGGCACCCATCACCTGGCCGATTGGTTGCTACCGCGAGTTTAAAGGGGTCTACCACCTCAAAGAAGATGTGATTTATGTCTACTCACCGGGCCACGGCCATGAGCGCACTGAAGCAAAAGTCATCGAACACCTGGATAGCGCTGAAGCCCGTGAGCACATTGGTGATCTCTACGATGATTTTTTAGAAGAGCTTGAATTAGTGCAGGGTGCCTGCCACGAGTTTGACCATAATGAGTTTTTAAAAGGCCGCATGACCCCAGTGTTTTTCGGTACCGCCTTGGGTAACTTCGGAGTGGACCATGTGCTGGATGCCTTTATCAATTGGGCACCAGCGCCGCAGCCACGGCATACTAACGAACGTGAAGTATTACCTAGCGAAGAGCAGTTCAGTGGCTTTGTATTTAAAATCCAAGCCAATATGGACCCACGCCACCGCGATCGAATTGCCTTTATGCGGGTCTGTTCTGGTAAGTACGAGCAAGGCATGCGCATGCATCATGCGCGCATCAATAGGGATATTCGGGTGGCCGATGCGCTAACCTTCTTTTCCAGTGAGCGGGAACGCTCCGATGAAGCCTACCCCGGCGATATCATTGGTTTACACAACCACGGCACTATTCAAATTGGTGACACCTTTACTGATGGTGAAAAGCTATCCTTTACCGGCATTCCACACTTTGCCCCAGAACTGTTTCGCCGTGTGCGCCTAGCTGATCCATTGCGAGCCAAACAGCTGCGTCAAGGCTTGCAAGAGCTGGCCGAGGAAGGCGCCACCCAAGTGTTCTTCCCGCAACGTAACAACGACATTATTCTTGGCGCGATCGGTGTGCTGCAGTTTGATGTGGTGGCCAGCCGCCTTAAAGAAGAATACAAAGTGGACTGCTTGTACGAGTCAGTGAATGTCTGGTCGGCACGTTGGATTGAGTGTGATGACCCGAAAAAACTGGATGAGTTTAAAAACAAGGCCTACGATAACCTGTCCATTGATGGCGGCGGGCACCTCACCTATCTAGCGCCCACCCGAGTCAACTTAAGCATTATGGAAGAGCGTTGGCCTGATATTAAATTCTTAGCCACCCGTGAATCCCACTAAGCCCAAGCCACTGGACTCAGCAGCCCGTATCCAGCATCCTAAAAGCGCAGGTTAATCTTGCGCTTTTTTGTTGGAGCACAGCATGTTTTTAATTGATAGCCATTGCCACTTGGACTTTCCAGCTTTTGATCAGGATCGCGCTGCGGTAATTGCCCGCAGCCAAGCGCTTGGCGTTAACAAGATGATTGTCGCTGGAGTCACTCGCCAGCATTGGCCGCGCCTCTGGCAAACAGTAGAAACCACCCCGGGTTTATATGGCGCTTTGGGCCTGCACCCGTATTTTTTAGCAGAGCACCAAAATGATGATATTCAGGCGCTAAAACAACAGCTCACTCAGCATGCAGGGCACCCCAAGCTCTGTGCGGTGGGTGAAATTGGACTGGATTTCTTTTTAAAAGATTTAGACCGCCAGCGACAAATTGACTTATTTGCACAGCAGCTGAGCCTCGCTAGCGAGTTTGATCTACCGGTGATTATTCATGCGCGGCGCGCCAATGCGCAGATTACTGCCTGCTTAAAACAGGCTCAGCTGCCCCGCGCTGGGATTATCCATGCCTTTTCTGGCAGCTATGAAGAAGCCATGGAATACATCAAACTGGGTTTTTTGCTGGGCTTTGGCGGCGCCGCCACTTGGCCCCGTGCCACCCGCTTACAAAGCGTATTGCGCCGTTTACCTATTGAACATATTGCGCTGGAAACCGATAGTCCTGATATGCCCCCAGAATGGCTGGCTGGCGAGCGTAACAGCCCTGAGCAGCTGCCACGGATCTGCCAACATTTAGCGGCCATTTACGGCATGCCCAGCCAAGACTTTGCTGCACACACAACCCAGAATGTGCAGCGTTTATTTGGCTGGGACCGTTCGCTTTAATCCTTGCAACGGCTATATTTTAAAAGCGCTAATTAAGCTCTGTAACTGGGCAACCCGGCCGCTCATACCCTGACTGGCTTGCGCAGTTTCATCTACCCCTTGCGCGCTCAGTTCGCCGGCTTGGTTAATTTGCACAATATTTTGATCAATATCGTTGGCCACAGCGGTTTGCTGTTCAGCCGCGGCAGCAATGGTTTGAATTTGGTCAACAATCATCCCTACCGCAGCCAGAATATTTTCTAAGGCGGTTTGCACATCAGCAGATTGTTTAACGGTTTCATCAGCCATCAAATGACTGGCACCCATGGCTTTAACCGCAGAGCTGACCCCGCTATGCAGCTGGCCAATCATATGTTCAATTTCTGCGGTGGATTGCTGAGTACGCAGCGCTAAGTTACGCACTTCATCGGCCACCACCGCAAAACCACGGCCTTGCTCACCGGCACGGGCCGCTTCAATGGCCGCATTTAAAGCCAATAAGTTGGTTTGCTCAGCAACCCCTTTAATCACATCAAGCATCTGGCCAATCGATTCACTGTTGCTGGCTAACTCATTAATCACTGCCACTGAGCTGTCGATTTCTTCAGCAAGCTTTTGAATATTCGCCACTTGCTGTTCAACCCGGGCACGGCCACTGATGGTTTCATCATTAACACTTTCTGCATTACTGACAGCGACCGCCGCGCTGTTGGCAACTTCTTGGGAAGTGGCCGACATTTCATTCATAGCAGTGGCCACTTGCTCGATTTGCGCCCGCTGCTGGGCAACTGCTTGGTTACTTTGTACAGCAATTTCCTCAACTCGAGTGGACTGACCATCCACCTCTTGTACAGTGTCATTAACCTGAGTCAGCAAGGTATGAATACTCTGCACCGCCTCATTAAAGACCTTGCCCAACTCACCCAGCTCGTCATTACTTTGCACTTTAAAGTGTGCTGTCAAATCACCTGCCGCCACTTGATCCATTAATTGACCTAAGCTGGCTATGGTGGCCCGTGTGGACAAATAGAAAGCGCTATACAAGTAACCAATCAATAAAAATACCGCAGCCAACGCAGCAATCAGCAATATCATTTGCAAACGATAACTGACCAAACGTTCACTCAGTTGCTCATTTAAATAGCGCACGGTTTGGTTGTTAAAGAAGTGTGTTTTATCAACCAAAGCGGTGATTTCTTTATATAGGTCACCCCAGGCCAAATCCATGCTATCAGCCATGATAACTTTATCTTCAAGCACCCTTAAACCTTCTTGAAGGGTAGCGCGACTGTCTTGAGCCAGAGCGTTTAAGGCTTGCTGTGCGGCATCACTGCTCGACAGCGCTTCCCTGAGCTTCATCTCGTATTCTGCATCCAGCTTATCCAGACTGATTTGTAAGTCATCGAGAATATTGCTGTTGGTTGAGTCTAAATAGCCCCGCGCCAAAGACAAACTGGCCACCGCTCGCCCTTCACCGAGGCTTTGCGTGACGGTCGGGGTAACCTCGGTGAGTAAAGCCATCAGTTGGCGTACTTCTAAATCGGTGTCTTGGGTTAAGCCTGTCTGGCTAGCGATAAAACGATTAAACAGCACACCACTGGCCAATAACTCTCCAGCCAAAACTGCTCTACTGTGTAGGGAAGATTCGTCGCCTACAGCATTGAGTTGCTTAATCAGTTGTTCGCGCTTACTGGCAAACTCAGCGATCTGCTCATTAGTACCCTGCTGTAACGTTAAAGACTGCCACTGACTGTTGATGTGCTGCTGTAAGGTGTCAATTTGCTGCTCCAATTGACCGGTTGCACCACCCTGTCCAATCACCGCGTTGATGCGCATCAGATCATGCCAGTTTTCTAAGGCGGCAGTGGTTGCTAAGCTGGTACCCAATAGCTGTAAGCCATGGATTTCAGTTTGAGTGTGCACAAAGTTTCGATATGAGTCACGCACCAAGTAAAAATTGGTCACCAGCATAGGTATAAAAAACAATGCGCTAATCAAACTAAACTTCATGCCAAAGCTTAAGCGATTCATCAGCTTAATAGCCGGATGCAATAAGATTCTCACAGCATTCCCCCGAACCTTTTATTATGATTTATTTATTATTATTGGTTACTGCCACATGACCAATAAGTCACGCCCAGTTCGCTCTTTACTTTCTATAACCTTGCAGCTTTCCAAGCTATAAGTCGAGCTTTTAAAGCTGTACCATCACCTCTAGCTTGCTATCGACACCTTATTTTTTAACTTAAATTTCAAGCAAGGAAAACAGATTTTTGTAGTCATCCTGCAAGCTATACAACAATCTGTTTTCGTTATATAAATCAGGTTATCTAAAACTTTTTAAGGCCGTCACTTTTACTTTGCACAGGTCCACTTCGTATGAAACGTTTCTTGATTCTTTGCGCCTTTGTGCTGCTCAGCGCAACCCTTGCCGGCACTTGGTACGTTCAACAAAAACTGCCGCAGCGCAGTGGCAGTAGCACCTTAAGCCACTTAAGCGCAGCGGTGAATGTACATTATGATGAACGCGGTGTACCCCATATCCAAGCCGATAGCGAACTAGACGCCTATCGCGCGCTTGGCTTTGTGCATGCTCAAGACCGTTTGTTTCAAATGGAAGTCATGCGCCGTTTGGCTCGCGGTGAGTTGTCTGAAGTGTTGGGCGAAAAGACTGTTCAGCTTGATCGCTTATTCCGCACCTTGCGTCTGTATGAGCATGCACAAAAGTATGTCCAGAACCTTGATCTAAACAGTGCCCCAGCACAGGCATTGCAGGCCTATTTAGACGGCATAAATCAATATCAAGTGCAAGCCCCAGCGCCCTTAGAGTTTGACCTGCTAGGGATCACCCCGCGCCCTTTCAGCATGGAAGACACCATGAGTATTGCCGGCTACTTGGCGTATAGTTTTGCTGCCGCTTTTCGCACTGAGCCCACTCTAAGTTATATCAAGCAGCAATTGGGCGATGACTATTTAACGGTATTTAACTTAGACACCCCTCATACAGGTGACTTGCCACAATTGGCAAGCAACTCACTCTCTGAAAACGATTGGACACATCTGCATGCTGTAGCGCAGCTTAGCCAAGAAGCGCTCTTTGCAGCAGGCTTACCCCAGTTTTCAGGCAGCAATGCTTGGGTTGTGTCAGGCTCAAAAACCACCAGCGGCAAACCCTTGCTGGCCGGAGACCCACATATCAGTTTTTCAGTGCCTGCGGTGTGGTATGAAGCACATTTACAAGCGCCTGACTTTGAGCTCTATGGGCATTTTCAAGCGCTGAATCCTTTTGCCTTATTGGGTCACAACTATGACTTTGGTTGGTCAGTGACCATGTTCCAAAATGATGACTTGGATTTAATTGCACTCAAACGCAACCCGGACAATCCCGAGCAAGTATGGCTGGACGGTGCCTGGCAAGACTTAACCCGCCAAACCCAATGGATTGCTGTTAAGGACCAAGAGCCGCAACAGCTTATTTTGCGCGACTCTGCGTTGGGCCCTGTTGTTTCTGATATTTTAGATGAGCAAGCAGGTGACACCCCAATTGCCATGTGGTGGGCCTTTTTAGAAACAGAAAACCCTATTTTAGAAGCATTCTACGCGCTCAACCGTGCTGACAGTTTAGCTAAAGCACGGCACGCCGCCAGTCAAATACATGCGCCGGGGCTCAATATTGTGTGGGCCAATGCGCAAGGTGATATTGGCTGGTGGGCGGCAGCCAAAATGCCAATCCGCGATCAATCTGCACAGCCGTCATTTATTCTGGATAGCCAATCAGCCAGCAGCAAAAAACACGGTTTTTATCCATTCACTGACAACCCCCAAGAAGAAAACCCCGAGCGCGGCTATATTGTTTCCGCCAATTTTCTTCCAGCCTCACCTAATAAAGTGCCGCTACCTGGCTACTATAATTTAGCGGATCGCGGCGCCCAGCTTGTTGAAGACCTGACCCAGCCTGATGTGCTGTGGAATACAGAAAACAGCCAAACCGTACAACTCGGCCTGCAAACCGGTTATGCACAATGGGTATTAGCCCCTCTGCTGGATGATTTGTTCGCAATCGCCCGCGGCAATGAAGAAAAACACTTGGTTGAGCAACTGGCTCAGTGGCAAGGCGACTACCCAGTGGATAGTTATCTTCCTACTTTGTTTACTGAATTCAGCTATCAGTTATTGCGTGCTGCCATGCTTGACGAGCTGGGTGACACTGTTTTTAACAACCTGCTCAATACCCGCATCATCGATAGCAGCTTGCCCTTACTAGCCGCCGATCCCGATTCCCCTTGGTGGAATAATTACGTCACTAAAGAACAGCAAACTCGCCAACAGGTAGTCGCCCAGGCCTGGCAAGCGACTTTGCTGCATCTGCGCACTACTTTTGGGGTGGATCCGCTGGATTGGTTATGGGGCACAGCACACACCCTCACCCACCACCACCCATTAGCTGAGCAAGCCCCACTCGACCGCCTACTCAATATCGGCTCTTTTGCTGCACCCGGTGGGCATGAAATACCCAATAATTTCTCTAGCGGCTACAGCAGTGCCCCTTGGCCTGTTGTGTATGGACCCTCCACACGACGCATTATAGACTTTGCAGAGCCCGAAAAATCACTTGGCATCAATCCTCTTGGGCAAAGCGGCGTGCGCTTTGATCGCCACTATGCGGACCAAGCCAAGGCTTATATGCGCGGCGAATACTTCCAGCAGCACCTCAGTGCCGAAGATATTCAGCGCAATACCCAAAGCACCTTACGTTTATTGCCGCGATAAACTATATTAAACACGCTGAGCCGAGCTTCTTACACAGCCAAGCTCAGCGCAGCTTAAAAAACAATAGTCCCAGGCGAGTCACTGCTGCGTGTTGCTTCATCAAACACTGGCCGTGTATTCAGCCATTTAGGTGGCGCATTACAAAAAATTGCTACCCAAGGTTGCAGGATGAAGACAACTCAAAAATTAGCGCTGCAGGCATTTAATGATTGGTGGACACGGACTGGTGAGTGGGTTGAAGAACCTAACCAGCGCCGCGGCGGCGAAAGCGGTGTGCAATTACTGATACCTGAAAATACCGATCAGCCACGTTTATATAGCAAACGGCAAATTAATCACACCTACTCTTCTTTACGCTACCCGTTTGGCCACCCCACAGCTCTGCGTGAAAAAAATGCTCTACTAGCATTGCAGCGTTTAGGCGTTAAAGCACCTAAACTGGTCTTTTATGAAACAGTTAAAAAAGGCCAAGATTGGTACGCGTTGCTGGTCACCGAAGAACTTAAAGACTTTATCAGCTTGGAGGAATGGTACGACCAACAATCCTCACAACCTGCTGGCAGCACACTCATCAACGCCGTACTAAAAGAAATAGCCAACAGCCTTTATAAAATGCATTTAGGCGGCTGGCAGCACGGCTGCTGCTACGCTAAGCATGTGTTTATCAAGGCTCACCCAAACTGGGCAATTGAAGTTGCTTTGCTAGACTTAGAAAAAGCACGTCGCCGCTGGCCAGCAAGCAAAGCTGCGGTAAATGATATCAAGCAATTGGGTCGTCACCGTGGCGCCATGCCTGATGCTGATTGGCAGTTGTTTTTACAGCACTATTGCGAGCTCAACCCTAAGTTACGCTCAAAACTGATGTAACCGTGCACCACCCTCGCACTAATAGAACTTTTCCATAAAAAACGGCGCAGGCTACTCAGGAGCTGCGCCGTTTTTAGTGTTGGGCTTGCGTTTATGCGAGGCTGGCTCGCTCCAGCTCTTTGATATGCTGCATGGCTTTTTTACGGCGCTTTTCGGCGCGGCGGGTAAAGTACCACAGCAAGAAAGTGACTAAAGAGATAAACAGCAAAATCAAGCTGGCAATGGCATTGATTTCTGGCTTAACCCCCATCCGTACCGCCGAGAAGATTTCCATCGGCAAAGTGGTTGAGCCTGGCCCAGAGACAAAGCTGGCCAAGACCAAGTCATCCAGGGACAATGCAAAGGACATCATTGCCCCAGCCAGCAAGGACGGCGCAATCATCGGCACGGTAATCAGAAAAAACACCTTCCACGGCCGCGCACCCAGATCCATGGCCGCCTCTTCCATCGAGCGATCTATTTCCCGCAACCGAGATGACACCAATACCGCCACATAAGCGGTACAAAAAGTGGTGTGGGCAATCCAAATGGTGACCAAGCCACGCTCCATAGGCCAGCCAATAAGTTGCGCCATAGCCACAAACAGCAGCAGCAAGGACAAACCCGTAATCACTTCTGGCATCACCAAAGGTGCGGTAACCATGCCACCAAACAGGGTGCGGCCACGGAAGCGACCAATCCGCGTTAACACCAACGCTGCCAAGGTGCCCAGTGCCGTAGCGGCAAGTGCGGTATAACTGGCAATCTCTAGCGAGCGCAACACCGCACTCATCAGCTGAGTGTTATCCAATAAGCCTGCATACCATTTGGTGGACCAACCGCCCCACACCGTCACCAAACGTGAGGCGTTAAAGGAATAGATCACCAAAATCAGCATCGGTAAATATATGAAAATTAACCCCGAAAACAGCATAAAGCGCGAGAATTTAAAGTTTTTCATGCTTTACCCTCCAACTCGCGGCTTTGGTTGCGATTAAACAAGACTATCGGAATAATCAAAATCAACAGCATAATCACTGCCAAAGAGGCCGCCACTGGCCAATCGCGGTTATTAAAGAACTCTTGCCAGAGCACCTTACCGATCATCAGAGTTTCAGGGCCGCCGAGCAGCTCAGGAATCACAAACTCCCCCACCACTGGAATAAATACCAACATACAGCCGGCAATCACTCCGCCTTTAGACAGCGGCACAGTAATTTTCCAAAAGGCGCTGTAGCTTTTCGCCCCAAGGTCAGCAGCCGCCTCTAACAGTGAGGTATCGTGCTTGACTAAGTTGGCATACAGCGGCAGCACCATAAAAGGCAAATACGCATAAACAATGCCGATATACACTGCGATATTGGTATTGAGTATCTGCAACGGTTCGCTGATCACTCCCAGCCAGAGCAGGGTGTTATTTAATAACCCGTTATTACTTAAAATCCCCATCCAGGCGTACACCCGGATCAGCAAGGCTGTCCAAGTGGGCATCATAATCAGCAATAGCCACACTGGCTGCATCTGCTTGCTGGATCTGGCAATGGCATAAGCCATGGGATAGCCCACCAGCAAACACAGCACAGTGCTGACCAAAGCGATTTTTATTGAGCCCAAGTAAGCAGATAAATACAGCTGATCTTCACTCAGCAACACATAGTTGCCGAAATTGAGCAGTATGGTCAGCTGCTGATCAGCCCATTCAGTCAAACTGGTATAGGGCGGAATAGCGATATCTGCTTCAGAAAAGCTAATTTTTAGGATGATCGCAAAGGGCAGCAAGAAAAACAGCAGCATCCAAAAAAATGGCACGCCAATCACTGCGTGACGGCCCTTGGGCAGCATCCCCAGTAACCTACGACCCATGCTCATGACTGGAATACCACGCCACTGTCATCCACCCAGTGCACATAGACTTCATCATCCCAAGTGGGGCGCTTCACATTTCGCTCTGAGTTGGCCATAAAAGCTTGCACTATACTCCCAGAAGGCAACTCCACGTAGTACACCGAGTGGCCCCCCAAATAAGCAATATCATGCACAATGCCTTTCGCCCAGTTGTAATCCTCATGCTCTAAATCATCAGGCTTAGTGCTGCTCAATAAGAGTTTTTCTGGACGTAAAGCAAAAGTCACCCGCTTATTTTCCGCCAAACTGGTAATACCGTGGCCGATATAAATGGGTCGCTCCAGTTTTGGACAAATAATCACCGCATGGTCAGAATCATCTGCAAAAATTTCACCGTCAAACAGGTTTACATTACCAATAAACTCACAGACTAAACGGTTAGCAGGCGTCTCATAAATGTCCATAGGACTGCCCACCTGCTCAATCCAGCCCTGATGCATAATGGCAATGCGCTCAGCCATGGTCATGGCCTCTTCTTGGTCGTGGGTGACCATGACGCAGGTCACCCCAACCCGCTCAATAATTTCCACCAGTTCGAGCTGCATTTGTGAGCGCAGTTTCTTATCCAAAGCGCCCATGGGCTCATCGAGCAACAAGAGTTTGGGACGCTTAGCCAGTGAACGCGCCAAGGCCACACGCTGGCGTTGCCCACCGGACAATTGGTGCGGTTTACGCTTGGCATACTGGGTCATATGCACCAACTTCAGCATCTCATTGACCCGCTCAGCAATTTCATCTTTGCTCAAGCGATCTTGCTTCAGTCCAAAGGCAATATTTTGTTCAACACTCATATGCGGAAATAGCGCATAGGATTGAAACATCATATTAATCTGCCGTTCATAAGGGGGCATTGCCGTGATATCCACGCCATCTAGGATGATGCGGCCTTCAGTGGGCGTCTCAAAACCTGCCAACATGCGTAGCAATGTTGACTTCCCTGAACCTGACCCACCTAATAGGGCAAAAATCTCGCCTTTATTAATTTTCAGCGAAACATCATCCACCGCTAAGGTGTCATCAAAGTACTTGGTAACGCGTTCAATTTTAACCAACACGTCTTTGGGCTTTTGCAAGTTAGCCAAGGCTTTCTTGTACGCACCTGAAGGTATTGCCATAGGATTCTCCCAATGCAGAAAGCCCAGCCATTGGGCTGAGCTTTGCTAAATAAACAGTTGATTATTTTCCGGACTTAAAACGTGTCCAACTGCGGGTTTTGATGCGCTGCACTTTGCTGGGCAAAGGTTGTGAAACAAACAAATTATCCAATACCGCTTGCTCTGGATAAACCGCTGGATTATTACGCACTTCTTCATCCATTAAGTCAAAAGCATGACGGTTGGGATTAGCATAGCCCACGTAATCACTGACTTGTGCGATCACTGCTGGATCAAGTAAGTAGTTAATAAAAGCATGCGCCTCTGCAACGTTATTGGCATCCGCAGGTATAGCTAACATGTCAAACCACAGGTTACCACCTTCTTTGGGAATGCTGTAGGCCACTCGCACACCTTGCCCGGCCTCATCGGCACGGTCGGCGGCTTGCAAGACATCACCCGAGAAACCCGCGGCCACACAAATATTACCATTGGCTAAATCAGCCACATATTTAGATGAGTGGAAGTAGGTGACATAAGGACGCACTTCAGCCAGCTTAGCTTCTGCTTTTTTGTAGTCCTCTGCCTTATGACTGTTGGGATCTAAGCCCAAGTAGTTGAGCATGGCCGGCAACATTTCATCAGCCGAGTCTAAAAAGGCCACTCCACAGCTGCTGAGCTTTTGCATATATTCAGGCTCAAAAAGCACTGCCCACGAATCAATGCGCTCAACACCCAAAACTTCTTTAATTTTATCAATGTTATAACCAATACCATTGGTACCCCATAGATAGGGGGCAGCATATTGGTTACCAGGATCATTGGTGGCCACTTGCGCCAGCAATTGTGGGTCTAAATTGTCCCAGTTTGGCAAGAGGCTTTTATCCAATTTGCCAAAGGCGCCCGCTTGGATTTGTCGAGCCATAAAATGATCGGAAGGCACCACCACATCGTAGCCACTGCGGCCTGCTAATAACTTACCCTCTAAGGCTTCGTTCGAATCAAACACATCGTAAATCACTTGTGTTTGTGTTTGCGCAGTAAACGCTTCCAATGCTGATGGACTGATATAATCCGACCAGTTATAAACATGTACTTTTTTTTCTGCAAATGCTGCACTGCCCATAAGCACATTGGCCGTCAACGCCAACACAACACTTGGTATCAATTTAGACAATAGACCATCCTCCAAGAGAACTGGGCTACTCACGTAGCCCAAGATACATGTGATTTTTTGCCACCTGAACAACCACCCTAAAGCTGATAGTCAGGCAAGGCAATAGGATTATTTACCTGACTTAATCTTCGTCCAGCTCCGGGTCATTAAGCGCTGAGATTTAGCGGGCAAGTCTGGAAACGTAAACAGCTTACTCATCACCTCAGCAGGGGGATAAATACCTGGGTCATTACGAATAGCCTCATCCACCAATGGAGTCGCCTGCGCATTACCATTGGGGAACTGCAGGTAATTGGTTAAATCCGCCATAACTTGCGGCTGTAACAAGTAATTAATGAACTCGTGGGCCTCTGTCACGTGGCGCGCATCGGCAGGAATAGCCACCATGTCAAAAAAGGTACCTGCGCCTTCTTTAGGTATTTGATAAGCAATTTTTACATTACCCTGGCCTTCTTCAGCGCGGGCTTTGCTCTGGTAAATATCCCCAGAATAGCCTACTGCCATGCAAATATTGCCACTGGCTAAGTCTGAAATGTACTTAGATGAATGAAAATAAGTCACAAAGGGACGTATTTTCAGCAGTAGCTCTTCTGCTTGCTTAATGTCTTCCGGCTGAATACTGTCTGGCGGCAAACCTAAATAGTGCATCGCAGTTGGAATAATCTCCGACGGTGAGTCTAAGATTGCCACCCCACACTCGTGCAATTTACTGATGTTTTCCGGCTTAAAAATAATATCCCAAGAATCAATGGGTTGATCACCTAATACGGCTTTCACCTTCTCAAGGTTATAGCCCATGCCAATGGAACCCCACATATAAGGCACTGAGTATTGGTTGCCTTGATCACTGATTTCCAAGGTTTTCAGTAAATCCTTATTGAGGTTATCCCATTGTGGCAACTGCGTCTTATCAAGTTTCTGATAAACACCGGCTTTAATTTGCTTGGCTAAAAACGGATTGGATGGCACCACAATGTCGTAACCTGAGCCACCGGAGAGCAGTTTCGCCTCAAGAACCTCATTGCTGTCATACACATCAAACACCACTTTAATGCCACTTTGCTTTTCAAAGTTGCTGATGGTGTTGGGTGCCACATAGTCAGACCAATGATACACATTCAGAACACGTTCCTGCTCTGCTTGTACTGGTGCGATAACAGCCATGCCTACAGCGGCGGCCATAACTACTTGCTTAATGTCTTTCACGCGCACAGCTCCTTTTATTCAATAGTGTGCCTTTAAATAAATGCGCGTCACCGCCGCGCGACGCGGAGTTTGGCAAGGTCCGCAACAGTACTCAAGCAATAAAATTTCTATTTTGTAAAATTTGTATGGCTATTTGTAACACACCTTGCTCCACAAGGGTTGCAGAACCCTTGCAGGGTCAAAGTCTGGCTATAAAGCATGCCTTTGCACACTCAAACAGAGTGTCAGGAGCACCCATAATACAGCGTTCAGCAACCAAACCAGCACATTCGCTTTGTAGCTGAGAATCACTGCTGGATCATCTAGGTTTCAACTAATAATCCACAGCGTACTAAACAAATCTAAGATATTTTTTCTCATCTTTATGACTGTTTATCATTTTCTAAAGCATTATTTACGGTATTATTGGCTGGTGCTTGATTATGTCGATACTCGCTTGTCAATAAAGCGCAGTGACTTTACTGGCACCTGAACAATGCTTAAAGAACAATTATTCAGCAACAACATTCGTTCCTGAATCCATAGCAAATTCTAAGCAATACATAGCAAGCACTTTGCTATTTAAGGAGATATTCTATGAAAAAACTAATGGTTGGCGGTTTAGCTGCTCTCTTTTTAACTGCTAGCTTCACTGCTAGCGCCCAAATCGATCCTGAAGATCAAATTTACTTCCGTAAAGCCGGTTATGCATTTATGAGCTGGAACATGGAAAAGCTCAAGGCAATGGCCATTGATGAAAGCGTGGCCTGGGACCCTGCCCAAGTACAAGCGGCCGCAAACAGCATTGCCGCAACCGCCAACTCAGGCATGAGTGCGCTTTATGGCCCAGGTACCGAAAAAAGCATTGGTGATACCAAAACACGGGTTAAGCCAGAGTTCTTCACTGACGCTGAAGGTGTTGCTGAAGTTGCTATTGCCTTCAACAAAGCAGCCAATGAACTGGCTGAAGCGGCGAAAACTGGTGAGCGAGCTACAGTTGCTAAAGCCTTTGCAGCAACTGGTGACAGCTGCAGTTCCTGTCACGATAAATACCGCATGGACTAAGCAATAACGCTTAACCCATATGTAATAAAAAAGGTCGCCAACTGGCGACCTTTTTTATTGTTTATTAACTCTATATCACCAAGCAGGTGCCGCAGCGGGAGCTGGTGGCGGTTTACTTTGCCACTCTCCAGAAGCTAAATACACTCCACCAACAGCAATCAGTACAGCAAAAACAAAAGCCAACCAATGGCCACCCTGCGCAGACTTTTGCTCTGGATACTTCTGCTCAGTTTTTCCCGTTAACATAGGTTTAACTAAATTGTGTTTTTTAAGCACGGCATAAGCAATGATCGCCAACACATGCACCGCAATTAAACCAATAATAATCCACAAACCAAGCTTATGTAGACGGGTAATATCACCACTCAAACCTCGGCTCACCAAACTGTACAAAGGCCCTGTGTAAATAGAGCCATCGTTGGTAAATAAGCCACTTACCGCTTGCCAGCTGAGCATCCCCAGCATTGCAAACACCGATAGAACCCCTAGCGGGTTATGCCCCAGCTGTCGCCACTCGCCACGCAAGTACTTGGGTAGCGATACCAACGCGCAAAGCAGTGTGGATAAGCGCGCATAGGTCGAGCCCAGTAACAACCAAACAATACGAAAACTTAATAGCCCGACAATGAAAAGCCCTGCTCGCTCATGCCAACCCATCCAGCTGCTACCACCCTGCCACCCTGTAAATAGGGCAAATACGACACTGATCGCCAGTAGCCAATGAAAAATCCGCAAGGGTGCATCCCACACCCGCAGCTGCTGCATCATAATTTAACTCCCGTTATTTAACGTAAATACTGCTCGTTAGTTCCGTCATCAATTTCCAATGACAAACCTGTTGAAACCTCACCTAAATGCTCACTGGCCACCTCACTCTCCAGCTTGATCATAAGGCGCAAGTCGTTGGCTGAATCAGCATGCGCTAAAGCATCTTCGTAAGTGATTTCACCCTGCGAATAAAGAGTGTACAGCGCTTGATCAAAGGTTTGCATACCCAGTTCCGTTGAGCGTTTCATTAATGGCTTTAGATCATGCACTTGCCCTTTGCGAATCAAATCAGCGGCTAAAGGTGTATTAAGTAGCACTTCAATCACCGCACGGCGACCTTTACCATCTGGAGTTGGAATCAGCTGCTGAGCAACAATAGCCCGTAAATTAAGCGATAAGTCCATCCACACCTGCTGATGACGATCCGGCGGGAAAAAGTTAATAATGCGATCCAGTGCTTGGTTAGCGTTGTTGGCGTGCAAAGTGGCTAAACACAGATGCCCAGTCTCTGCAAAGGTGATCGCATAGTCCATGGTTTCACGGGTGCGCACCTCACCAATTAAGATCACATCAGGGGCTTGGCGTAGTGTGTTTTTGAGCGCCACTTCAAAAGACTCAGTATCAATACCCACCTCACGCTGAGTCACTATGCAGTTCTGATGCTTATGAATAAACTCAATGGGGTCTTCAATGGAAATGATATGTCCACTGCTGTGCTGATTTCGGTGGCCAACCATAGCCGCCAATGAGGTTGATTTACCTGTACCGGTGGCACCCACAAATAGCACCAAGCCGCGTTTGCTCATTGCTAAATCTTTTAAGATAGCCGGCAGTTTTAAATCATCTAAGCTGGGTATTTCTGTCTCAATACGCCGCAGCACCATGCCGACCAAGTTGCGCTGATAAAACGCACTCACACGAAAACGGCCTATACCTCGGGCGCTAATCGCAAAGTTACACTCCAAGTCTCTGGCAAAGTCCCGCCGCTGCTGTTCATTCATCACCCCCAGCACCACTTCGCGAGCCATTTCTGGGGTTAATGGGGTTTTCGTGACTGGCATAATTCTGCCATTGATCTTCATTGATGGTGCGACACCTGTTGTAATAAACAAGTCGGAACCGCCTTTTTCAACCATCAAGCGTAAAAACCTTTCAAATTCCATAGCAGCTCCTATTCCATCCGCAAAATGAATCCCTTGGCTTAAAAGTTTTCCGGTGTTTTTGCAAGTTCTCGAGCACACTCGCGGCTCACCAAGCCTTTTTCAATCAGTCGTGCCAAGCAACTGTCCAGTGTTTGCATCCCCAAATTACCACCGGTCTGGATTGCTGAGTACATTTGCGCGACTTTATCTTCGCGAATCAAGTTACGCACAGCTGGCGTACCCAGCATAATTTCATGGGCAGCAACACGCCCCCCACCGATTTTCTTCAACAAGGTTTGCGCAACCACAGCTTGCAAAGACTCAGACAGCATCGAGCGCACCATAGATTTTTCTTCAGCTGGGAACACATCCACCACCCGGTCAATGGTCTTGGCGGCAGAGGTGGTATGCAAAGTGCCAAACACCAAATGTCCAGTTTCAGCTGCAGTCAGTGCTAAGCGAATGGTTTCCAAGTCACGCAACTCACCAACGAGAATAATATCCGGGTCTTCACGCAACGCAGAGCGCAAGGCTTCATTAAAACCATGGGTATCGCGATGCACTTCCCGTTGGTTAACTAAGCATTTTTTAGACTCATGAACAAATTCAATGGGGTCTTCAATGGTCAGGATATGTTGGTAACGGCTGTTATTTAAGTAATCTATTAATGCGGCAAGGGTGGTTGACTTACCAGACCCGGTAGGCCCAGTAACCAAGACCAAACCCCGCGGCACATCAGCAATGCGACGAAACACCTCACCTAGCCCCAAGTCCTCCATGGTCAAAACTTTGGAGGGAATGGTCCGAAACACTGCAGCCGCGCCACGGTTCTGGTTAAACGCATTCACCCGAAAGCGTGCCACTCCAGGTACTTCAAACGAAAAGTCGGTTTCTAAAAACTCCTCATAATCCTTGCGCTGTTTATCATTCATAATGTCATAAATCAGCGCATGGACCTGCTTATGCTCCATGGCAGGCAAGTTAATTCGACGTACATCACCATCCACCCGTATCATCGGTGGCATCCCAGATGATAAGTGTAAATCTGACGCCCCTTGTTTCGCACTAAATGCCAGCAGTTCAGTAATATCCATGGAATCCCCATTCACCAACAAGCTGTTGAAATGTCGTTATAGTATTGTACGGTGTTATTCAATATGCATAATGTCTACGATTGCAGACAATAATGCAAAAGTTGCCAACACAAGCTGTGAAGTAGCTTGCAGCTTTAAATAATTTTTCAGTCCATTGCCGTGATGCCATCAAGCATTCGCTGCAGGCTGATCCTACTTTGCGTAAAACGCGCAGTTACCGCACAATTATCAGTTCTATTTTTCTTCACCATAGACAATCATTTAATGCAATCGCTGTTGATGCTTTTTGATTGCTCCAGACAGCAGCAAAACAGGAATCCAATTGACATGGACAATATCAAAATTACTTTTATTGGCGCCGGCAATATGGCAGCCAGTTTAATTGGCGGTTTGTGCCAGCAAGGGGTTCAAGCATCACAAATCAGTGCCAGCGACCCCAGCGCTGCACAACTTGAAGCCTTGCACGCGCAACATGCGATTAAGACTTACACTGATAACAGTTTAGCGCTAGGCAACGCGGACATCATCGTCTTAGCGGTCAAGCCACAAAACATGCGTCAAGTCTGTGAGCAGCTGGCTCCTTTTCTAAGCGAACAGCAGCTGATTATCTCCATTGCTGCAGGCATCACCAGCCACAGCCTCAGCCAGTGGTTAGCTGTCAACAGTATTGTACGTTGCATGCCTAATACACCCTCGCTGATCCAACAAGGGGTGAGCGGCTTATATGCCACCGAACAGGTTTCAGCTGTGCAACGCGAACAAGCGCAACACTTATTATCTGCCGTAGGGCTGGTGGTTTGGCTGGATAATGAACAGTTGATTGATGCGGTCACTGCTGTTTCTGGTAGCGGCCCTGCTTACTTTTTCTTACTCATTGAGGCCATGACTGCTGCTGGGGTTAAGCTTGGTTTGCCGGCAGATACAGCGGCCTTGCTGGCTAAGCATGCCGCACAGGGCGCATCCACTATGGCCTGTCAAAGCTCACTGGATGCGGCTCAACTGCGCCAACAAGTCACCTCACCCAATGGTACAACAGAAGC
>Ga0079226_10000062_pt1 | contig 61086 bp, 60 predicted proteins | sample Poulit2014_FD_76345 | JGI IMG/M metagenome (GOLD analysis project Ga0079226, IMG submission 76345) | Agricultural soil microbial communities from Georgia to study Nitrogen management - Poultry litter 2014 | ecosystem: Environmental > Terrestrial > Soil > Agricultural land | place: USA: Georgia...
ACGTTTTATCTCAGAACGCGGTAAAATTTTACCACGTCGTGTAACAGGTACTTCAGCTAAATATCAACGTATGTTGACATTAGCTATTAAACGTTCTCGTCATATGGCATTATTACCATATGTAAAAGAAGAACAATAATAGATATTGTATCTGAAAACCCCGTAGGCATATACCTACGGGGTTATTTTTGTGTTGTGGAACAAAGTTATTGTCCAAAAGACTTTAGCATTTACAATAACACATATGCTTGTATTATTTTTTGTGTTTTTTTACACAGAAAAAAGGGTATTTGTATAAAAAGACTATAAATTAACAAACTTAATTACTTAGAGTTTGGAGTGATAAAGATGGAAGTATTTGCGTTGTTATTTCATTTAGTGTGCTTAGTTATTGTATTGGTTTCAGGATTTCTTGCCTTTAAAGAACTTAGAAAACCAATGAGGCATCGTAATCAAAAAAGAATTGATTTCATTTTAGTTTTAGTTGTACTAGTCGCGTTAATTGCGATTTTATCAAGTGTTATTATGGATGTCTAATTTGAGTCGCTACCTTGTATTAGGTAGTGACTTTTTGTATGAAAATAAGATTATGAGAACCTCTATATAAAAACTTTTAAAAATATAGTATAAAATAAAACTATTTTTTGTAAACATTCGTATAATATTATAAGATGAAATAATAAGGCGTTGTACAAGGAATGGGAACTTTTATTGTATAGTGCTTTTAAAATATAAGATTGGAGAGGTTGTCATGAAATACAGGATCAGTTTGTCAGTATTATTAGCAACGAGTTTACTTTTAAGTAGCACAGTTACGTACGCACAAGAGGGTAATAGTAACAAAAGCGTAGAAAAAAGCAAAAAAGAAAATACAAGCAAGGCCATAGATTTTGAAAAAGCTCAAAAAATGAGTCCACAAGCATTGAAAAATCAATTAACACCAGAAGATTTGAAATTACATAATAAAGTTGCTGATCACAACTCAGTAGAGATGAGAACTTTTGCAAATAGAGCATATCAAGACGTAAATACATATATCGCAAATAACGACATAAAGCCTTCTAAAATAGTTCAGGATTCACGTATTAATAATTTACCTAAGTATAATTATAAGTCTGGTAAGTTTATTGGTGTTGTTATTCATGAAACAGCAAACCCTTACAGTACGATCGATGACGAAGTAAATTACATGTATAGTAACTATAATAATGCTTTTGTTCACGCTTATGTAGGTAGTGATAGAATCATACAAACAGCACCAAGTGAGTATTTAGCTTGGGGCGCAGGGGCAAATGCAAACCCATATTTTTATCAAATAGAATTAACAAGGTCAAATACATTTGATGGTTTTGCAAAATCTGTTAATAACCAAGCTTATTTAACTGCTAAAATGTTGAAACAAAATGGATTGCAACCTTCATTAGCTGATAACAATCGGGGTACAGGAACAATTATTAGTCACAATGCCGTAAGTCAGTACTGGGGTGGTACGAACCATACAGACCCAGTGGGTTACTTTAACCAATGGGGATATAATATGAACCAATTTTATAGTTTAGTTCAAAAACATTATAAGTCATTAGGTGGTCAAGATGATGACGCGATTACTGGCTCTACGTATACTGTAGTTAAAGGTGATACACTGTACAGTATTTCTAAGAGAAGCGGTGTAACGATTGAAAATATTAAGAAATGGAATAGCTTAGAAGATAATACGTTATCAATCGGTCAAACATTGAAATTAACAGACCCTGATAAAAACGATGATGCAATTACAGGAGATACACACATAGTAGTTGAGGGTGATACGCTTTATAATATTTCTAAAAGGAGTAAAGTAAGTATTGAAAACCTTAAGAAATGGAATAATCTTGAATCAAATGTTATAAGTAAAGGGCAAACGCTTTATTTAGTGAAAACATATACAGTTGAAAAAGGTGACACTTTATACAGCATTGCTAAAAAACAAAACACAACAGTAAGTAAAATCAAAACAGATAACAACCTAGATTCAAATAGCATTAAAATAGGACAAATATTAAAAATAAAATAAGTAATTAAATAACCCGCCTCATCGACTATTTTGATGAGGCGGATTTTTCTATTACTCTTCAGATATTTTTTCTTTTACTCCTGTACTGACAGCTTCAGCAAAGTCGTAGATAGATTGTTTATAATCATTTGGATTTTCTCTAGTGGAACGGTCAAGGTCGTCGTCTTCAAAAAATGATTTACGGTATTGTGTTGAAATTTCAATTTGGACGCCTGAACCTGTATCATTTTTATTAATAATATTTTGGCTAGAATCTCCATCAACGTAATCTGGGCTTGATTCCACATTAAAGTCTTCTTTTTCTAATTCTTGACGGATAGCTTTGGCCATTTCTTTATCCTTGCCCCCGATATAAACGACTTTTTCATCTTCTTGAATACCGTGAATTGATACTGTTTCATTAGATTTGTTGGTCATTTCTTTTAATTTTGGGTCATCAAAACGAGTTGAAGTGATATGCAATTTAGAATTATTTGATTTGAGTAATCCTTCGAAACTGTATAAGTTGAAGTTGCCTTTTTTAGAGATGATTTTTGCCAATTCGGATGTACCTGGCTCAATCCCTCCACCATGGATGGCAGTAATTAAAATATCTTTATTATTAGTAGTTTTTGTATTAATTTGCCAGTCACGATCTTCTTTAGTGTCTGCTTTTAATTCAGCGAAGTTTTGATAATAATCTTGGTTTTGAGGTTGGTCATTTTTCCATACATATAAAAAGTATAAAGACAGTAAAATAGCAGCAACGAGGGCTAACATAATTAAGTAATATAAGTAATGATGCAAAATCCTATTCATAATTGTCTCCTGAAAGTAATATTGAGTTGCTACCAAATTATAACAAATGTAAAGCTTGTCGAGGTTATGTGTTGATTACAATTATATTACTTAGACGTTTACAATTATTTACAATTTACCAATTGAGTTAAGTGCAAAACAAAGTTTAGACCTGTACAATTTATTATATAAATATTATTAAGGAAGGCGTGATTCACTTGGATATTACTACTAAGATGCAAATCAATGTACCTAAAGAAGAAGTGTTTGAGGCATTTGTGAATCCTGACCAGATTAACGGATTTTGGTTTTCTTCAAGTTCCGAAAGATGGGAATCGGGAAAAACAATTACGTTACGTTATGAAGAATATAATGCTGAAATAGAAATTCGAATAGAAAGTATAAAAGAAAATAATTTAATAAAATTCACATGGGGAGAGCAATCAGTTGTTATTCAATTTGAAAATGAAGGGCAAACTACTATTGTAACTACGGTTGAAAAGGATTTAGAAGATACTGATACAGAGCGTTTATTGGCTCAAAAAGAAGGTTGGGTTTATATGCTAAGTTGTTTGAAAGCATATATAGAGCATGGCGTGAAAATAAGAGGTGCACTACTATAAAGTTTTTAAAAGGCAAAATGAATGCTTCTATGCATTTCGAAAAGGCGTAATTTATATAAATTACGCCTTTTTTGTATGGATATATAGACTTAATTAAATTATGAACGGGTAATATAAATGTGCGAGCAAAATATTTTATAAGTATATTCTTAGATGTTTAAATGTAATTATTAAAGTTACAATAAAAAGGTGATGCTCATGAATTTAGAGTTTAATATAGCAGTCCACCTACTGACGTTTCTAGTTAAGCACTCTAATGAACGTTACAGTAGTGGAGAATTATCACAACGAATATGTGTTAATCCTGTACAGTTACGTAGAGTAACAAGAAAGTTGAATGATCAGCAATATGTAAATTCGGCACGAGGCAAACATGGAGGTTACCAAGCAAACAAGGAAACATCTCAAATCAATTTATCAGATTTATATATATTGTTTAATGAAGAAAGAACAGAGGGGCGTATCTTTACTGGTGACGTAGGTAGCAATTGTGAAATTTCCAAGAAAATAGGACAGACGATGACCAAATACTATAAAAAGGAACATGATCTATTAATCAATTACTATAAAAAAATAACAATATCAGACGTTTTAAATGAAGTATTAAAGGAGGATTTCCATGAAACAATTTGATTTAGTAGTGATTGGATTTGGTAAAGGTGGTAAAACATTAGCTAAATTTGCTGCATCGCGAGGGAATAAAGTAGCAATGATTGAAAAATCTAAAGCGATGTATGGTGGTACTTGCATCAATACGGGCTGTATCCCTTCAAAAACACTTATTCATGAAGGGTTAAATCATGGCGATTTTCATGAAGGTATTTCTAGAAAGAAAGACGTGGTCGACGCATTGAATAATAAAAATTATCATAACCTTGCAGATGAAGACAGTATAGAAGTATTAGATTATACGGCTAAATTTAAATCTAATAATGAAATTAATTTACTGGATGATAATGATAAAGTAATAGAAACTTTGGCTGCGAAAAATATCGTTATAAACACAGGGGCCATATCAACTATCCCACCTATTGAGGGTGGGGAGACGTCGCAACATTTATATGATTCGTCTGGGATTATGCGTTTAGCTTCACAACCTAAACAACTCGTCATTGTAGGGGCAGGTTATATTGCTTTAGAATTTGCATCTATGTTTGCTAATTTTGGAACACAAGTTACAGTCCTTGAACGTGGTGGTGATATTATGACGAAAGAAGATAAAGATATTGTCGAAGAAGTGAAGAAAGATTTAGCTGACAAAGAGATCGATATCATATTTAATGTTGATACAGAGCGGTTTGAAGATACTGAATCAGGTACTATAGTTCATACTTCGCATGGTAGCTTTGAAGCAGATGCGGTCCTTTTAGCTACGGGTCGTAAACCTAATGTGGATTTAGATATAGAAAATACTGATATTTCTCTTGGTGAACATGGAGAGATTAAAGTGAATGAATATCTCCAAACCAGTGCTCCGCATGTGTATGCTATCGGAGATGTTAAGGGTGGCATGCAGTTCACATATATCTCTTTAGATGACTTTAGAATTGTTAAAGACCAACTTTTTGGAGACAGAAAACGTTCTACTAAAAACAGAGGTGCTGTACCTTATACTGTGTTTATTGACCCGCCGTTAGCACGTGTTGGTTTGACTGGTGATGAAGCTAACAAACAAGGTTATAATGTCATTGAAAATGCGATTCCAGTCAACACCATACCAAGACATAAAGTGGATAATGATTCAAGAGGATTATTTAAAGCGGTAGTTGATAAAGACACAGGAGTTATATTAGGGGCTTCATTATACGGACCGAAATCAGAAGAAATCATTAATGTAATTAAATTAGCGATAGATCAAAAATTAAACTATAAAATATTGAATGACAATATTTATACACATCCAACGATGGTTGAATCGTTTAATGATTTGTTCAATATGTGAAGAATTTAAAAAATAAAAAGGTGATAGAGGCGCTATAAAGAAAGCCTCTCACCTTTTTATTCATGTAATTATTAGGTTATTGCCATAATAATAATGCCGATAAGTCCAAAGCAACCGAAAATTAAGGACATGACGCCAAAGCTAATCAAACTTTGGTTTCTACTATTATCACCTTTTTTCGAAGTTCGTTTATTTAGTATTAGTAATACAATACCGATGATAATGAGTAATATTGAAACATAGAACACTTTACATCCCTCCCTAACTATATTTATCACGTTTTAATATCTTTACTATGTATTTACCCGTTAAAGGATATGGACTAACTCAATATAACATGTGTAGTTCAATTATAGCGTGTTTATGAACATATGATGAAAGAAATTTGATGGGCGGTTGGAATTAATATAAATAAAAAGATGAGTATGCTGTTTAAAAGTAGACAGTCATACTCATCTTTTGTGTGCGTAGCTAACATTATAAACTATGATGACTCACGTCCTCATGTGTATAATTTTTCAATAAAGAACAACCTAAAGGGTGTTGGCCATTATCTACGTACTCATTTATCTCTTCAAGTACATCTAAGATTTCATATTCTGGCGTATTTACATCAAACGTATACTTGAATAGTTGCTTTTTATCGGATAACACAGTTGCGATGAGCTCATCATTGTGCATTTTGTAATTTAATAATTGCATATTTATCACTCGCTTTATTTCATATTTCAATCCAAGAAAATGAATTGATATAATTGAGAACTGATTTCATTTTGTTTTTAAACAGATTATAATTATTCTAATTTGATATATAGTATACATTAAAATTGATTAAATGTAGAGGGGAATGACTTAAACAATTGAGATTTTTTAAAAAACATGTCATTTCACACAATTATTTTTTCGAAAGCGCTTTTTAAATTATAATAATTTTAAATTAGATAACAATCAATTATCTAATGTTTGAAGTTTAAGATCTAATTTGATATGATACAGAGAATTAAATAAAGCTTTCTAGGTTTCCGCAACATTAAATGTTGGTCCGGTCCGAGAGGAAGCCACATATGATATATGTGACACGGAAGGATAAAAGCCTGGGAGATAGTAGTTATGACTATCTCCCAGGCTTTTTTTATTCTTAATAGGAGGAATGAAAATGAATTGGATTAAAATTATCGTTGCTGCAATATTTGAAGTTGGTTGGGTAGTAGGATTGACGCATGCATCCACTAGTTTTGAGTGGATGTTAACAATAATAGCTATATTTTTAAGTTTTTATTTACTTATAGATGCTTCAAAAATGTTACCTGTAGGTACATCTTACGCAGTATTTGTCGGATTAGGAACAACAGGTGTGACATTATTTGATTTTGTGTTTTTTGGACAGGAAGTTAATTATGGAAAAATTATTTTGATTTTAACACTACTCGCAGGTGTCGTTTGTTTGAAATTAGTAACACCAAATAAAGGAGGAAAAGCATAATGGCATGGATATTATTAATTATTGCAGGCATCTTTGAAATGTTAGGTATTACTTCCCTCAATGCTTATGTACAAGCTAGAAAAAATTCAGCTATAGTAGGACTTATCAGCTTTTTTAGCCTAAGTTTCTTAGCTTTATCAATAGCAATGAATTATTTACCAATGAGTACGGCCTACGCAGTTTGGACAGGCATTGGTGCAGTAGGTGGCGCAGTATTAGGGATGATTTTTTATAAAGAATCGACGGATGTTAAAAGAATTATTTGTATTGCAATCATATTAGGAAGCACAGTTGGATTAAAATTATTAAGTTAACATAGTAGTGAAAAAGACTTGGTCTATTGAGATAAGATAGTATAAACCTCATTTTTCTATCTTATTTATTACAATTACTTTTTTGGTAATAGAAAAGTAAAAGTGCTGTTTGACTACACTGTCGATGTAGTGCTCATCGGTTTATCATTTAGCTTGCTATTTGATGAAAGTAGTTAATATATTAGTAATAACTTGATACCACGGAGTGTAAATACACATTGAAAAAGAAGCACCATTCCAGTGACTATATGGAATGGTACTTCTCTAAAAATGAATTTTGATAGTGTTAAATGTTGCTGCTATATATTTATGGACGAAAATAGGCTTCGTCAGAAAAAAGAACTTTAATACCGCGGTAAATGTTCTTAATTGTATACCAGGTAGTCACTATAAATAATAGAATTGCTATTACAATTGTAATTACGGTAATTGTTGTATTCTCTTGATAGATAATTGAAGTTCCAAATGCTACGCTTAATACAAATAATATAGGACCAATATACGTTATAATATGATAGCCTAATGATTTGGCAGCGTGAACTGAAGCGGGTCTATCAGCAAATATCCAGAGTATAATTGGTAATATAATTGGTGCAAAGAATATGCTGAAATAACTTATAGCTGCTAATACGCGTCCACTTTGGGTATCCTGGTGTAATGCTTTTTCGCTCATTTGTCTCACCTCTTACTTTGATAATAACAAGAATAATTATTGAATTATAGGCATTTTACTTCATATAACAGTATTGTAAGATATAATATGAATCCACAAAAATAGACTGATAGAAGATTATAATAGAGAGAAGGGTAATTATTATGAAAATATACTTAGTGCGTCATGGTGAATCACAATCAAACTATGATAAAAAACAAGGGAAACAATACTTTTGTGGCCAATTAGACGTGGCTTTAACCGAAAGTGGGGTATATTCTGCCCAATTGCTACAAAGCTATTTTGAGAAAAAGAATATTGAACATGTGTATATATCAGATTTGGCACGTACACGACAGACGTATAATGCCATATTTGATAAGGATATCCCAGCAACTGTGACGCCATTATTAAGAGAACGCTCATTGGGAATTTTTGAAGGTAAGATGGTAGATGTCATTGAGCAAGACCCTAAATACCACGCTTATTTTAATGATGAGGATTTACTTTCTTTCCGTCATAGCTTTACTCAAAAAGCGCCAGAAGGTGAAAGTTATTCAGACGTACTAAAACGTGTTGAACAGTTCTTTGAGGAAGAGCTTGATCCAACATTAGAATCTGTAGCCATTGTTGCGCATCAAGTTGTTATTAGATGCATGCTTGTATACTTACGCTATGAAACAAAAGAAACAGTAATTGATAGAAAAATAGAAAACTGTGTACCCTATGAATTAGAAAAATAAGATAACAAAAAACCTGAACTGCTATATTATCAGTTCAGGTTTTAATATTTTTTAGCTGCTGTTAAGCTGTCATGAAATCCTTGGAATAATATATTGAAATTGTCTAAAAAACTTCCGACAATGACTGCCAGTATGACGTAAGTTACGCTTAGTGCGATAGTTTTAAAAGAAACAACGCCATATTTTTCTTTCTTCTCAAAGAGATTAAAAGCTATGAAAATAGCAGCCATGGCACCAATTAAAATAGTTAATATCATAACGGTGTGGCCTCCTTTATATTAATAATGAGCGGCTATGCTTCTATTAATGACTTTCTTAACTTATATTAATCTTAACAAATGTCACTTTGAGAAAAAAAGAGAAATCATATTAAAAAACCTTACAATAATGTAAGGTTTTTTACGAGAATAAGACAGAGTATAGAAGCAATTGGGCAGTAAATAAGGTTAATCCCTTTACCATCGCTAAAGGTGACATGTCATCGTTTTGTAATTTAACGTAGTAACTATGAAATATACGGGCAAATATAATGATAAAATCATAACGTAGCTATTTATAGAAAGTGATATAAAATTACTTTTTAACACATTGACACTTATTTATCTACTGCATCACTTTCAATTCCTTTTTCTTTTAGGAATTTTTTAATTTCTTTTTGTTTTTTAAGGTTTACATTACCAGCAACTTTTGCAGGTACATCAACAACATTAAGTTTGTTTTGTGGTTGATAATCTAATTGTTCAATTTCTTTGTCAATGTTTTTAATTGTACTATTCAAAGAGGTGAAATAAGTTATGATTTCGTTGTTGCCTTTTTTATAGTCACTTGGTATATGATTATTTTCAACGAACTTTTTAAAGTGAAGGTCATTTTTAATAGCATTATTTGATAAATCTGTTAGGCGTTTGGTTTGGTCATCTGTAATTTTTGTATCAGTGCCTGTTTGTTTATCCAGCTTATATTGCATGAGATACTTGTTATCAATAATATTTGAGTTAACATCCAAATACTTTTTAATCGCTTTATTCATTTCATCTTCGCTAATATCTTCATTTTTTTTATCTGAATGGAAGATATCTTTTTCAGTTATTTTTTTTACGTTTTTCGGGGCGTTTCTTTCGCTGTGTTGGTTACCGTCTTCTGAGTCACCGTTCGAACATGCTGCAAGTAACACAGTTAATACCAAAACGAGTGATAGAATTATCGTTTTCTTCATAAATTAATATTGCTCCTTTAATAATATTCGATTATAAGCGTTCCAATATATACTTTGATAAGCTCATAGAAATTATAACTTAAGCGTATCATGTAGCGCTATCCATTTATATAATGTATTGGTTAATAAACGCACAATCTTTTGAACAAAATAATGATGATTTAATCGGCGTATATAAAAAAGGAGAACCGTGATACGGTTCTCCTTTACCTTTATTATTCATAGATAGGGGTGCGATTAATTTCTGATGATATAATCAAAAGCGTTTAATGCTGCGTTTGCACCTGCACCCATAGAAATAATGATTTGCTTATTACGATCGTCGGTAACATCACCAGCAGCAAAAATGCCAGGGATGCTTGTAGCGTTTTTGCGGTCAATTACAATTTCTTTAGCTTGGTTTAATTCAACATAGTTATCAAGCCATTCGGTGTTTGGTAATAAACCAATTTGAACAAAAGTACCTTCAAGTTCTAAAGTATGGTCTTCACCAAGTGCTTTATCTTGGTACTTAATACCAGTTACAGCATTTTCACCTAACACCTCAGTTGTTTGAGCGTTTTTAATTATTGTTACGTTTGGTAAAGAAGCCAAACGTTCTTGTAATACTTTGTCTGCTTTAAGGTTAGCGTTACGTTCAAGTAATGTGACATGTTTAACAATGCCAGCAAGGTCGATTGCAGCTTCAACACCTGAGTTTCCGCCGCCAACAACAGCAACGTTTTTGTTTTCAAATAAAGGTCCGTCACAGTGTGGACAGAATGCTACGCCTTTATTAATTAATTTTTCTTCACCAGGTACTTCTAGCTTACGCCAACGTGCACCTGTCGTGATAATAACGGTTTTACTTGCTAATTGCGCTCCATTATCTAAAGTGATAACAATGCCGTTATCTGTTTTTTCAATATTACTAGCACGAATGCCAGTCATTACATCAATATTGTATTGTTTAATATGGTCTTCAAGTGCTGAAGAGAATTTAGGGCCATCTGTTTCTTTAACAGTGATAAAATTTTCAATGGTAGCGGTATCGTTTACTTGACCCCCGATGCGGTCTGCAACAATACCTGTGCGTAAACCTTTACGAGCAGTATAAATTGCTGAACTGCCGCTTGCAGGTCCACCACCCACAATTAATACATCGTATGGTTCTTTATTATCGAATTCAGCTGGATCTGCTTGGCTACCTAGACTCGATAAGATATCTTGGACTGTCATACGACCGTTACCAAACTCTTCTCCATCTAAGAAGATAGCTGGCACAGCCATAATGTCTTCTGATTCTTCTTTAAAGATAGCGCCATCGACCATAGAATGAGTAATATTTGGATTTAATAAGCTCATTAAGTTTAAAGCTTGGACTACGTCTGGACATTTTTGACAAGATAAACTAATAAATGTCTCAAAATGTAAAGGACGATCTAATGCTTTAATTTGGTCAATTACTGCTTGTTCTTCTTTCGGTGCGCGACCACTTACTTGTAATAACGCAAGAACAAGAGAGTTGAACTCATGACCCATTGGTAAACCAGCAAAAGTAATGCCTGTTTCTTCATCAGGTCTATTAACAGAAAAGCTAGGTGTACGTTTGAGGTCAGCTTCTTCTATAGTAATGCGAGGTGACATCTCAGCTACTTCGTTTAACAGTTCTTTTAACTCTTTAGACTTTTCATCTGTACCAAGGCTTGCGCTTAGTACAACGTCACCTTCCATTAATTGAAGTAATTGTTGTAATTGTGATTTTAGCTGATCATTAAGCATTTAAATCAATGCCTCCTTAGATTTTACCTACTAAGTCAAGACCAGGTTGTAATGTTTCTGAACCTTCTTCCCATTTAGCTGGGCATACTTCTCCTGGGTGTTGACGTACATATTGTGCTGCTTTGATTTTGTGTACTAATGTACTTGCATCACGGCCGATACCGTCAGCATTAACTTCAGCTGCTTGTACAACGCCGTCAGGGTCTACGATGAAAGTACCACGTTGAGCTAAGCCTAACTCTTCATCTAATACATCAAAGCTACGAGTGATTGTTTGAGAAGGGTCACCAATCATAGTGTATTGGATTTTGTTGATTGCTTCTGAATGATCGTGCCAAGCTTTGTGTACAAAGTGTGTATCAGTTGATACTGAGAACACATTTACACCTAATTCTTGTAATTTATCGTATTGTCCTTGTAAATCTTCTAATTCAGTAGGGCATACGAATGAGAAGTCAGCTGGATAGAAACAAACAACGCTCCATGAACCTTTCAAGCTTTCATCTGAAACTTCGATAAACTCATCTTGCTTAGGGTCATACGCATTAGCTGTGAATGGTAAAATTTCTTTGTTGATTAAAGACATAAAAAACATCCTCCTGATTTATTAACTATTTTTGATTAGAATTTGGGTTAAGCAGATTATCATCATTACTTAATTATAATAATTCTAATCTTTCATTTTCTATTATTACATGCCCATATATTTTCGTCAACACAGAAAGGTTATATAGAGGGAATGGTAAAATAAGGCTCTATATTTACTTCTGAAAGACTACTAATGATAGAGTGCATGCAGAAAAAAGAAAGCATTTACATTATTCATGTAACCTTTCCATAATTTAAATAGCCTTTCAATTCTCAACTAAACATATGAAATTGAGAAGGAAGAGTAATACGTTATTAAATTTTATTGAAGTCATTGATATCATCGTCTTTTTCATTAATATTTACAATTTTGTGAACACTAACGTTTGCAAAATTTTTACGTGTAAGTGATGAAAAACGAAATGATTAAATAGAGGTGATTGATCTAATTCAGTAAATGACTGTAGCATGTTCGTCACGAACTTAATATTATTTATCGTCGCAACCACAAGTTACAATCTCATAGCGCTCCTCTGAGTTGATAATAAAATTTAAAGTATGTATCAATTGATTTAAGTGGAAATATTCAAAAAATGAAAATGATATTAGTGTATTAATACCCAATATAACTTAATGTAATAAAAAACTGCCTAAGTTATAACTTAGGCAGTTCTTAAATATGAGGAATATTATCTATCCCAATATCTTTTTCTATCAAATGCTTGAACGATTGTCTGAGGGTCGTCTGAAACGAACACACCAGGAGCAGCTAAATTCAGCTTAGCTTCTGTTAAACCAGTTGCTGCTGTTTGATTTACCACTAATGGTTTACTGTGTTTATACGTAAGTTCGGCAAACTCTTCAACAGCTGGTGACACGTCACTGCCATCTGATAAGACAATTAAACTATCAAATAACGTTGGATGCGCAGTGTCGAATGTTTCTGTAATACCAAAGTCTTTAGAAATATCTTTAGGATGTTGTCCGACAAAGGCATAGTTTAATTTATTTTCAGTAAATGTTTGTGCATAAGATTTTAACGTGTCAGTATTGATATCACCGTTAACTGCGACAGCTACAGAATGTCCTACTAATGGAATATCAAACTTTTCCATTGTTAACTGACTATCAGTTGCATCTGATTGTACTTCTTCATTTGTTTCAGGGACTTCAACGCCTACATTTTTAGCTACACGTTCTGCTAATGTACGGTCAACCTTATTTAACTGGTTGACTGCATTCTGTTTAATCGTAACAGAATTACACATACCGATTTCAAATGAAAAACCGCCCACAGTGTGGTCAAATTCAGCTTGTGTGAGACTATTTAAATAAAGTTTAGCTTGGCTATAATAATCTTTGAAACTTTCACTTCGTTTCTGGATTTTATGACCTTCTACTTTTTCTTGGTAATGCTCATAGCCACCTTCTTCTTTAGGAGTTGTATGAGGATCATTGTTATTTAAAGCATTTTTATGATAGGCAACTTGTCCTTTGTTTACATTCATTTGGTGCATGCCATCTCTTTGGTTATTGTGTACTTCATTTACCGGGCGATTAATTGGAATTTGGTTAAAGTTTGGGCCACCTAATCTTGTGATTTGTGTATCTGTATAAGAGAATAAACGACCTTGTAATAAAGGGTCATTAGAGAAGTCGATTCCAGGGACGATATGACCAGGATGGAATGCCGCTTGTTCTGTTTCATCAAACACATTGGTAACATTTTGATTGAGCGTCATTTTACCAACCCTTTGGACTGGAATTTGGTCTTCTGGCCAAATTTTTGTTGGGTCTAAAATATCAAAATCAAAGTCGAATTCTTGTTCTGGTCGGATAATTTGTAGACCAAGTTCCCATTCAGGATAATCGCCTTTTTCAATGGCTTCGTATAAATCTTTGCGATGGAAATCTACGTCTTTACCATGTAGCATTTGTGCTTCATCCCATACTAGTCCTTCTAATCCTTGAAGTGGTTTCCAATGGAATTTAACAAAATAAGATTGTCCTTTGCTATTAACGAGACGGAACGTATGGATACCGAATCCTTCAATTTGTCTGAAATTTTTAGGTATGCCACGGTCGCTCATAGCCCATACCGTGGTATGTGTAGATTCTGGATTTTGCGCAAAGAAATCATAAAATGTATCGTGTGCGGTACCACCTTGTGGCATTTCATTATGTGGCTCTGGTTTAACTGCGTGGACTAAGTCAGGGAATTTAATTGCATCTTGTATGAAAAATACTGGTATATCATTGCCAACTAGATCAAAGATACCTTCATCTGTATAAAATTTTGTGGCGAAGCCTCGCACATCTCTTACTGTATCAGGTGAACCTTTAGAACCTTGGACTGTGGAAAACCTCACAAATACTGGAGTTGTCTTTTCGGGGTGTGTTAGAAAGTCTGCTGAAGTATATTCTGATAAATCTTCGTAGACTTGAAATTCGCCATGTGCACCAAAGCCACGAGCATGAACAACACGTTCTGGTATTCTTTCATGGTCAAAGTGCATGATTTTTTCTCGAAAGTGAAAATCTTCTAATAAACTAGGGCCACGTTCACCGACTGTTAATGTATTTTCGTCTTCGCTAACTTTTGCACCGTGATTCGTCGTCATTGCTTTACCGTCATTATCTCTTTCTACTTCGTTCAATTGGTCTTTCTTTTTATTACTCATTATAATACCCCCTATCTTTAAATGCATTAAGTGTTTTCCACGAATTGTTAAAGAGAAACATAGATAGTAAACGAAACATCTACTTTAAATCTCTAATAGATTGTGTGGTGAGTTGTAAACGAGGAAGATAAAGCTAAAAAAACGGTATAGATATATCTATACCGTCAATATGATAGGTCGTTAATCAACAAATGTGATATCAACTTGTCCTACATTACTATATTCTGCTTTGTAAGTACCTAATTCTACAGGAATAGGGTTTATAAATGTGCCTGAAGAAATAATTTGTCCTTTACGTAATTGCTTATCATGTGTAGCAAGCTTTTGAGCAAGCCATTTAACAGACTCAACTGGATTACCTAATACTTCTGTAGAGTCGCCTTCATGTGTTAATGCATCATTATAATATAATTTCATTTGAATATTTGCAAAGTCTTCATAAGATAGTGGCTCAATGGCATCACCAACAACTATTAATCCTGTAGCAGTATTATCTGATAATAAATCTGCTAAAGTAAAATTAGGGAACCAATTCTTATAGCGTGCATCCGGAATCTCAATGCCTGGTGCTATTTTAACACTAGCTAATATATCTTCATTGGTCGGGTTAGCTGGTAAATCTTTTGTTAATATGAACATAATTTCTGGCTCAATTAAAGGTGAAAAGAGACTGGAAAGTGAAATCGAACCATTGCCTTCTACAACTTTAGAAGAAAGTAATGTACCGTAGGCGGGTTCGTCTGTCTGCGCTATACTTTGCGTAGTCTTACTTGTCATGCTAACTTTATATCCCGCTACAGTAGATTTATCGACCTCTTGAATTTTATTGATAAGTAATTCCTGTGTTTGGTAAGCCTCTTGTTCACTAATTTGATGCGTTTTACTTACAAAGTCTATAGGTTCATGATGTTTAAAAGCTTCAAACAAGGCGTTGGCTACAGTTCTGTTGGCTTGTTTCATGAAATATGTGCACTCCTTTTTCAGAATATTGTTACTATTATACTACCTGTAAATTTAATTACTTTCAAACCTTTTAAGAAAGGTGAAAATGGGGTAAACATAATATAAGCAATAGAAATATGCTTTTGGTAAGCTATGGGTATATTACACAAAGAGGAGCGGATAACATGTCTGATCATGTGTACAACTTATTGAAAAAACACCATTCAGTCAGAAATTTTAAGAAAGATACTATTTCAGAAGAACATATCAAACAAATGGTAGAAGCAGGGCAAAGCGCTTCAACTTCTAGTTACTTACAAACCTATTCAATCATAGGCATTGAAGATCCTGAGATAAAAGAAGATTTAAAAGAAGTATCTGGACAGCCTTATGTAGTAGAAAATGGTTATTTGTTTGTGTTTGTCATGGACTATTATAGACATTCACTTATTAATGAAGATTCAAAACATCCTATGGAGACATCATTTGAGTCGGCTGAGGGACTTCTTGTTGGCACGATAGACGCGACACTTGTAGCTCAGAATATCGCAGTCACAGCTGAGGATATGGGTTACGGTATGGTCTATCTTGGCTCGTTAAGAAATGATGTGGAACGTGTGAGAGAAGTATTAGACCTACCTGAGCATACTTTCCCTCTATTTGGTATGGCACTTGGTGTACCTGCTGAAGAAGAAAATGGTAGCCCTAAACCTCGCTTACCGTTTGAGCATGTCTTCCATCGTGATCGATACAATAGTGATAAAGCAGAGCAAAAACAAGCGTTAAAAACATATGATCAAATTGTAAGCGATTATTATAAATCACGTACGAACGGTGAACGTACGGAAACGTGGTCTAATCAAATCGCAAAATTTATGAGTGCTAAACAAAGATTAGATATGTTAGAACAATTAAACAGATCAGGTTTCATAAGGAAATAATATAATAATAAGATAGTTAAAAGGGTTTATTGTTGAAAAAGCATAATATTGAGAAAGGGGTTGGTTACATTGAGCATGTTTAATAAATTTTTCAAAAATAAAACGCGTAACACTGAGCATTATAGTGTAGACAACGAATATGTTTATTCAGCTGAACGTAAACTAACCCCTGAAGAAGCACAAAAACATTGGGCGAAAATGGCACAAAAACTTCTTATGACTGCAATCAATTCTGTAGATTATACTGCCGAACGTATATTTATTTTAATCGCTTTTGAGGATAAAGAATCTACAATTGATATATTTTTCCAAATGGATGGTCAATTAAGAATGTGGAATGATTTGGATGATGAAAGACATAAAGAAACGATTATGCGTAGTATTATTTCTCAAGCGCCTAACTTAGCTAAACAAGTCAATTGTTTATATGATAGTGTCGACAAGTGTAGATTAGCTTATTCTCAAATTCAGTATGAATTTGAAAGTAAGACGTGGTATTTACATGATATTACACAAGAGAGCATTGAAGCTGATTTAGATAAAGACCCTGCGTTTCTCAAGTGGTTCGATGATGTATCCAAATCAATTGATACAATCCCATTAGATGGTAAGAAAAGGATAACTTGGGGGCCATTTAAACCTGAATACTAAAAAACCTTCCGAATCGTCACGATTCGGAAGGTTTTTTCGGAATTTAATTATCCTATTACAAATGAATAAAGGTTGGAACGCTGTGATATGAGCAGTGAGTTCCAACCTTTTTTATAGTTTGATTTAGTATGGGTTATCCCGTAACTTCACCGTATTCTTTAGCGTTATATGCATCTTCGTCTAAGTTGTCAGTAAGTTTAGCGGTACCTGTACCTGCAAGTAATGAATCATTTACATTGACTGCAGTACGGCCCATGTCTATTAACGGTTCTACTGAGATGAGCACCCCAGCTAAAGCGACAGGTAGGTTCAGAGTAGATAATACAATGATAGAGGCAAATGTTGCGCCGCCACCCACACCGGCAACACCAAATGAACTGATAATAACTACGCCGATTACTGATAAAATAAATTGCAAGTTCACTTCAACGCCAGCAGCAGGTGCTACCATAACAGCTAACATTGCTGGATAGATACCTGCACAACCATTTTGACCGATTGAAAGTCCAAATGAAGCAGAGAAGTTTGCGATACCATCTGGTACACCTAAGCGATTTTTTTGTGTTTGTACGTTCAGTGGTAATGATCCCGCACTTGACCGAGAAGTAAACGCAAATAAAAGTACTTCGCCTGTTTTCTTAACAAAAGTTATTGGATTTAACCCTAGGCCAGCAACAATAATTAAGTGAATGATATACATTGTGAACAATGCCGCATAAGAGGCGATAACAAACTTACCTAACGTCCAAATTGCACCAAAATCACTTGTTGCAACAGTTGATGTCATAATTGCTAAAATACCATAAGGTGTTAAGCGTAATACAAACGTTACGATAGCCATTACTAAGTTATATAATGCATCTATACCACGTTTTAAAAGACTTCCACTCTCAGGTTGTTTGCGCATCACACGTAAGAAAGCAAAACCGACAAATGCAGCAAATATTACGACTGCTATTGTAGAAGTTGTGCGTTGACCAGTGAAATCTAAGAATGGATTACTCGGTAATAATTGTAAAATTTGTTGTGGCAATGTATTAGCAGTCATATCTTTAGCTTGAGATGTAAGTTCACTACCTCTCGCACTTTCAGCACTGCCTAGGTCGATTGATGAAGCATCTAAACCGAATAACAGAGCAGCTACAATACCGACAATCGCTGCGATAGATACTGTACCAATTAAGAACATAAAGATATAAATGCCAATTTTAGCGAATTTTTCCCCGATTTGTATTTTAGTAAAAGCTGAAACGATTGAAATAAAGATTAAAGGCATTACTATCATTTGTAATAATGCAATGTAGCCATCACCAACAATACTAAACCAATCTGTTGTTTGTTTAGTGATACTCGAATCCACACCATAAATTAGATGCATGAAAATACCGTAAATGATACCTACAGCTAAAGCAGTGAATACACGTTTTGGAAATGATACATGTCTTCTAGCCATTGCATATAATCCGATGAGGAAGGCCATAAAAATAACGATGTTAAGGATAGTTAATAACATAAAAAGGACCTACACTTTCTTATATTTAATATTTTTAATTCCGATACGCTTACTAAGGATATTAGCAATTTCAATAATATTTAAGTCTATTACTCAAATAATTTAAAAAAATAAAAAGACTTTATTTTCTGACAATATCAAGGGGAGTAAATAAATATTAAGACAGGCATTTTATGCGTTTATAAAAGGAGAACTGAGAAGGGACAAGAGCTATTAAAAAGGCTATCCCATTAAAAATCGGGATAGCCTTAATAAATGTTAGCTATTTTATAAATTAAATAAACGAGCAAAGAAGCCTTTACGTTCATCTTTAGGAGTTTCATTAGCAATAGGTGATGAAGTAGATTGTACGTGCTCTGAAGTTGTGCTTGCATCTTGTGTTTCAGATGGCTTTGCTTCAGTCGATGATGTTTTATCTTCACTTGTTTGTTCTGTGTCAGTTTTTGTTTTTTCAGCTGAAGCTTTATCTTCAGTTGAAGTGCTAGTAGTTGAAGGGGCAACTGCATCTTTATCTTTAGATGCTACACTTGTTGTTGAAGTCGTATCAGTAGTAGCAACAGTAGAAGCTCCATTGTCTTCTGTCTTAGTTTCAGCTGAAGGTTGATCACTTATTTGAGTGATTTCTTCTTTTTCTGTTTGAACTTGAGCAGATTTATTATCAGTAGTTGATTTACTGTCAGTAGCTAAGTCACTTGTAGTAGTAGTGGCTTTTTCAGTTGTATTGTCAGTTAAGTCAGCATCTTTATTTGTAGATGTACTTTGTGTACCATTGACATGGTCTGTTTCAACACTCGATTTTACAAGTTCTGATTGTTCTTTTTGGGAGTCTTGAATCACATTTTGCGTTGTTTTAATCTCATCTGTTGATGTTTGAATTGCTTTTAATGATTCAGTGTTCGCATCTAATTTAGATGTGATTTGGTTTTGCATTTCATGTAATTCATGTTGTTGTTGATGTACTTGGTTAATCATTTGTCCAAGCATTTGGCGTTCATCACGCATCTTTTGGATTTCAGAACGTAAATCATCTACAAGTTTAGAAACATTTTGATCAGTAGGTAGGTTACTATTATTGTCTTTAACAAGTACTTGTAGGAAGTCTTTTTCTTTTTCTAATTCTTCAAAAGCTAAATCATAACTATTTGTTTGTTTAACTTTTTCGGCGATTTCTTGGAATAATTCAATATCTTCCTCTTGGAAATCAGTAGCTTCACGGCCACGGTATTCAGTTTTGCTAAGTTGGTAACCGCGTTCTTCTAAATGTTGAACGATTTTACGGACTTGTTTTTCGCTTAGCTCCACACGTTGTGCAAATTCTTTAGTTAACATAGTAAATAAGTCCTTTCATATTAGTAATTTATGTATACGGACGTTTGTCTTCCGTCAGTGAAACGTCAGCCTTACCTCTATGTTAGTCTAAACTGTTTTAACAGTGATTTCAAGTGGTTCTTACTATCATTTACGCAAATCCATTTCTGTGAGCAATGGGTAAATTATACTTCTGGAAATTCTGTTAGCGAATACATATTTAAGAATATAATTTGATTTAATACTTGGTCCATAAATATCTTTAGTCAATTCAATATTGGCTTTTATAAATAAATCCATAGGACGTCCTTCTGAAAAACCTTCTAAATTTGGCGCTAAGTAGTCAATATCATATTGCCTTTCAAAACCATGTTCAAATAGAAATTGACGCCTGTTGTCCATAATATGTATTTCATCTTCATTAACTTCTTCTGGTTCTTTTGGTACTTCTAGCATAATGAAATTGACATCTTTAGCATGTAATTGGTTAGATAATTGATTGATTTCTTTTTCCATTCGTTCAAGTGTTTTTGTGATGATTTCATCATGATTTGGTTGGCCGAGGGCAATCAAATAAATTAAAAATGAAGAATTAGTAGTAGCTTCGTAATGTGCAGTAGCTAAACTTACTGGTTTGCCTGCTTCATGACCAACTAAAAATATATAGTCGTCTTTAGTATGTTCATTTTTTAAAGATTGCTTGAATATTTGTTCACCCTCTGATAAACCGATATCAAATTTGTCATCATAAATTTTTAAAGCTGTTTTGAACAAAGGGTCGTTAATTGACTTTACGGCTTTGAATTCCATAGATATCCCCCCAAAATTATTGCGTTCATTATAACATAATCATTTCTTTTTGATTTATCAAAGTATGAAGTAATTGAAAAGTGGACATTAACCAATAAGGTTAATGTCCACAAAATAAAGTATGAAGTATATAATTATGATTTTGGACCTTTTGATTCCTCAGCATAATGGTGACTAATAACTGATTCACTTTCATATGCAGCATTTCTATTTTCTACTTCTTCATGTGAAGAGGTATCTTTAACAGCAACAACAATATATTTATTGTCTAAAATTTCTTTTTTGTAGCGTGATTTTTCATCATCGTCGAGGTCATAGTGTGATAAGACAACTTCTTCACCGTCTTCACCAGTTAAATACTTTGCCATTTTATCACTGAATGAGCCACTTGTAGCCACTAAACTTACTTCAGAATTATGTAATTCATCGATATGAAGCTTTGCCTTAGATATAACAGTTAATTCTGATTCATCATATCCTTCAGAAATTTTGTCTTTAACTTTTTGTAATAATTCATCTTCATTTTGTACAATTGTGAATTCTGTCATTTTAAGTCCCTCCAGCCATTCTTGAATAATTATTTAGTATTTACCCAATTAACATATAGATAAAACGAATACAATTTTATTATATAACGAAGTGTCAACGCTGACAAATATCAATTTAACAGCAAAGAAAACGGTTACAACGAAATACATACTAAAGAAAAAGGCTGTTGTGAAGCGCTTACTTTTAATAAGTGTATTGAAAATAAAGCCAAACTTTGCTATTATCAGTTAATAATTTATCTAACTCATATAATCTAAAGAATAAGGCTTTAGAAGTTTCTACCATGTCGCCATTAACGATGTGACTATGAGTAACCAATACAATACATAACTGATTCGAATTCATACGTTTTAAAGAGTAACAAGGCTTATACTTTTTAGAATATTTATAGTTGCTGTCATCAGGTTTAAATTTTTACATATAAATTGGGAATGAATGTAAAATAAACTGTTAAAATAAGCTGTATAATGACATATCAACTATAAATTGAATAATGGCTTCTTTCGTATTGCAAGTTCACTCATAGATCCTGAAACTAAGTTAGTTTAGGGTTTTTTTTGTATACAAAATGAGGAGGTTGTTTCGAGTGGAGTTGTTGAAACAAAAAGTAGAGGCAGATGGTGTCGTCATTGACGAAAAGATTTTGAAAGTAGATGGATTTCTAAATCATCAAATTGATGCAAATTTAATGCACGACGTAGGACTTACATTTTATGAACAGTTCAAAGATGAAAGTATTACTAAAATATTAACGATAGAAGCTTCAGGTATTGCACCAGCTATTATGGCTGCTATGCACTTTGATGTACCGTGTTTATTTGCGAAAAAAGCCAAGCCAAGTACATTAACAAAAGATGTATACCAAGCTGATATTCATTCATATACAAAAAACACAACAAGTACAGTCATCGTTTCAAATGAATTTTTAGATGAGAATGATCGCGTGTTAATTATAGATGACTTTTTAGCGAATGGCGATGCGTCGCTTGGGTTAAATGAAATCGTAGAAAAAGCAAACGCGACTACAGTCGGTATTGGCATTGTAGTGGAGAAAAGTTTCCAATCAGGTAGGGAGCGCTTAGAAACAGCTGGTCTTAAAGTTTCATCGCTATGTAAAGTAGCTTCTTTGAGCGGTAACAAAGTGACGTTTCTAGGAGACGAAGCATGAAGACTTTAATCTTAAGTTTACAGCATTTACTAGCAATGTATGCAGGAGCGATATTAGTTCCAATTATTGTAGGAACAAGTTTAGACTTCTCTCCAGAAGAAATTGCTTTCTTAGTAACAGTGGATATTTTTATGTGTGGTATTGCTACTTTCTTACAAGTATGGAAAGGCACGGGCACAGGATTACCTATTGTTCTAGGATGCACATTTACGGCAGTAGCACCAATGATTTTGATTGGCCAGACTAAAGGTATTGGTGATTTATATGGCTCGTTATTCCTATCAGGTATCTTAGTTGTGATTATTGCGCCTTTCTTCTCTCACTTAGTGAAGTTGTTTCCACCAGTGGTGACAGGGAGTGTGGTTACAATTATAGGAATTAACCTTATGCCAGTAGCGATGAATTATTTAGCTGGCGGTGAAGGAACAAAAGAATATGGAAATGCTATGAATATCATGCTTGGCGTCACAACACTTATTATTATTTTGATAGTTCAACGATTTACAACAGGTTTTCTAAAATCTATTGCAATATTAATAGGATTGCTTGTAGGGACGATTTTGGCTTCGATTTTTGGTATTGTAGATGTGAAACAAGTGGGAGCAGCTCATTGGTTTGCGTTACCACAACCATTTAGATTTTCAACTTTTAGCTTTGACTTTGGTGCAACACTTGTATTCTTTATTGTTGCATTGGTCAGCTTAATAGAATCAACAGGTGTGTATCATGCGTTAAGTGAAATTACAGGTAAGCAGTTAGAGCGTAAGGATTTTCGAAAAGGTTATACTGCAGAAGGTATTGCAATTATATTAGGATCAATTTTTAACGCCTTTCCATATACAGCATATTCACAAAATGTCGGATTAGTATCATTATCAGGCGCTAAAAAGAATAATGTGATATATGGCATGGTAATTTTATTGGTTATTTGCGGATGTATTCCTAAATTAGGTGCATTGGCTAATATGATTCCTCTTCCAGTATTAGGCGGTGCCATGATAGCTATGTTTGGCATGGTGATGGCATATGGTGTTAGTATATTAGGTAATATTAATTTTAAGAATCAAAATAATTTGTTAGTGATTGCTGTATCAGTTGGACTAGGAACGGGTATAAGTGCAGTACCTCAAGCATTTGAAGCAATGGGTGAACAATTCGCATGGTTAACGCAAAATGGCATTGTACTTGGCGCGATTTCAGCAATTATTTTGAATTTCTTTTTTAATGGCATTAAGAGTCAACAAAATGCGGAAGTTATGAAATAATTATAACTATAAAACAAATAATAGGAGGCTATACCAGTATGTGGGAAAATAAGTTTGAAAAAGAATCTTTAACTTTTGACGATGTGTTGTTGTTACCAGCAGAATCAGATGTTTTACCGAAAGAAGTAGATTTAAGTGTTCAGTTGTCAGAAGGAATTAAATTGAACATCCCTGTGATTTCAGCGGGAATGGATACAGTGACTGAATCGAAAATGGCAATCTCAATGGCTAGACAAGGTGGTTTAGGTGTTATTCATAAAAATATGAACATTGAAGACCAAGCAGACGAAGTTCAAAAAGTAAAACGCTCTGAAAATGGTGTGATTTCAAATCCATTTTACCTAACTCCTGAAGAAAGTGTCTTCGAAGCAGAAGCATTGATGGGTAAATACCGTATTTCAGGTGTACCGATTGTGAACAATAAAGAAGAAAGACAATTTGTAGGTATTATTACAAATCGTGATTTACGTTTTATTGAAGATTTTTCAATCAAAATTTCAGATGTAATGACTAAAGACGGGTTAGTTACAGCTCCTGTAGGTACTACGTTGGATGAAGCGGAGAAATTATTACAAAAACATAAAATCGAAAAATTACCTCTAGTCAAAGATGGTCGCTTAGAAGGCTTAATCACAATTAAAGATATCGAAAAAGTACTTGAATTCCCAAATTCAGCTAAAGATTCACATGGTAGATTGATTGTTGGTGCAGCGATTGGTATTGCTAAAGACACTGACATCCGTGCTAAAAAATTAGTAGAAGCTGGTGTAGATGCGTTAGTTATAGATACAGCGCATGGTCACTCTAAAGGCGTGCTAGATCAAGTTGCTCATATTAAAGAGCAGTTCCCACAAGTTACGCTGATTGCAGGTAACGTAGCTACTACTGAAGGTACTAAAGCATTATATGATGCAGGTGCAGACGTAGTTAAAGTTGGTATTGGTCCTGGTTCAATTTGTACTACACGTGTTGTAGCAGGTGTAGGTGTACCTCAAATCACAGCCGTTTACGACTGTGCTTCAGAAGCGCGTAGACAAGGAAAATCAATTATCGCTGATGGCGGTATTAAATTCTCTGGAGATATCATTAAAGCATTAGCTGCTGGTGGCCATGCAGTTATGTTAGGAAGTTTACTTGCTGGTACTGAAGAAAGCCCAGGTGCAACAGAAGTATTCCAAGGTAGACAATATAAAGTATACAGAGGTATGGGCTCATTAGGTGCTATGGAAAGTGGTTCAAATGACCGTTACTTCCAAGAAGATAAAACACCTAAAAAATTCGTTCCAGAAGGCATTGAAGGACGCATTGCTTATAAAGGTTCATTACAAGATACAATTTACCAACTTATGGGCGGCGTAAGATCTGGTATGGGTTATACTGGTTCAAGAAACTTAGAATCACTAAGAGAAGAAGCACAATTCACACGCATGGGGCCTGCAGGTTTAGCAGAAAGCCACCCACATGATGTTCAAATTACAAAAGAATCACCAAACTATTCATTCTAAGTCAAAGGAGATTTAAAGTTATGGAAATGGCGAAAGAGCAAGAGCTCATACTTGTTTTAGATTTTGGTAGCCAATACAATCAATTAATTACACGTCGTATTCGTGAAATGGGTGTGTACAGTGAGTTACACGACCATGAAATTAGTATGGATGAAATTAAAAGTTTGAACCCTAAAGGTATTATCCTTTCTGGTGGACCAAATTCAGTTTATGAAGAGAATTCATTTACAATTGATCCTGAAATATACAACCTAGGTATTCCTATTTTAGGTATTTGCTACGGCATGCAACTTACAACTAAATTATTAGGTGGAAAAGTTGAACGTGCAAATCAACGTGAATATGGTAAAGCAGTTATCAATGCAAAGACAGACGAATTATTCTTCGGTTTGCCAGAAGAACAAAACGTTTGGATGAGTCATTCAGATAAAGTAATTGAAATTCCAGAAGGCTTTGAAGTGATTGCTGATAGTCCAAGTACAAATTATGCGGCTATCGAAGATAAATCACGTCGTATCTATGGTGTTCAATTCCATCCTGAAGTGCGTCATACAGAATTCGGTAACGATTTATTACGCAACTTTGTTCGCCGTGTTTGTGAATGTACAGGTGAATGGTCAATGGAGAACTTTATTGAAATTGAAATTGATAAAATCCGTAAACAAGTTGGTGATCGTAGAGTACTTTGTGCAATGAGTGGTGGGGTAGATTCATCAGTTGTTGCAGTATTGTTACACAAAGCAATTGGTGACCAATTAACATGTATCTTTGTAGACCATGGCCTTTTACGTAAAGGTGAAGGCGACATGGTAATGGAACAGTTTGGTGAAGGGTTCAATATGAATATCATTCGTGTAGACGCACAAGAACGTTTCATGAGTAAATTACAAGGCGTATCTGATCCAGAACAAAAACGTAAAATCATTGGTAATGAATTTATATATGTATTTGATGACGAAGCATCTAAGTTAAAAGGTGTAGACTTCTTAGCACAAGGTACATTGTACACAGATGTAATTGAATCAGGTACGAAGACTGCTCAAACAATTAAATCACATCACAATGTTGGTGGATTACCTGAAGATATGGAATTCCAATTAATCGAACCAATCAATACTTTATTTAAAGACGAAGTGCGTGAATTAGGTATTGAATTAGGTATTCCAGAACATTTAGTATGGAGACAACCTTTCCCTGGCCCGGGTCTTGGTATCCGTGTGCTTGGAGAAATCACAGAAGACAAATTAGAAATCGTACGCGAATCAGATGCGATTTTAAGACAGGTCATCCGTGAGGAAGGTCTTGAACGTGAGATTTGGCAATACTTCACAGTATTACCAGGTATCCAGTCAGTAGGTGTTATGGGAGATTACCGTACGTATGATCACACAGTAGGTATCCGTGCTGTAACTTCTATCGATGGCATGACAAGTGACTTCGCACGCATCGATTGGGAAGTCTTACAAAAGATTTCAAGCCGTATCGTAAACGAAGTAGATCACGTTAACCGCGTTGTCTATGACATTACGTCTAAGCCACCAAGTACAATAGAGTGGGAATAATATATAAGCATAAGAAAAGAGTTAGAAACGTTGCTATAATGCACTTTCTAGCTCTTTTTATTTTGCCTTGAATACGTTTTGAATACGTTTCGTTTAAAAAATGATATAGTTAGCGAATTTATAAGCACTTTATCACGTTGTTTTTCAGTAACATGTGCGTTTAAATCTATCGTAGTTTTAATATCACACCATGACCTAATCTATCTTGCACTTCTTGTATAGTTAGACCTACCTCAAATAAAAGGGGCTATGAACATGACGGAAACCATGCATCTTAAAACGTTTGAAATTATTATTGCTACATATATTGTTTTACTATTGTTCCATCTTTTAATGTTAATAAGACATTTAGGAACTCTTTTTATTCATATATGCAATATAACAAAAATAAAATATATCATATGATAAAAATAAAATGTAAAACAATATATTAAGAGGAGATGTTTTTGTTTTGAAAAAGGTATTATCGGCTAGTATAGTAGGTGCTTTATTAGTATCAGGTGTTTCAGAAGGTGTAAATTCTGTGGCAAATGCTGAAAGTATTATACAAGAGCAGGATGTAGTATCTAGTAAAGTAAAACAAGAAAAACAATGGCAAGCTTTTTCTCCAGAAGCACAAGACAATTTTAGATATTTAGTTAAAGCGAATGGCTATAACAATTCTCAGCAAATGGACTTACTTAGAAACACAGCAGCAGCTAAAGGAATTGCTAAAGATGGAACATCTGATAGAGGTAAAGTAGGAATCACAAAAGAAGTAGTAAAACAGGCGTGGAAAACATTACCTAAAAGTGTGAAAAATAAAATAAAATCACAAAGTGTTTTATGGTCTGCAGTTAAAACTGTTGACCATTTCACTGAAGATGTAGAAAATCAGATTTATAACAATGTTAAAAGCTTGGGGTTGGATAATAACTCAGCTTGGGTAGTAACTAAAGCAATTACATTAATTATATTGTAAAAACACAATGGAGTTGGTATGTAATGACACCGCATTTAATAATGCTAATAATAACGATTTTAACGCTACTGTTTATTGGATATTGTTTTATATTTAGTAAATGGGTTATTGGTGCATTTATTGCAGTATTTATTCAATCCATTTTATTATTTAGTATTCGTTATTTCTGGCAGGACAAAGAATTTGGAGATGCTTTTACACATTCCTTTGATTTACTTACTATAGTAATAGTAATTATATTTGCTATTTACAAAATTAATAAAGATAAATCAAGAGAATAACGCTATTTGATAGGAGCGTTTCTATGCCTAAATCACAACAATTTTTAGTAGGGATTACTTTATTCTTGCTAGCGTTTAATATAGTTGTACCAGTTATAGGAGAAACATTAAATATTGGAACGATAGATTTTACTTCAACATTAATTAGATGTACACAAGGATTATTTATTATAATCTTTGGTATTTTCACATTTAGACAAATTAAAAGAAAAGGATTTAAATAAAATTATGAAACCCACTATCTCTGATATGAGGAGTGGGTTGTCTACTATCTATAGTGTGATTCCACACGTTTTGCTGCCGATCATATTATAATTGGAAAAAAAGATAATAACTGAGAAAAGTTGGGAATGCTGTATGTCATAAAACACCTTATAATTGGGAAGGATCAGAACCAAGTGATTATAGCACTATGGATGATGCCACAAGCAAAGTAATAGAAGAAAATGTTGAAACGATTCAAATCAAACCTACTGATAACGAGACAATTGCTAAGTTAACAGAAAAGGTTGAGTATAGTTAGTATAAGATAATATTCGATATTTAAAAGCCAGCTGTAACCATAACAGTCGGTTTTTGGCTTTTAAACAAATTAAAGTAAATAGAAGTAATATGACGAACGTTGCTATTCGAAAATCAAATTTATCATACAATCTTCAAGGTTATTAATTACTTAAAGAAATTAAGTATTAGTAGCGAATTTATTAACGAATGGACTTTTATGAATTAACTAACAGTGTGAAAATTTAATTTTAAGCATTAAAAATTCACAAAGATAAATATTTGTAGAAATATTTAAATTCATTAGTATAATTTGATTTAAATATAGAAAATATGATGCTCAAAATTGTGGTCTAATTTATGAATGAAAGGTGATTTTAAATGAAAAATCTTTGGTTTTAGGCACAGTGTTAACGGTAGGCATTTCTATGATTGGTATAAGTGGTATTGCAAGCGCAAATGATGCAAGTATGAACGGTGGTTCTGAAAATGTAGATTACTATAAGGGACTAGTTAAGACAGAAACGCATGACGTAGAAAATCAAAAGGTAGATCTTAAAGCCATTAAACAAGGAAGAAAAAGTGGAGGATTTTGGATTAGGGGTATTCGTGGGAAAATTGTAGTTTCAGATTATAAGCATTATAGAAAATATGGTAAAGGCACGGCAATCAATGGCAATGGTTTTGTAGGAAGTGGAGGATGGAAGTCACCAGGAGATTTTTCATATGGTAGAGTAGTGAAAACATTATATGGTAATAAAGTTTATTATGATCATAAATAATCATATATAGTCCACTAAGCTTCTTATTCTTAGTGGGCTTTTGTTATAAGGAGATAGATGTAGTGAAAAGGATTTTAATAATATTAGCAATAGTGATTTCACTAACTTTAAATTTTATTATCATCGATACTTATAAATCAGTTTCTTTTTATAATACTGTAGCGAGAGGGAAAGAGAAAATTGAATTTTTATTTACTCAAGAAAAGAAAAAGTATACTGAAGAATCGTTGGCTTATTTTAAAAGTCTTTCAGAAACATATAACACTGAAATTACAAAAGTCACCTATATAAGTGATAATAAAATAGTCATTAATACTACGGATAAAAAATTGAAAGCTATGGCATCTAAAGATAATAAGATGATGGTATTTGATAGGAGTATAAATATTAAAGTATATAGTCTTCAGGATACTAAATTATCAGAAGAAGGCACATATTACTTATCTGGAAGTAAAAGGAATACTGAGAAAATTAAAAATTTGATAAATAAAAATGTAGGTCATGTTGCACAGATGGATAATAGTATTGGTGCATATTTAAAATTAGACCAATTTAGTTTAATACTATGTTCGCTTTTGATTTTAGTATACATAACAGTGCTTAGTCATTATTTGAATAATAATAAAAGTAACTATAAATTATTATATGATTTAGGATATGGAAGGTATCAAACCATCTTAGATATTGTTTGGTCATTTAAGAAACCGATACTTTATTACATAATAATCAATATATCAATCACGTTAATTATATATATGATAATTTATAAAGATTTTCAGTTACTCCCTGTAATAAGCGTTATCTTAACCGTTATTTTATTTGTATTTTGTATATCTATATTTATCATAGCAATCATCACATACTTGTTTAGTAAAAGTTTTGCTAAGAATAAAAAACAGCAAAATAAATTTATTATGATGTACAGCTATATGTTATTAACGATTGTAATAGTGATATTTTTAGCGTTGGCTACTCAAAGTTTAATTAATAATTACAGTGAATATCAGAAACAAAAAGTCTCTTACGAACATTGGGGACAAGCTCAAAATACATATAGAACCAAAGTTAAGGATAGAGGACAAGTAAAAAATAGAGAACTAGATATTGAAGTTAATAAGAAGTTTAAAAATTACTATAACAGTAATGATAATAAAGGATTTATTATTGATGCAATAAAATTTTTGGTTATTAATGGTCGTCCATTATATACAAGAGAAGATAAGAAAAAATATAATATCCATCCAGCTGGCAAAACAATTACGATAGATCAACGATACTTGAAAGCGCACAAGCAATTTACTATGAATAATGAAAATGTACTAAACAAAATGATTTATAAAGATAATACTCAAAATATTATCGTACCTATAAAGTATAAAAAGTACACAAGAGAGATTACAGACAACTTTAAACATGACTTTACTTTTAGAAAAAATTTATTTAATTATAAAGGACAAATAGATAACAGTTTAGAATTAAATATTATTTGGGCAAAAAACCATTCTGGATACTTTACTTATGACGCTCAAATAGGAGGAGAAAAGAATACGATTATAGACCCAATTGTAATAGTTGAAACTGGGAATACGCATGCAGAAAACTTTGGACCCTACTTTTCTCAATCCTATATGTTTAAGAGTAATTTAGCTAATCCATATAAAACAATCGAATCAGGGTTGAAAAAATATAATTTAAATAACTATGTTCCTGCGGTGAGTTCAGTATTCGATTCTAAAATAGAATTCATAATAGAGTTGAAATCAAAAATATATCAATATGCATTTTTAGCAGTATTAACGGTATTGCTTTATATAATTGTGAGTATTACTTTTATAAAACTTTACTTTAAATCTTATCAATATATTATTTTTATAAAACGAAATATAGGCTACAATTATTTGAATATACACAAATGGATTTTGACATTTTTATTTCTAGTTAATTTCCTTATGGGGGTCTTGCTTATTAAAGATTTGAATAATATAGCGATACTGTTTTATATCATTTTACTTCTCATACATTCTATGGCGGTAATGCATTCATTTATAAAGTTGAATAAAGAGAATATAAATCAAGTGTTGAAAGGAAAAAAAGAATGATCAAACTTAAAAGTATTAATAAATCATTTGGTGAAAAAGTGATATTAAAAAACTTTAGTATAAGTATAGAACAAGGGGACTTCGTAATAATTAAAGGAGCTAGCGGGACGGGGAAATCTAGTCTGTTAAATATTATTGGTTTATTAGACAGCCCTGACTCTGGGGAAGTGATTTATAATGGTGCTTTAGTAAAAAAAGAAAAAGAAAAACTAAAATATAAGCGTGAAGATATATCATATATTTACCAAAATTATGGTCTTCTTGAAAATGAGACGATTTTTAAAAATCTCACTTTACCATTAAATATATCTAGAAAAGACACAACTAAATTAAAAGAAGTGATGGCAAAGGTCGGGTTAAGTGACCTTTCACTAAAAACAAAAATTTATACATGCAGCGGTGGAGAGCAACAAAGAATTGCCATAGCAAGAGCAATCTTAAAAGAACCGAGACTTATTATTGCTGATGAGCCTACGGGGAATTTGGATGAAAATAATAGTGATAATGTAATCGATATATTTAAAACACTAAATAGCCAAGGCATTACTATAGTTATGGCAACGCATGATAGTAATTACTTTAATATTGGAAAGAAAATTATAAATTTAGATTTATACTCAAATATTTAAGAGGATTTTTGTTAGCTTTACTCATTTCTTAATGCCTTTTGGATGAGTTTTTTTTCTTTATAGCAAAATAATTTGAGATAATTAAAATACAAGTTACTACTAAAAATACGACTTCTGGATAGTTAGCGATAAGGCTACCGTTTACGTCCCAAAACCCGAAAAATCTAAACAACAAAGTGAGCACGAAAACGTATATTAACCACATACACGTGGTCGCTAATGTCTCAGTGATAAGTGTTCGTTGCTGGTCATCGTATTTACTGTTGTTTTTTGTATGACCAACAAGATTATTTGGTAAAAAATTATTAGTTAATATTGTCCAAAGCACGGAAAATATTAAAATTATACCGAATAGCAGAAACGTTTCCAATATATGACCTCCATAAACAAAAGATTAATGACAATATAAATGTAACAGAATTTATGATTTTTAAAACTTAATTTTTAAAGGTGTGTTATATTATTATTGGAAAATAGGGGGCGATGTATATCCATGTTTATCACGATATTAGGTATCATTTTGATTGTTAATTTATTAGAGGCATTATACTTACTGGCTAAATGTTGGAAACTAAAGAATAATAATGCGCCAGATTATGAATACAAGCAAATGGTTAATAAAGTGGCACCACTTATGAGTTGGACAACGATTATTTCACTCATCATACTAGGTATTACATTTATTTTATACTAGTTAGGTTTATATTACATAAGCTCTTTTATGATGTGTTTTCATATAAAAATGTTAGAATAAATGTCCTCGTACAATAAAAGTATACGAGGGCATTCTTAAATTAAGGAGATTTATTAATAGTGAATAAAGTAATTGAATACTTTACTAAGACACTGTATTTTTGTTTAAACCTCTGTATTGCAATATTAGGGATTATCCTAGTAGTATTTTTATTTCAAGAATGTTGGGGTATGATTTATACCTTTTTAGAAAATAAAAATGTAAAATATAACTATGTCGTAGAGAAAATGTTAATAGCGTTTATGCATATCGAATTTATATTGTTAATCATTCAATATTTTAAAAAGAATTACCATTTCTCTCTCCAATTTTTTATTTATGTAGGTATTACGGCAGTGATTAGGTTTATTATTGTAGAACATTATAATGCAATAGAAACATTGCTACTGGCTTTAACAATCGGTGTATTAATTTATTGTATACACTTATTGAAACACTATTCATTGGATTAAAAATAAAAAAAGATTGTTATGAAAAGATAAATATTATAAAAGGTGGTTTAATGAATGAAGCAAAAATTAAAAGCGACTTTGAATAAATATATAAAGAACGGTAAATTAGAGCAGGGCTTATATAAAGTAAGTGATAAGATTAAAACAAAAACAGGAAAAAATTATTCGAAATATGTCAGTAAAATAATGGATCAATTGCGCAAAAGAGTCTAATGAAAGATGAAAGTAATAATTTGAAACAATAAAGATTACTTGATACAGTGGTTTTCATTGTTTTTATCGGTAATCAAATTCAGAAGAAAATATCTTACACCTAAGCACAATGGTCGGTTTCAATGAAAAGAAAATAAGTAGAGCAATACAATATATTAGAAGTACAGATTAAAATTTTAAATTAAATTACAAATAGGGGTGTACAAAGAAGATATTACTCGTTATAATAGGTATTAAGTAATTTAGTTCGTGAAATTGATTTGTAGTTTTATTCTTTTGAATTTACTCCTTTTGATTTTTTAAGACAGATTACAAATATTAGTGCAAAAGCACATGGAGGAATTTAATATGAATAACGGTACAGTTAAATGGTTTAATGCAGAAAAAGGTTTTGGTTTCATCGAAGTTGAAGGTGGAAACGACGTATTCGTACACTTCTCAGCAATCGCTCAAGAAGGCTACAAATCATTAGAAGAAGGACAATCTGTTGAGTTCGAAATCGTTGAAGGCGACCGCGGTCCTCAAGCAGCTAACGTTGTTAAATTATAATAACGACTAAAAGACGAGTATGACTCGTCTTTTTTTTATGCCTAATTTTAGCCCTATTCAACAACGGCTAAAGCAAAAAACACCATGAAATTTATCTTAATAAAAATAAATACAAATGTAGTTTGTGAAAAGATTAAATAGATGTATCAAGACATTCAGTCAAATACTATATTATTGCTGAAGCGTTCTGAAAATAGTGTGTTTAATAATAAAAAACGGTTAATAAAAACTTATTATTATTAGTAACCGTAAAATTTATAAGATTTATTTAATTCATAAAAAGTAACAAAAATTATTAAGGTGAAATTAAATTTTTCTAGTTTGATAACTAGGGGAGATATGTGATATTTCATTATAATTTAAAATTGACACATCTTCGTTTGTGAATTTAAGAGTACTCAAACTACCATTCGAAAGTCTCGGTGTGTCTGTTCCTATTTCTCCATTGGAATAATAAGAAAAAATTGCTTTGATAAATGCACCGTGAGAGATAATTAAAATCTTCTGATCTTTATACTGTTCGTTAAGCGAGTTAATCCCTTTAAGAAAACGATTTGTAACTATATGTGCTTCCTCTTTGTTTGGATAGAGACGGTCAGGATAGAGAGAAGTTCGTTCTTCTGTAGATAACCCTTCGGCATCTCCAAATGATATTTCAATAAAGTCTTCCATTTCTACTAATGGAATATCTAAATTTTCTTGAATAATTTCAGCAGTCTTTTTTGCCCTCGCTAGGGGGCTAGTGATGATTATATCCCATTTTAAGCGAGCTAAAAATTGTCCGCACGCTTCAGCTTGTTTAATGCCTGTATGATTTAAGGGTACATCTGTCCTACCTTGTAATTTTCCTACTGTATTCCAATCTGTTTCGCCATGTCTGATAAAACAAATTTCCGTCATTCTTATCAACCTTTATTATAGTATTTTTAAATTCTATCTAACTTCTATAACAGTTTCTCATGTATGCTCAAATTTTACAAAAATAGTTTTATTTGAATAATAATCATCTTTAAATAATGATAGTAATGTAGTAACGTTATTATCAATAGCGTTAATAGGTATCATTGATACTTTATTTTATATTCTAAATACAGCAATTTAATTCAAGAAATAACTTTTATAGCAACATGTAGTTTCTAACATAAGATTTACAAATAATATAAAACTAAAAGCAATATTTTGCAGAAAGGTGGTATATGATGTCGGAACTTTATCGTACACATAAGATTAATGAAAGTTGGGGCGTCATCATAGCCATCGTTTTAATTGCGTCGACATTAAGAGCACCGCTTACTTCTGTAGGTCCTATAATCGAAGAAATTAAACAAGCGATGGAGATTAGCAATAGTGTGGCAGGTATATTGACTACGATACCGCTGATTATTTTTGCGATTGTTTCACCAATAGTATCGAAAGTTACATCTCGTTTAACGATGTCTCGTACGATACTTTATTCAACTATGTTACTTATTATTGCCTTGTTATTACGTGTCGCTGGTGATTTTAGTTTATTTATTATAGGTACGATATTGCTTGGGATTGCTATAGCATTTGGTAACGTAGTTTTGCCAAGTTATGTAAAATGGTATTTTCCGATGCAAATAGGATTAGCCACTGGTATTTATAGTGGTACGATGAATTTTACTGCGGGCCTTGGTGGAGGGCTAAGTTATCCGTTATTGGAACTATCGCCTTTAGGCTTCAGATTATCTTTATCTTTCTGGGTCATCTTCGGTGTGATTGCTTTGTTGATGTGGTTACCTAAAGCACGTACTGGTGCTAGGTTAGAAAAAGCTACAGTAGATCAAGCGAAATTAGAGCCAACTAAAAAAGTTAATATTGCAAAGTCTAAATTAGCTTGGATGGTCGCATTAACTATGGCGTTTCAGTCGATGATTTTTTATACTATAGTCGCATGGGTGCCTTCCATATTGATTGATAGGGGACTGGAACCAACTACAGCTGGCTACTTGCTTATGTTCAACCAATTTTCTCAAGTGCCTATGACATTTATATTCCCAATTATTGCATCTAAGTTGAAAGATCATCGTATTCTAGTGGTGATTATTACGCTATTGTTCTTAACTGGATTTAGTCTGTTCTTTACACAGTCTCTTGTACTTCTCGTAATCGGCATTATTGTTGCAGGTTTAGCGATGGGTGCTTGTTTCAGTTTATGCATGACATTTTTCTCTATCCGTGCCAATACAAGCAACGGTAGTATATCACTTTCTGGATTTGGACAATCCATTGGTTATTTAATTGCTGCTGTCGGCCCATTTTTTATTGGTTACTTGTATGATACGACTAGAAACTGGGACTCAGGAATCATTGCTCTGATTATTATGTCACTCCTAGTCTTTGTGTTTGGTTATCCTGCAGCTAAAAATAAAGTAGTTGAAGATGAGACATGAAATTTTAAGTAGGTAATAAAAAACACGGTCGCATATAAAAAATAATTGCGTTTTTATAATCTTAAATATGACTTTATAAATTTATTCATGGTCATGTATGGCTATGCGTATAGCTTGTGCAAAATCATACATTCTAAAACTCCAATTACTTTGATTTTGTCTAGAATTCATAGTTAAGTCTTGATTATTAAAAAAAGATTGTCGTAAGCCTGTTGTGAGTTCTAATTGCACACCTGCATCTTGATTATTTCTATTTACAATATTTTGATCAGCTTCTCCTTCTAAATGAGTTGGAGAGGTTTGTACATCAAAATCTTTTAGCTCTAATTGTTTCTCAATAGAAGCTTTTAAATCATCATCTTTTCCACAAATATAAACGATAGGTTGATCTCCAGCTGCACCATGAATCATTACGGAATTAGAGACTTGTTGCTGCATTTCTTCTATAATGGGTTCGTCAAAATTGACCGAAGTGACATGAAGACTTTGGTTATCAGTAGGTCGGATACCTTGGAAGGTGTAGTAATTATAAGCACCATTTGTAGCTGTTATATTAGCTACTTCAGTAGTGCCAGGCTCGATGTTACCACCATGAATTGCAGCGATCAATGTATTACTTTGATTTACCTTATTAGTTATTTCCCAGTCGACACCTTCCTCAGTATCATTCATAAGTTCAGTCATTGAATTATATAAATCATTTGCATATGTGGTTTTAGAAGACAGTGTGATATACAAACAAATCGTAATTAAGCATACTGTAGACAGTTTTATTAATTTGTAAAATGAAGTAAATATTTGATTTGAAATAGACATACTACAACTCCTATTGATGTGTAATGATATTTTATAAATATAATATTAGCATATAACCTTGAAAATTATAAAACATTTATAAAATATTAAAAATATATTGGATTGTTAAAAGTGAGAATTCCATGTACAATAAGCAAACATGCCCTCGGGCATGTATAAATAGAGGCAGGTCTGTAACATGCCCTTGGGCATGTTAACAGACTTCCTCTTAGTTACGGGCTGCCTTCGGGTGGCCCGTAACTTGTGTAAAAATTAAAGTATGTTACAATACAAATCCTGCCTCTAAAAAATGTATATGGAGGATTATTAACTATGATAAATATTATATCGGCAATTGGTTCACTTGGTACGTTTATAATGGCACTATTTTACTTCGTTTCAGTAAGTGTGCAATTATATCAAATGAAAATTAGCTTTTTACCTGCTCTCGGTTTTAATCAAATTTTAATATCGAGAGATTATGATCGATTACAATTAAAAAATACTGGTATTGATAGCGATGAAGAACAAGATTATTTGAAATTATATAACTTAGGTGGCGGTGCAGCTAAGAATATAAAAATTGAGATTTATCTTGGTAACCAAGACGTATTACAAACAAAATATGTAAATATTTTACCTAGTAAAGAAGGTTACTTATTACCTATCAATAAAGATGTTTTTTCTGAAATTGAAAGTACAATTAAAAATAACGGCTATGAATCTGATTTAAATGTGAAATTAAGTTACAAACACAATGTAAGTAGAAAAACACACGAATTACATTTAAACGGAAGAATTGATACTTTTAACGCTTATAATGATAGGTCAATCTATGAGTTACAATTTTTTAGCATGAATCAATGATAAAAACGCAGAGCATCTATATTATTTTTACCAGTAATTAAACTAAGTTTATGGATATACCTCTTTCAAAATGACACCCACGTGTGTTTGTTTTTGGAAGGGGTATATTTTGTATGGCATATGAATTTGAATTACAATACATTATGAATCTAAATTTTGGAGTGACAAATAATGATAAATGTTAAAGCACCAAACCCAATATTTTTGGAAAACAATGAAGCAGCACGGGCGATATTATTACTACATTCATTTACGGGGACCGTACGCGATGTGAAATTATTAGCAACTAAATTAAATAAAGCAGGTTTTACATGTTATGTTCCTTCATATCAAGGACATGGTTTGTTGTTAGATGAATTGATGAATTATGATATCGAAGATTGGTGGCAAGATGCATTAGAGGGCTATCAATTTTTAAAGGATAAAGGCTATAAGAGTATTAGTGTCTGTGGCATATCTTTAGGTGGTATTTTGTCGCTTAAATTGGCTGAATATAAGCCTGTAGATGCGATATCAATTATGTCTACACCATATAGAAAAAGTGATGCAGGTCTTTCCGGTAGATTAAAACATTATGGACAACGTATGGGACAGTTAGTCGGTTTAGAACAAACAAAACTAGCACATCAAATTGAAAATATTGAATACTATGCGCCAGGTCTTGATAAATTTCAAGTAACGGTAGAAGATGTGATGTCAAACTTGGGCAAGATTAATGTGCCTATTTCTATTAAATATGGTAAGGAAGACGATGCTTCTTATGAAACAAGTGCACGTTATATTTATGATCGCATCCCTCATGAGCGAAAAGAAGTACAAGGTTATGAATCGAGTAAACACTTAATGACCTATGGGGAAGGGCACATAGAGGTAGAACAAGATATCATTGCATTCTTTGAAGATAATTAAATTGAATTTTACATAAAAACGCAGCATTCCTACTGTTTAAAAGGAAGTGCTGCGTTTATTGTTTGGATTTAAATATTATTTTAAGATCTCCAAAATGTGGGACAATCTGCTTTATCATCGATGTTATATTGGATGATGTCTTGTATTAGTTTATAGTCGACATCTTGATTCCATTTGATGCGAAATAGATTGTTTGTCTGTGAATAACCAACAGCCTCTATACGATCACTGAACTCTGCCATTACTTTAGCTTCAGGTGCGACTGAGAAATGCTGTTTTGACTTGCTAAAAGCCAAAATAAAAGTACCATGATCTGTGAACATAGGTTGGTTCCATTTTATAGTGGTTTCAAGTTTAGGAAATGTCTCTGTAACCCAATTGAAAATATCTGATAATGTTTCTCTATGCTTGTCATTATCAATTGTTTGTAAAAATTCATTGAAATTATCCATTTCATCATACATCTCCTCATAAAAATTTCAATTTATGCCATTTTAAAAACCTCATTGATTATCTATCATCATATCAAATAAAATTAATATAAAACAACTTACAACTTTAATAATTAAAGGCTTGCAAATTAACAAGGTGATTTATTTACATAGATGTTGAAGGGCGTTCATTCAAGAAATAATCTATGATTAATCCTAAGATGAGTAAGACGATAAATGGCATTAACCAACTTAATTGAATATCGGCTAGTGGCAATATCTGATAAAACGTATTAAGTGGCTTGAATAATTTAAAATCATTTAGTATTTGTAATACTGAAAGAATTAAAGTCACGATGGTAGGAATAATAAAAGCAAATTTCATTTCATACGGTATAAAAATGCTCACTAATGAAATGAGTACCAATACAATAGACGTTGGGTATATAAACGTTAATAATGGTACTGCAATTTGTAATATAAGTTCTAAACCTAAGGTTGAAACTAAAAATCCTAATAATGAAAAAATGAGCACGAAAATTTTATATGATACTTTTGGTAGCTTTTTCATCGCAAAGGCTGCACATGCATTCACTAATCCAATGCAAGTTGTCAGACAAGCTAAGATTACAATCATGCCGAATAAAAGATTGCCAAATGAGCCAAATACACGTAATGAATTGAATGTTAAGATACCAGTGCCATCCTTAAACCCAGCTTGATCTGTGGTAGCTCCTACATAAGCAAGAGCGAAATAGATAATCAATAATAAAATAGCAGAAATAAAACCGGCTTTAATAACATTGATTACCAATGTTTTTTGATTGGTGATACCGTGCATTTTAAAGCTTTGTACGATGACCACAGAAAAGGCTAATGCAGCCACTAAATCCATAGTAAAATAACCTTCTAAAATGCCTGATACAAGCGGAGTAGTTGCATAATCACCATTCGATTGGCCGATAGAACCTTCTGGGTTAATGATTACCAAGACACATAAAATAGCTATGATACATATTAAAATAGGTGTTAAATATTTACCTAAATTATCTATAATTCGGTTTGGATATAAGGCAATCAGATAAACAATTAGGAAAAATATTGCTGAAAATCCGATTAATGTAAAATGATTGTGTACTGGCAAAATATGGTTTGTTCCAATTTCATATGCAACGTTAGCAGCACGAGGGATACCGTATAATGCCCCGATAGATAAATAAATACAGATTGCAAAGACGGTCCCAAAAATAGGATGTACTTTGTTACCAATACTTTCAACGCCGCCATTCATATAAGCAACGACGATTACTGTAAGATATGGTAATAAAATACCTGTTATAGCGAAACCAGTCATAGAAACCCACATGTTTTCTTGGGATGTATAACCTAACATAGGTGGAAATATTAAATTTCCGGCTCCAAAGAAAAACGAGAATAACATGAGACCAGAAATTAAGATGAGTCTATTCATTTCTAAAACCTCGATTTAAAGGAAATTTACTTGCACAAAACCTAAACAACTTTAACATAAAATTTATGCTAATTCAATAAGATTTCAGATAATTGTTAATATTGAAAGTATTGCGTGTTATAAAAAGCTACATATTGTTCAAAGTCTTCAAAATCATTGCGGGTGAATTCAAAGTGAAATAGTGGATTACTTAAGTGAAATTATGATTGAGACAACGCCATAAAAATGTTATAGTAATTGCTATGTTACTAAAACGCTTTAACGCAACAAAGTTTTGTAAAACACAAAGGATGTAAAAAAATGAATAAACAATCGCAATGGAAGTCTTCAACAGGTTTCATTTTAGCAAGTGCTGGCTCCGCCATAGGACTAGGAGCCATGTGGAAGTTCCCATATATGGCCGGAATATATGGTGGCGGTGCGTTTTTATTAATGTTTTTAATATTTACGATATTTGTAGGTCTACCTTTATTAATGATGGAATTTACTGTTGGTAAAGTAGGGAAGACTTATACCACTCAAATTTATGAAAAGTTAACGAAGAAAAAATGGTTAAATATAATTGGATGGAACGGTAATTTAGCCGTATTTGTACTATTTGGTTTTTATAGTGTAATAGGCGGATGGATTATCATTTACATATCTAATGTCGCGCTTCAAATTTTATCATTTAATGGAGCTAAGTTAGGTCATATACAGTTTGAATCAATCATTAGCAATCCTTTTTTAACAATCACCGGACAAGGTATCTTTATACTATTAACGATGTTTATTGTGATGATGGGGGTTGAAAAGGGATTAGAAAAAGCTTCCAAATTTATGATGCCTTTATTATTTCTCTTTTTAATTGTTATAGTTATTAAATCTTTAACTCTCGAAGGGTCATTTGAGGGGTTAAAATATATTCTACAGCCACGTTTAGAAGATATGTCTATGGAGGGTGTGTTGTTTGCGCTTGGTCAATCATTCTTTACATTATCTTTAGGTACTACAGGTATGATTACGTATGCGAGTTATGCTTCAAAAGAAATGACGATTAAAACATCAGCTATTTCTATTGTAGCGATGAACATTTTAGTATCTATCTTGGCTGGTTTAGCCATTTTCCCAGCAATTTCTGCATTTGGCTTTCAGCCGACAGAGGGCCCAGGACTACTCTTTAAAGTATTACCGCAAGTATTTGATCAAATGGCTTTTGGCCAAGCCTTCTATTTAACCTTTTTAATCTTATTTTTATTTGCAGCACTGACTTCTTCAATTTCATTATTAGAGTTGAATGTTTCAAACTTCACTAAAAATGATAATTCAAAACGTAAACGTATTGCGTTTTTTGTGAGTATTTGCGTGTTTGCAATTAGTATTCCAGCTACCTTATCATTTGGAATTTTAAGTCAGCTACAATTTGCGGCAGGAACTATTTTCGATAATATGGACTTTCTAGTTTCTAACATATTAATGCCATTAGGTGCATTAGGAACTACTTTAGTGGTTGGTCAATTATTAAATAAAAATGATTTAAAAGTACATTTCGGAAAAGATAAATTTAAATTATTTATACCATGGTATTATTTGATTAAATTTATTTTAACTATAGTAATTATTTTAATTTTTATAGCGCAATTTGTATAAAATTCAGCCTTTCCTATGAATCAATCATAGGAAAGGCTTTTTTATAAGAAAAAGAACCTGATATAGTGAATATCAGGTTCCAAAGCAATTTCAAAAATTATTTACCAGTGAATAAACCAATGATTTCTTTGATGATATCGATGATAAAGCTCATGTATCTCACCTCTCTTTGATTTGTTACCATTACAATAATATAATTGAGCTTAATTTTGTTATAAAATTCTTATATTGTAAAAAATCATTCATAAGTGACAATAGTTATTAAAATAAAACAGTCATGCATGCAAAAGTGTTATCTCAATTTATTCTTTTTTAAGTTCAAAATAAAAAGCATGATTATAAAGAACAGTATAAAAGTCCTTTATAATCATGCTTTAGTGAGTATATATTTAATTACTATGATTTAATAGTCTGTGATTGCGCCTTTAGAAGCAGAAGATACAAGTTTGGCATATTTGGCAAGTGTACCTTTCGTCGCTTTCAATGGAGGTTCTTCCCACTGCTCTTTACGACGTTCAAGTTCTTCATCTGAAACGTCGAAGCTGATTTCAAGTTTCTCAGCATCGATTGTAATTGTATCGTTTTCTTCTAAGAATGCCATTGGTCCACCTACTTGAGATTCAGGGGCAGCATGTCCAATTACTAGACCGTGTGAACCACCTGAGAAACGTCCGTCAGTAAGCAAAGCAACAGACTCGCCTAAGCCTTTACCGACTAAAATAGATGAGGCAGATAACATCTCAGGCATACCTGGTGCTCCTTTAGGTCCTGCATAGCGAATAACTACGACGTCACCAGGTTTAATTTCATCATTAAGTATGGCTTTTGTCGCTTTTGCTTCTGAATCGAATACACGAGCAGGTCCTTTAATGTAAGTTACACTTAATCCAGAAATTTTAGCAACAGCGCCTTCAGGAGCAAGGTTACCTTTTAGGATAACAAGTGGTCCTGTAGCGTGCTTAGGATTATCAAAATTAATGATTTCTTTATTATCAGTTAGGCTGGGTTGATTTTCCAAGTTTTCAGCTACTGTTTTACCAGTTACTGTTAAACAATCGCCGTGGATTAGCCCTTTTTCATGAAGTAATTTCATAACTGCAGGAATACCACCAACTTCATCAAGGTGAGCCATAACATATTTTCCACTTGGTCTTAAGTCAGCAATGTGTGGTACACGTTTACGAATTTTTTCAAAATCGTCGAGTGTTAAATCTACTTCAATGGTATGTGCAATTGCGAGTAGGTGTAAAATCGCATTTGTAGAACCACCTAATGCCATTACAACTGTAATCGCATTTTCAAATGCTTCTTTTGTCATGATGTCTTTAGGGTAAATATCTTGTTCTAATAATTTATAAACGGCTTTTCCGGCTGCTCGACTATCTTTAGCTTTGTTTGTTGAGACTGCTGGATGAGAAGCACTTCCTGGTAAACTCATACCCATAGCTTCAATAGCTGAAGACATTGTGTTTGCAGTGAACATACCACCACAAGATCCTGCCCCCGGACACGCAGCACATTCTACTTTATGTAATTGCTCTTTATTGATTTCTCCATTATTGTACTGTCCTACACCTTCGAAGGCAGAAACGGCGTCTAAATCTTTTCCATCCAATTTCCCAGGTAGGATTGTACCACCATAAACAAAGACAGCAGGCAAGTTGAGACGTGCGATCCCAATCATACAACCCGGCATGTTCTTATCACAGCCACCAATTGCTACAACACCATCTAAGTTTTCAGCGCTTACTACAGTCTCGATAGAATCTGCAATTACTTCACGACTTGGGAGTGAGAAGCGCATGCCATCTGTACCCATTGAAATGCCGTCAGAAACAGTGATTGTATTAAAAATAAGTGGTGAACCACCAGCTTCACTTACACCTTGTTTAGATGCGCGGGCTAAACGGTCAATGTGCATATTACATGGTGTTACTTCACTCCAAGTACTTGCTACACCAATCATTGGTTTTTGGAAATCTTCGTCTTCAAAGCCAAGTGCGCGTAGGTAAGAGCGATTTGGCGTGCGGCTTACCCCTTCACTAATGACTTTACTTCGGATGCGTAGATCTTTTTTTCCTTGTGTATATTCTCTTTCTTTAGCCAAAAAAATTACCCCCAATTAAAATAAGTCTGTATTGTATGAATACTCTGAAAATTTAAGTTAGTCAAATACTTTGTTCATTATAAATGTTTAATGCTGTTGATTTTTGCATTGTGTATAGCAATGCGAAGATGTAGCGAATTTAAAGAGAAAGGCGTACATACGTGTGATAAGCACTATAAAAACATAAAGATACGTTAAGTAATTTGATAAAGCTTGTTGAATATACACATTATCGGTATATTCCCTTTGTGTCAATAAAAATTTTTGTAAAATGCCTTAAAATCCCCACTTTTCCATCAAAAAATGAGGGAGATAATTTGAACTAATAGGATTAAATTATAATTTATATAATAATAAAACAACTCGTTTGTCTTAAATGAGATCATTCAACTAAAATAGTATTATACAGTTAAGCGTGCGAAATGTTAAAAGGAGTCGAAAGAAATGACAAACTTCAAAATTTTAGAAGAGTATTTAAATATAGATACTGATCAATACGCTCAAATAGATTTAGCAACTTTAAACCACTATATTTATCAATATGTAAGCCATGTACCTTTTGAGAATATCAATGTTCAAAATAACCAACCTATTGCATTAGACGATAAATCAATGCTTTATAAAATTATCAAAGAACATAGAGGCGGATATTGCTATGAACAAAACCGCTTGTTTTACAATTTCCTAAAAGACAAAGGCTTCGATGTCTATATGATTTCTGCAACAATTTATACTGGAGATGGCTGGGCTATGGAAGGTTCTCATATGGCTCTGATTGTGCGTTTAAGTCATAACCACTATTTAGTTGATGTAGGTTATGCAGATGTACCTAAAAAAGCTATGCCGCTTAATGATAATCAAAGCGTCGTGACAGACATTAATGGCGAATTTCGATCTGTTCGCATTGGTTCTAATATGATTCAAATGCAAAAGAGAAATACAGGCGACTGGGAAACACAATATCAAGCACATGATACAGCTAAAACAATAGAAGACTTTGCTGAAGGTATTGACTTTAACCAACATCACCCTGACTCTATCTTCAAAAAGAAATTACTTATTAGTAAATCAAAGCCTTATGGGAGAGTAACTCTTTCTAATGCGCACCTTACAATTACCAATCATGGAGAGGTTGAAAAAATACCAGTATCTCAAAACAATTATCAATTATTGTTAAATGAGTATTTTGGGATAAGTGATATAGAGATACAAACATTCGAACAGTAGGAGATAGCTGTGCGTCTTTTTCTATTACAAAACCGTTCCCACATTGTAATAGGAATGTCATATAAATAATATATTAATGTTAAAGTATAGGTTGTATAATAATATAGTGAGCAATGAAAATATTGCTAATGAAATATTGGGAGGTTTACAAAAGTGCGTAAAAAAATAATTGCAACTGTATTAGGGACAAGCGCTATTGCAGCTGTTACTTCAACAAATGCTGATGGTGCGACAACTTACAAAGTTAAGAGTGGGGATTCACTTTGGAGCATAGCAAATAAATATGACATTTCTATAGCTAAATTGAAATCATTAAATAATTTGACATCTAATGTTATTTTTCCAAATCAAACATTGAAAGTTTCTGGTACTACAAGCACATCGACAAGTACCTCATCAGGATCAACATACACAGTTAAATCTGGGGATACACTATCAGGTATTGCTGCTAAATATGGGACAAGTTATCAAAAAATCATGAGTTTAAATGGTTTAACAAACTATTATATTTATCCAGGACAGCAGTTGAAAGTTTCGGGGACAGCTTCAACAGATGGCTCAAGTTCGTCAGGTGAAACAAGCAGTGGTAGTACAACAACATATACAGTACAATCTGGTGACTCATTGTCAGCCATTGCTGCTAAATATGGAACAACTTACCAAAAAATCATGAGTTTAAATGGTTTAACAAACTATTATATCTACCCAGGCCAAAAGTTGAAAGTATCAGGCACATCTTCAACAAGTGGATCAGGGTCTACAAGCTATAACTCTCCTGTATTTAATCATTCTAATCTATATGATTGGGGCCAATGTACATGGCATGTATTTAACAAACGTGCGCAAATTGGTAAAGGTATTAGTACGTATTGGTGGAATGCTAATAGTTGGGATACTGGTGCAGCAGCAGATGGGTATACTGTGAATCATAAACCAGCAGTTGGCTCTATTTTACAATCAGACTTAGGGTATTATGGTCATGTTGCGTTTGTAGAATCTGTTAATTCTAACGGCAGCATTACTATTTCTGAAATGAATTACGGTGCATCACCAGGTATTGTGACTTATAGAACAATTCCTGCATCGCAAGTAAGTTCTTACAAATATATTCATTAGCTAGTACTAAATAAAAAACGTCACTGACTATTATCAGTGGCGTTTTTTATGGTGTTTAACTGAGTAATTATATAATGTGCTTTAGTCAAAGTCCTGCGTTAAACTTCTTTACGGAGTGATTGGAGACGTTTGAATGTCGTGATCAATGTACTTACAGTTGTAAAAGTTGAAAAAACTTTAACGAATTTACGCGGCGACTTTAATGCTGTATAAAAGTCGAGTAAAGTACCTGTAGTAGTGATTGCCATACTAGTGTAAAGTAATTTTTTGTTTTTTGATTGATAAGCATACCAGTTGAATCCTTCTACTGCGATACCTACAAAATTAATTGTGTTTGAAACACGATTGATAGTTGGTTTAATAAACATTTTCTTATATCCTCCATTTTAAGTAAACACATTATCCAATAGGGGAATGTTTTAAGGTTTAATTTTATTGCGTGTCAGTGGTGTAAATGTAATGTGTTTGAATAATAAGGTATGATAACATAAGCACAGTTAGTATGGAAATGGTATGATTATAAACTTTAAAATACAATAAATGGAATGCGTTTGGAGTGAACAAAATGATTAAATGTGTATGTCTAGTAGTGGAAAAAGAGGGGAAGTTATTACTTGTACAAGCTAGAAATAGAAAAAGATATTATTTTCCTGGCGGTAAGATAGACGAAGGTGAAACATATACACAAGCACTGCAAAGAGAGTTGAAAGAGGAGCTTCAAATATCTGTAGCAGAACAATCATTCAATTATATTGGTTCTGTTGTGGGAGAGGCATATCCACAGAAAAATGAACAGACAGAGCTCAACTGCTTTTCTACAACAGAAGACATAAATTGGGCAAACATTAAGCCGGCTCAAGAAATTACAGATTTAAAATGGATTAGCAAATTTGAGCAACAAAAAATAGCTCCTGCTGTAATGACTTGGATAAATAAGCAATTAGAATATATCCACTTTAAACCATATAAAGAAGATTTAATACCAGACATTGAAAAAATAACTATAACTCCAGCAGATCGCCGATTTACTAAAACGCCTAAAGAGAATATTGAACTTGCCAAAAGTGATTCGGAGCGTCATCCTGTACTGGTCTATAATGCATCGCAACAATGTATTGGCTTTTTTACGTTACATGAAGGTGAAGGCGTAGCGCCATATTCATGGAATGAAAATGCTATATTTTTCAGGTCGTTCAGTGTCGATACACATTATCGTGGCAGAGGCTACGGAAAACGAATTATCGAAGGCTTACCAGGATATATACGCCAATATTTTCCGCATATTAATGAAATTTGTTTAACGGTCAATGACGATAATGAAGTAGCACAAAAGTTATATCAACGATTCCATTATTTACATGCGGGTGAAACCTTATTAGAAGGGCGACCAGTATATATTATGAAGCAACAATTGTAATAATATAAAAACTACATTATGCAATATAATAAATCATGTTATTTTGCATAATGCAGTTTATATATGTTGGAAACGTAATACCATAAATTAATCTGTAGAATGTTTAGATGCGGTATTGTTGTTGTGTTGTTTCTTAATTAATAAAGCGGATAACCATGCTGTAATAGGAATGCTGATAGCAACGGCAATACCACCTAATAAGATAGAAATAAATTCTTGTGCAAAGATTTTAGAATTAATAATATGACCGAAAGAATAATTTAATTTGAAAAACCAGAAAAACAATGTTAGCTGGCCACCGAAATAGGCGAGATAAATTGTATTTGCGGATGTAGCCAAAATTTCTCTACCCACTCGCATACCTGAATGAAATAATTCTTTCTGAGTTAAATCAGGGTTTGTTTCACTTAATTCGTACATGGGTGAACTGATAGTAATAGCTAGATCAATGACTGCAGCGATTACAGCTAATACCACGGTGAATACCATAAATTTGACCATATTTATCCCTATATTCATCGAGAAAATGTATGTTTCATCTTGTTGTTCAGTAGTAAAGCCTTGTAAGTTGCCGATAGATACAGATAAGTATATTGCAGCAATCAATATGACTGTAGAAAATATCGTCGCATAAAAAGCTGCGAGTGTCTTTGTATTATAACTATTAAGTACGAACAAGTTACAAGCAGCAATTACGATACAAAATATTAGTGTGATTAGATAAATGGGTGCACCAAACATAATGATGATTACACTAATTAGTAAGATGACAAAGTTCAAGAACAATGTCAGATAAGAAATGAGCCCTTTTTTACCACCAAAAATAATCATTAGAATGAAAAGTAACATAGCTAAAATTGTTATTGCACTCATTGTTTAGCACCTCGCATTTTGAACCATATTTGCATTAATAAAATCGTGATGGGGATTGTTAAAACGATGCCAATTCCTCCAGTAATTGCCCGGGAAATTTCTAATGACCAGTTCATTGAAATTGTGTAGGTAATAGTATTCGCATTTTTTAAATAAATAAGCAGCATTGGTAGGCTTCCTGATAAATAAGAGAATAACAATATATTAGTCATCGTTCCCATAATATCTTGACCGATATTGCGGCCGGCGAGCGCCCAACGTGTCATGCTGATATTTGGTGTTCTACGCAATATTTCTGCCATCCCACTTGCAATTGTAATAGCGACATCCATTACTGCCCCAAGTGAACCAATCATCACAGAGGCTAAAAAGACTTCTTTAGGAGGTAAAGTTAAGAAACTCATTGTTTCAAACTTCAGCCCATCACCTCCCGTTATTAAAATGACTAATTGCGTTAAACCAACACATATAAACGTGCCTAGTAACGTACTTGTAATTGTAATAAATGTACGCCATTGCCACCCTGTAACGAGCAGCAACGTTAATACTGTGGATATTATGATTCCGATACTCATAAGAGCGAATAAACTTATATTTGGAAACTGGTTATGCATATAAATTGCTGTAATAACGACTATAGTATTAATTGCTAAAGATAAAATGGATTGTAAGCCAATTTTTCTACCGACAAGAAGTACGATTAATAAAAATATGCCCGTAATTGCTACGATGAGACTGTCCCGCTTTTTTTCTAATATATATGCATCATTTAGATGCTTATCAATGTGTAAGAGCACTTTATTATGTTTTGAAAAAGATTCACTATCAGCTTGAGATTCGTAATAAGTGTGTGGAATCTTTGCAGTCTGTCCTTCAAATTTTCCATTTAAAATTTTGATGTTTAATGTTTCTTTATGTTTTGTGTCTTTATTATGGTGATCATCTATCGTTTGAGATGTAGATTTATTTTCAATTTTTGTAATTTGGCCAACAGGAGTATCGTAAAATTTGGCATTCATAAATGTAAAAATAAATAACCCAATAAATATGATACAAAATAATAATAACACCCAATTGAAAGGGCGCTTGAATAGGGTTTTAACTGACATTGTGCTATTTCAATCCTCTCTATTTAGACAATGCGATTATACGCGTCGCGACCACCGAATTCAAAAATTTATAGGTTCAAATAAATTTGGTTTAGTGATATGTAGCGCTGCGACTTAGTAATTGATCGATTGTTGATAACATTAAGTGAATGTCATTTTTACGATTATCTTGACGTACAGCACTGCAAATAGTGCGTTTTAGTTTAGTGTGGCCGAGTGAGATGTCTATCCATTTCTTGGGATTCTTGTCTAATAAGTGATAAGATGCTGCAATGATATAGCCGCGTTCTTTAGTTAAAATATATTGTGCTAATTGAGGGTGGGTGACTGTACGAATAGGTTGCTCCACAATTCTAGCCAGCGTTTGTTTGATATTGGGTGGTAACGGGTAAAGTTCGTAAATTGTCTTGTTTGAAAATTGTATTAAAGGTGGATTAGTTGTCATGGTAATAGGTGAATTTTTAGGTGCATAGATATGATAATTTTCCTCAAACAAGGCATTTACTTTTAGTTCTCGATGTTGTTTGATTTCGTTTGATAAATCTGTAAAACCAACGTCTATTTGATCTGTTGTCAAAGCGTTTAATATATCGCTCTCTTCCATTAGAATAGGCTCGATAATAGAATCGCTATTATTTTCAAAAGATTGCATTAGTAATGTAAGGACTTGTGAAATATAACTTTCAACATATCCAATGCGGATTATAAAGTGATTGGATTCGGACTGATTATGAAAAAGACGAACAGTTTCGTCTAATTGGTCTAAAATTTTAGTGGCTTCTGAAAATAATTGCTTGCCTTCATCAGTAAGATAAATATTACGTCCTTCTCTCTTGAATAGCGTAACTTGTAGTTCTTTTTCTAACTGGGAAATTTGACGACTTATGGCAGATTGCGCAATTTCTAATTCAAGTGCAGCTTCTGATAAATGTTCTCTTTTTGCGACTTCTATAAAATATTTCAACTGCTTAATTTCCATGATACATCCCCTCGATTCTTAACTGTTCTAATAATTAGAATAATATCATCTATTTTATATATTGAACAGATTGATCAACTCCTATATAGTTTACTTACTCATTTAATATTCTGAATTTTCGAAAAAGAGGTGAAGATCATGCTCGAATACAATAAGAAATTAGGCTTATATGATAGTCGTGAAGAACATGATGCATGTGGCATAGGTTTTTATGCCAATATGGATAATAAAAGGAATCATGAGATTGTCGAAAAATCTTTAGAAATGTTACGTAGATTAGATCACCGTGGAGGTCTTGGCGCGGATAGCGTGACAGGTGATGGTGCAGGGATTATGACAGAAGTACCATATGATTATTTTGATGAATATACTGAATTGGATTTACCGGCAGAAGGTCACTATGCTGTGGGGATGTTTTTTGCAAATGAAAAAATTGAGGATTCTCAACACGAAGCTCAATTTAATGCACATTTTGAAGCGGAAGGATTAAGTGTTATTGGTTATAGAGATGTTCCTGTAGATATTAATGCAATTGCATCACATGTCGCACAGACGATGCCTCATATTCAACAAGTGTTCGTAGCATTAAATGGTGTTTCTCACGTAGACCGTAAACTCTTTTTAGCTCGAAAACAAATTGAAAATTACGCTACACAACAGCAATTAGACTTATATTTCACAAGTTTATCGCATAGAACAATTGTGTATAAAGGTTGGTTACGTTCAGACCAAATCAAAGCGTTATATCAAGATTTGAACCATGAAGCATATGTTTCAAAGCTAGGACTTGTACACTCTCGTTTTAGTACAAATACTTTTCCTAGTTGGAAACGTGCGCACCCCAATAGATTGCTTATGCATAACGGTGAGATTAATACGATTAAAGGTAATGTCAATTGGATGCGTGCAAGACAAGGTGAATTAATCGAACATATTTTTGGGGATGAAAAAGATAAAGTAAAAGAAATCCTTGATGAAGATGGTAGTGATTCGGCAATTGTCGATAATGCTTTGGAATTTTTATCTTTAGCTATGGAACCAGAGCGGGCTGCTATGCTGATGATTCCAGAACCTTGGTTATACAACAAAGCGAACGACGAGAATGTACGTGCTTTTTATGAATTTTATAGCTATTTAATGGAACCATGGGATGGACCAACGATGATTTCCTTTTGTAATGGAGACAAGATTGGAGCATTAACCGATCGAAACGGATTGAGACCTGGTCGTTATACGATAACTAAAGATAATTATATTGTATTTTCTTCCGAAGTTGGTGTAGTTGATGTTCCTGAAGAAAATGTAGCGTTCAAAGGACAGTTAAATCCAGGAAAATTATTGCTCGTTGATTTTAAGCAGAACAAAGTAATAGAAAATAACGAATTGAAAGCCGGTATAGCAGACGAACGACCTTATGAAAGTTGGCTGAAGCAATTCAAGGTAGATTTGGACTTAGAAAATATTACTTACGAGTCATCTGAATGGGACGAGGAAACTTTGGAAAGACTACAAAAGCAATTTGTCTATACCAAAGAGGAAATGGATAAATACATGACAGAATTGGTCGAAAGTAAAAAAGACCCAATCGGTGCTATGGGTTACGATGTACCTATTGCTGCGTTAAATGAACAAAATGAAACACTCTTCAATTACTTCAAACAATTGTTTGCGCAAGTAACCAACCCACCTATAGACGCTTATCGTGAAAAAATTGTTACGAGTGAGTTGTCATATTTAGGCAGCGAGGGGAATTTATTAGCACCTGATGAAAATGTATTGAACAGAATACAGCTTAAGCGTCCTGTGATTACAGAGGCGCAACTTGCTAAAATTGAGGACAGTAGATTTAATGTAAAGCATTTATCTACAATTTATAAAGATGACTTAGAAAGCGCTTTGGAAGTATTGGGTGAACATGCTGTTCGTGAAGTTAAAGAGGGAAATGAAATTTTAGTATTAGATGACCGTACACTTGTAACTGAAAGTGGATATGCGATGCCTATTTTGCTTGCGGTGAGTCATATTCATCAATTGCTTATCAGAGAAGGTATTCGTATGCGTACAAGTATTGTGGCTTTATCGGGTGAAACAAGAGAGGTGCATCATGTTGCTTGCTTATTAGGATACGGAGCAAATGCTGTTGTGCCATATTTAGCACAACGTACTATTGAACAAATGGTCTTGAAGCAACGTTTAGAAGGGGAAGTTACTGAAAATGTTCAGGCCTATACGCACACACTATCTGAAGGCGTCATCAAAGTGATGGCTAAAATGGGAATCTCAACAGTTCAAAGTTATCAAGGCGCACAAATTTTTGAGGCTGTGGGACTTTCAAATGAAGTTGTAGACAAATACTTTACTGGTACGCAATCCAAGCTATCTGGTATAACGATGGAGTTAATCGATAAAGAAAATAAAGAGAGACAAGCGCCTAAGAGTGAGTATATTGAATCGGGTAGCACTTTCCAATGGCGTAAACAAGGTCAACACCATGCGTTTAATCCAACATCAATACATTTATTGCAACATGCATGTCGTTTAAATGACTATGATAAATTCAAAGCATTTTCAAACGAAGTAAATCATAAGCGAACAGACCATATTCGACATTTAATGACTTTTAAAAAGCAAACGCCTATTCACATTGACGAGGTCGAACCAGCAAGTAAGATAGTCCAGCGTTTCAATACTGGTGCGATGAGTTATGGTTCGATTTCTGAGGAAGCTCATCAAACACTTGCAGAAGCTATGAATCAAATGGGAGGTAAAAGTAATAGTGGTGAAGGGGGCGAGAACCCTGAACGTTATATCATAGATGAAGAAGGAAGGAATCGTTCTAGTGCGATTAAACAAGTAGCCTCAGGCCGCTTTGGTGTAACGAGTGATTATTTACAACATGCAAAAGAAATACAGATTAAGGTTGCGCAAGGCGCTAAACCAGGTGAAGGTGGACAATTGCCAGGGACTAAAGTATATCCTTGGATTGCTGAAGTAAGAGGTTCCACACCAGGTATTGGCTTGATTTCACCACCACCGCATCATGATATTTATTCTATTGAAGATTTAGCGCAATTAATCCATGATTTAAAAAATGCAAATAAAGAAGCGAATATTACAGTTAAACTTGTATCGAAAACGGGCGTCGGCACTATTGCAGCAGGAGTAGCTAAAGCGTATGCAGATAAGATTGTTATCAGTGGTTATGACGGCGGTACAGGTGCCTCACCGAAGACAAGTATTCAACATGCGGGTGTCCCATGGGAAATTGGTTTGGCAGAGACACATCAAACGTTAATGATGAATGGCTTGCGATCAAGAGTAAAAGTAGAAACGGATGGTAAACTGCTTACTGGTAAAGATGTAGCATACGCATGTGCTTTAGGTGCAGAAGAATTTGGTTTTGCTACTGCTCCGTTAGTAGTAATGGGATGCGTTATGATGCGTGTGTGTCACAAAGATACATGTCCAGTAGGCATCGCTACACAGAACCAAGATTTACGCGCTTTATTTAATGGTAGAGCGGATCATGTTGTCAACTTTATGCACTTTGTTGCAGAAGAGCTAAGAGAAGTTCTAGCCGAACTAGGTTTGAAATCGGTTGATGAGCTCGTAGGAAGAACGGATTTATTGCAACGTAGTAATCAGTTGTCATCACGTCGTCCTAAAGCGGCGACTATGAATATTGAAGCCTTATTATATCAACATGAAGGTGATAGATTTAATAGTATAAAACAAAATCATCACTTAGATGAAGGTTTCGATTTAACGAGATTATATCCAGAAGCTAAAAATGCAATTGAAAATGGAGGCACATTCACAGGTGAATATAAATTGAAAAACGAACAGCGTGATGTGGGTGTCATCACTGGTAGTGCAATAACAAAAGCGCACGGACCAGAAGGTTTACCAGAAGATAGTATATACGCTCAAACTTTAGGGCATGGTGGACAAAGTTTGGCTGCGTATACGCCTAGTGGTTTAACTATTCATCATACGGGTGATGCAAATGACTATGTTGGTAAAGGATTATCTGGCGGTAAAATTATTGTGAAAGCTCCAAATAAACAACGTGAAAGTGAAATCATCATAGGGAACGTTTGCTTTTACGGAGCTTCTCATGGTAAAGCATTCATCAATGGCAAAGCAGGAGAACGTTTCTGTATTCGTAATAGTGGTGTGCAGGCAGTGGTCGAAGGGATTGGAGACCATGGTCTCGAATATATGACTGGTGGACGTGTGGTTATACTTGGAGATGTAGGTAAAAACTTTGGTCAAGGTATGAGTGGTGGCGTGAGCTATATTTTTCCGTCAAACGTCGACCGTTTTATAGAAGAAAATAAATTGGATAGTTTAGATTTTGATACGATTAGTGTAGATGCAGAACGTAAAGTATTGAAAAATATGCTTCAAGCACATGTGAAATATACGAATAGTACGAAAGCGCAAGCTATTTTAAATGATTTTGAAAATGTGGCTGAAAAAGTAGTGAAAGTAGTGCCTAAAGACTACAAATTAATGATGCAAAAAATAGATATACAAAAACGACATTCAGCAGAACTGGACGAAGCATTACTGAATGCATTTAATGACAAACGTACAAATTTAACATCGGAGCAACAATTGACTGCCGTATACTAACTATAGAAAGGGGATTTGTCATGGGCGAATTCAAAGGGTTTATGAATTATGACAAACGACAATTAGATGAATTATCATTGGTTGACCGTATCAATAACCATGATGCGTTTCAACAAAGGTTTACTAAAGATGAAGCTGCAGAACAAGGGGCGCGTTGTATGGATTGTGGTACACCATTCTGTCAAACAGGAGAACCGCACGGTAGAGAAACGATTGGTTGCCCAATTGGAAATTATATACCAGAGTGGAACGACCTCGTTTATAGAAAAGACTTCAAAACAGCGTATGAGCGTTTAAGTGAAACGAATAACTTCCCTGAATTCACGGGACGCGTTTGTCCAGCTCCTTGTGAGCAATCTTGTGTAATGAAAATCAACCGAGAATCTGTGGCTATTAAAGGCATTGAGCGGACAATTATAGATGAAGCATATGAAAATGGATGGGTTAAACCTACTAAGCCTAAAGTGCGCAAATCTGAAACGGTAGCAATTGTAGGTAGCGGTCCAGCTGGTTTAACAGCAGCAGATGAATTGAATAAATTAGGATATAACGTAACCGTATATGAACGTGCACATGAAGCGGGTGGGCTTTTAATGTATGGTATTCCTAATATGAAATTAGATAAAGACGTTGTTCGTCGCAGAATTGAAGTAATGAAACAGTCTGGCATCGAATTTATGACAGATACAGAAATTGGTGTAGATATTAGTCGTGATGAGCTAACTGAAAAGCATGACGCAATCATACTGTGTACAGGTTCGCAAAATGCGAGGGATTTACCTTTAGAAGGACGCATGGGATATGGTATTCACTTTGCAATGGATTATTTAACGGAACAAGGTCAATTGTTAAACGGTGAAATCAAAGAACCGACTATTTCAGCAGAAGGTAAGAATGTCATTGTAATCGGTGCTGGGGACACAGGCGCTGATTGTGTAGCAACTGCACTACGTGAGAACTGTAAGTCTATCGTACAATTTAATAAATATACTAAGCAGCCAGAAGAAATTACATTTGAGGAAAACACATATTGGCCACTAGCAATGCCTGCATTCAAAATGGATTATGCGCATAAAGAGTATGAATCTCGTTTTGGTCTTGAACCGCGTGCGTATGGTGTGCAAACGATGCGTTATGATGTTGATCGCATTGGTAATATAAAAGGTCTTTATACTCAAATTCTCGAAGAAACAGAAGATGGTATGGTCGTGGTCGATGGTACAGAACGTCATTGGCCGGCAGATTTAGTCTTGCTCTCCATTGGCTTTGTAGGTACGGAAACAACGGTGCCGCATGCTTTTAATATTCAAACTGAGCGTAATAAAATTGTGGCTGATAACAAAGATTTCAGAACAAACCAACCACATATTTTTGCGGCAGGAGATGCTAGAAGAGGACAAAGTCTTGTCGTATGGGCGATTCAAGAGGGGAGAGCTGTTGCAGATTCAGTAGATGCTTTCTTAAAAGAAAAAGCAGTGGCATAAGTTATAATTTTAATTGACATTTCAATCGGGCTATAATATTATAAATAAAGTATTATTTGGAGGAATACCCAAGCCCGGCTGAAGGGATCGGTCTTGAAAACCGACAGGGGCTTAACGGCCCGCGGGGGTTCGAATCCCTCTTCCTCCGCCATAATAGAATCAAACCAAGACTAATAAATAGAGTAGGCAAGTAATCAATTATAACTTTGATTACTTGCCTTTTTAATTTGTTCTTTTTAATAGAAGTCAAAAATAGAAGTTAAGTTACAAGTATTTATTTTATAATTGGGAATCTCGATAAATATGAAAATAGCATTATTTTTAAATTTATATGAAAACCTTTACAAAACTTGTCTATACAAGTTATAATTTCAGTGATGTTAAATGAAAAAGGGAGTGAATCGTCATGTCAGTTAAAAAGAAAGATGTACAAGATCTGGTCGAAGGCATTGGGGGCAAAGACAACTTAGATACAGCAACGCACTGTGTGACACGTTTGCGACTTGTCTTGAAAGATGATGATAAAGTCGACAAGGATAGACTGGGAGACAATGATTTAGTGAAAGGGCAATTTAAAGCTGACAATCAGTATCAAATTGTCATTGGTCCAGGAACAGTAGATGAAGTTTACAAGCAATTTATCGAAGAAACAGGCGTAGGGGAAGCTTCGAAAGATGATGCGAAAGCAGCAGCAGCTAAGAAAGGGAACCCGATTCAAAGATTAATTAAATTGTTAGGAGATATCTTCATTCCGATTTTACCAGCTATTGTAACTGCTGGTTTGCTAATGGGGATTAATAATTTGCTTACAATGGAAGGTCTCTTTGGTCCTAAGCCGTTAGTAGAACAATTTCCACAATTGGGAGATATTTCTAATATTATTAATGTGATTGCAAGTACAGCCTTCATATTCCTGCCAGCGTTAATTGGTTGGAGTAGTATGCGCGTGTTTGGCGGTAGTCAAATACTCGGGTTGGTACTTGGGTTAATCTTGATGAATCCGCAATTAGTTTCGCAATATGATATTGCCAAAGGAAATATTCCTACATGGGATATTTTTGGTCTAGAAATTAAACAATTAAACTATCAAGGGCAAGTATTACCAATCTTACTTGCTGCATATGTGTTAGCTCAAATTGAAAAATTCTTAAATAAATATGTTCACGATTCAATTAAGATGTTAGTAGTAGGGCCAGTAGCATTACTTATAACAGGCTTCTTAGCCTTTATTATTATCGGTCCGGTCGCACTGTGGTTAGGAACTGGTATTACGAGTGGCGTGACATTTGTTTTCGAACATGCAGGCTGGTTAGGTGGCGCAATCTATGGTCTATTCTATGCTCCACTCGTTATCACAGGACTCCACCACATGTTCTTAGCAGTAGACTTCCAACTAATGGGAAGTCAGCTTGGTGGCACATACTTATGGCCAATCCTTGCACTTTCTAATATTTGTCAAGGTTCAGCAGCGTTTGGTGCATGGTTTGTCTATAAAAGACGTAAAATGGGCAAAGAGCAAGGTCTTGCTATGACTTCAGGTGTTTCAGGCTTCTTAGGTGTAACAGAACCAGCGTTATTCGGTGTGAACTTACCACTGAAATACCCATTTATTGCAGCGATTTCAACATCATGTGTATTAGGTGCAATTATTGGCGCTAGCCGTGTGCTTGGTAATGTTGGTGTTGGCGGTGTACCTGCAATCATCTCAATACAAAAAGAATTCTGGATTATTTACATCATTTGTACACTTCTTGCAATGATAGTACCATGTGTATTGACAATTTTCTTCTCGAAATTTAGTAAAGAAGATACAAAAGAACTTGTTGAAGAATAAGTGAACTTGTTATGGGGATACAATTTAACTCGCTAAAATCGATTAGCGAGTTTCTTTTTTGAAAATAGTAATAGATAAGGTGGTAATTTATATGGCTATAAATGATTGGAGAAAATCAGTTGTTTATCAAATTTATCCAAAGTCGTTTAATGATACGACGGGCAGTGGAGAAGGTGATTTACAAGGGATTATTGAAAAATTAGATTACTTACAATATTTAGGTGTAGACTACATCTGGTTGACGCCAGTATATGAATCGCCAATGAATGATAATGGCTATGATATCAGTAATTATTATAAAGTTAATGAAAAATTTGGAACTATCGAAGACCTTGAAACATTAGTTAGTGAAGCGCATAAGCGGAACCTAAAAGTAATGATGGACATAGTGATTAATCACACTTCTACTAAGCATGAATGGTTTAAACAAGCGTATGCTGATAAAGAGAGTCCTTATAGAGATTATTACTTCTTTAGAAGGTCAGGTGATAATCGACCACCGACAAATTGGGAATCAAAATTTGGTGGTAACGCATGGAAATATGATGAAAAAACAGATGAATACTATTTACATTTATTCGATGTAACGCAAGCTGATTTAAACTGGGATAATCCAGAAGTACGTCACGCGTTATATGATATCGTTAACCATTGGATTGACTTTGGTGTAGACGGATTTAGGTTTGATGTATTGAATTTGATTTCTAAAGGTGAATTTAAAGACTCAGATAAAATAGGAAAAGAGTTTTATACAGATGGTCCCCATGTTCATGAGTATTTAAATGAAATGAATCGTCACACATTTGGCGGTAAAGACTTAATGACAGTCGGTGAAATGTCATCAACTACGATTGATCACTGTATCAAATATACGAATCCTGAGCGTCATGAGTTGAGTAGTGTCTTTAATTTCCATCACTTAAAAGTAGATTATGTGGATGGCGAAAAATGGACTAATGCTAAATTAGATTTCTATAGTTTGAAAGATATTTTAATGGAATGGCAACTTGGCATTTATGAAGGTGGCGGTTGGAACGCTATATTCTGGTGTAATCATGACCAACCACGTGTAGTATCACGTTTTGGTGATGATACGACAGAACCAATGCGTAAGCAAAGTGCAAAGATGTTAGCTACAGTATTGCATATGTTACAAGGCACACCTTATATTTTTCAAGGTGAAGAAATTGGAATGACAAACCCGAACTTTAAAGAAATTGGGCAATATCGAGATGTGGAATCTTTAAATGCTTATAAAAAAATGAAAGATGCAGGTTATTCTGAAGCAGAAATTATTACAATATTAGGTCAAAAATCTCGTGATACTTCAAGGACACCAGTACAATGGACAAATGAAAAAAATGCTGGATTTACTACAGGTACACCATGGATTGATATTCCCAAAAACTTCGATAAAATAAATGTTGAAGCTGCTATAAAAGATGAAACATCTATACTGCACACCTATAGATATTTGATTCAATTACGTCATGAACATGATATTATTACGTATGGAAG
>Ga0079226_10000063_pt1 | contig 61026 bp, 58 predicted proteins | sample Poulit2014_FD_76345 | JGI IMG/M metagenome (GOLD analysis project Ga0079226, IMG submission 76345) | Agricultural soil microbial communities from Georgia to study Nitrogen management - Poultry litter 2014 | ecosystem: Environmental > Terrestrial > Soil > Agricultural land | place: USA: Georgia...
GCAACCATAGGCGCTAAGCCAGTCATCTTGGCTCATTAGGGGAACAATGCGCTGTAGCCGTGGTGGGTACTTTTTGTGCCATGCCAGCAATCTTTCATAACGAAACTGAGTGAACGACGCCAAGGATTCGTTTGCGAAACGGTGCCAGTGGTTCACTAAAAAGTGGTCGTACACCACATCCACAATAATGCCTGCCACTAAACCACGCTCGCTTAGGCGTGCACGGCTTTGCGTTACTAAAGGATGCTCATCCGTGTAGCTATCTACCTGCCGATGCAGTTTTATGCCTGCCACCACTGGGGCGGGCAAGGCAATGGTATCTAGAGGCCCTTTAATAAAATCCCCCAACAGTGCGCCGCTAATTTCGGCATCGTCATCGCCAGCTAAATATAAATGGGCTAAATAGTTCATGCTTTGCTCCTGCAGCCGCTTAGTGCGAGCCTCAGCAACCAACAACCAATGGCGCTAACCATCACGAGTACGGTGAGCCACTTGCTAATAGAGGCAAAGGTGCTAAGCGTGGCAAGGCCATCGGTAATGTGTTGGTGGCCGAGCAAAAATATGCTTTGAATGCGGTTTTCGATAGCATCACAACCAGCGGCAAACCATGGCAATGCGAGCAGCCAGTTGTTCTGTGCGGATAGTTGTAGGCGGTTCATTAGCACAGACAATGTTGATGCAGCGAAGAGGGCATACCATAAGGGGTGCAGATGATCGAGTTGCAGGTGGCTTGCATACACTTCTAGCAGCCCAAGGCTTTCTAACTGGGCAAAAAAGTGGAGATAATCTTCGGCATTAAAAAATGTGACTTGCATAGTAAGGAAATTAGCCACCCCCATACGTGCAAAAATACTGGCCAGGGAGGCTTGGCTAAGCACGTATAAAAATGCACTAACGGCAATGAGCCATGGTGCATTGAAAAACTGCCGTAGAAAAGATAACTGCATAGCAAGCCTCTAAGGTAGCTGAAAGGATGTTGATAAAAGTTAGCATCGCACATGTTTCGGTAAGGTTGAAAGCTTTAAATACAAGCTCTATGGCAGCTAGTAAGTGGTGTAGCGCTTTGCACGAATGAGGGAGTATAGCTAGACTCCAATTTTACTAAAATTAAAGAAGGGAAGGGTATGAAAAAAATTATTTTAGCCATTGCTGTGGTGGGTTTATCAAGTGCAGCGTTTGCCGCCGAACCTGGCCAATCGGGCTACTACTCAGGTTTGCAGGCGGGTTTTGCTAATTCGCATTTAAAAATCAGCGATGAGGATTTCACCACAGATGGTTTGAGTTTAAACGGCGTTGTGGGCGGGGTGTTTTTGGGCACGCGCGCCGATATTTCGGAGCAAGCATTCTGGGGGCTTGAAGTGAATGCCCAATTAAACGGTAATCAATTCAAAGAAACCACGGCAGATAGTAAGGTAACGATCAAAAACGAATATGGTTTTGGTGGCCATGTGGTGGCGGGTATCCATGCTTCCTCAAGCACGCGCATTTACGCTAAAGCGGGTTATCAAAAATCGAAATTTAAAGCGAGCTATAAAGATAACAATGGCAGCGAATCGGGCAGCGCTAAGCTTGATGGTTTTAGTTATGGCGGTGGCGGTGAAGTGGCGCTTTCCAACGAATTTAGCTTGCGTATGGATTGGACACAAATCCACTACTCAAGCAAAAATGGCCTAAAGCCCACTGATACGGTGGTGCAAGTGGGCGTGGTATATAACTACTAAAGCATCGCCAAGCGCCCTAGGTAGCTAGGGCGCTTGTTTTATAGGCGGGTATTTAAACCAAATTTTTTCTGTAAAATTCCATCCACCCAGCGCAAGGGCAATAGCTTTTTAAGCATAGGTAAAGTGGTGCTGCCGTTGCCAATACGTTTTTCTGCTGGTGGGTTTTCCTTGCTAATGGTAGCCACCATGGCGGCCACAAAATCAGTTGTGCTTGTGCTGTTTTGTTGCGATGCGTTCGCACGTGCTTCAATGTGTTGTTTTACAGGCTGGTACACAGAGTTGCTAGGCAGGGTGCTGCTTAAAGAGCCGGAGGCATTGTTGCCAAATTCAGAAGCAATGGCGCCAGGCATGATAGTTATCACTTTAATACCAAAGGGGGCTAACTCCATGCGCATGGCATCGGAAAGGCTGTGTAGGGCTGATTTTGTAGCACAGTAGGCACCAGAAAAAGGTGTGGTAACAATGCCGGAAATGCTACCTAAATTAACAATGCAGCCTTTGTTGCTGTTGCGCAGTAGAGGAAAGCATAGTTGCGCAAGCGCCACAGGGGCAAATACGTTGGTATCAAACTGTAGCTGTAATTGTTCGGCGGGCATTTCGATAATAGGCCCCATGGCACCGTAACCGGCGTTGTTAACTAATAGGTCTAGTTGCCCGTGAGCTTGCAGTTTTGCCGCCAAAGCAGCCCGCTGCTCGGGGTTGTTTACATCCAACTCAATGGGAATAAAGCCCTCTTGTTCGGCAAAAGAGGCTAGGGAATTAAGTTTTCTTGCAGTAACAAAAACTGTCCAGCCTAATGCATGCAATTGTGCTGCTAGCTCTCTACCAATGCCCGTAGAGCAGCCTGTGATTAACGCTGTTCCTGCCATGTTTATTTCCTTCTTTTTGCTTTGGGTTGCGTGCCGTATGGCACAAGGGTAGTGCTCGATGAGGCTTAAATACAAGGGTTTGACTTGCAAAAGATTCTGAGTAAACTAGCGGCTCCTCTTTAGGCACGTAGCTCAGTTGGTTAGAGCACCACCTTGACATGGTGGGGGTCGGTGGTTCGAATCCACTCGTGCCTACCAATTAAATCAAGCGCTTAGCTTGTTTTTCCTTGCTTGAAAAACCTTCAAAAAACCAAGATGCCATTGGCTATGCCAATAACTTTTGCTTGCGTGAAAACCAAGTAGCCAAATTTGCCATAACGGCTAATAGTAGGTTCATTTAATTGCTAAATTTCTCGCTGCCTGATGGTGGTTTGCCCGCGCGCTTGCTGCTGCATAGGTTTTTCTGTTGCGATGCGCTGGCAAGCGTTGATAAATATGGCAAATCTATTAGTGCTTAAGGATAATGCATGTTTTTTATGGGAGAGATGCATGCTGTGTGGAAATTGTGGCGCGCAAGTGAATGCGGCCCATCGCTTTTGTTCATCCTGCGGTGCGGTTATACAAAAGCAGCTAGGTGCGAATAGTTCAGTTTTTATGCCGAAAGATGCGCCTACCTATGCCGGCTTTTGGTTGCGCGCTGTGGCGTTGTTTATTGATGCAGCGTTGTTGATGGTGCTGTCGGTGGTAGTGGTGCTGTTTTTATATTTCATCGCCAGCCGTAGCAACACTGTGGATATGGAATTGTTTTTAAATGGGGCTAATGGGCTAGGCATCATAGTGTCTTGGCTTTATTACGCCTTGCTTGAAAGTTCAGCTGCTCAAGCAACTTTTGGTAAGCGTTTACTTGGTTTGAAAGTAACAGATTTAGCAGGCAATAAAATCAGTTTTGCTCGCGCCACAGGGCGGTATTTCGGCAAGGTTTTATCATCGCTAACACTGTTGATCGGTTACCTGTTGGCGGGCATAACACAGAAGAAACAGGCGCTGCACGATATGCTAGCAAGCACTGTGGTGGTAAATAGCAACGCTTAGGCAAAATAAAACCCCTAGCGCTGAGGAGGCGCTAGGGGTTAATGCCCATTAGCCTTTTTTTAGGTTCATTGGTGTGGGGCAGGTTAGGGTTTCGGGCTTAAGCACGGCATCTAATTCTTCGCGGCTCATTAGTTCGCGCTTCAGCACTTCATCGTAAACACTAGTGCCGTTACGGTGTGCCTCTTGTGCCACAATAGTGGCGTTTTCGTAGCCAATGTAGGGGTTAAGCGCAGTAACAATACCAATGGCGTTGTTTACAGTGCACTGAAGGTGTTCGGTATTTACCGTAATGCCTTTCACGCAGTTAAGCGCCAAGGTGCGGCAAGCTGCGCCTAAGTGCTTAGCGCTCTTAAACAAGCTGTGGGCAATAATCGGTTCGAAAGCGTTCAGCTGCAGTTGGCCGGCTTCTGCGGCCATGGTAACCGCCACGTCGTTGCCAATAACTTCGAAAGCCACCTGGCTTACTACTTCGGGCACTACTGGGTTTACTTTACCAGGCATGATGCTGGAGCCCGCTTGCACTGCAGGCAGGTTGATTTCGTTAAAACCTGCACGTGGCCCACTGGAGAGTAGGCGTAGGTCGTTACAAATTTTCGATAATTTGGTTGCTGCACGCTTGATGGCGCCTGACACTAGCACAAAACCGCCGCAATCCTGTGTGGCACTGATCAAATCCTTAGCGCTAACCAAGGGAATGCCGGTGATGTCGCGTAAGTTTTTTACCACAATTTGGGCATAGTCGGGGTGCGATGCAATGCCAGTGCCAATCGCTGTGCCCCCGAGGTTGATTTCACAAATATGGCTTTGTGCGTCGCGCAGCACCCGTTCGTCGCTGCTAAGCATGGTTACGTATGTTTGAAACTCTTGCCCGAGTGTCATGGGCACAGCATCTTGCAGCTGGGTGCGGCCGATTTTTAAAATGTCTTGGTATTCTTCAGCTTTTGCCGCAAATGCGTCGCGTAGGTCGGCAATCTCGCCCACCAAGCGGGTGAGGTTGTGCCATAAAGCAATTTTTAATGCTGTGGGGTATACGTCGTTAGTGCTTTGGCCAAAGTTAACATGTTGGTTAGGGTGCAAGTGCTGATACTCGCCCTTATTGTGGCCCATAATTTCAAGCGCACGGTTGGCAATTACCTCGTTGGCGTTCATGTTTGTAGAGGTGCCAGCGCCGCCCTGGATAACATCCACCACAAACTGATCGTGCAATTTGCCTGCAATAATTTCATCGCAAGCAGCACTAATGGCATCGCAGTGTTCTTTGCTGAGCACGCCCACTTTGTGGTTGGTGAGGGCAGCAGCTTTTTTAACGCTCGCTAAGGCGCGCACTAAATCAGGATAAATGTAAATGGGCACATCGGTGATCGGAAAGTTTTCCGTGGCCCGCAGGGTGTGCACGCCATAATAAGCGCTGTTAGGTAGTTCGCGCTCACCTACTAAATCATGTTCGATACGTGTGTCTGAAGCTTGACTCATGTGAATTAAAAAGCCTCTTAGAAATAAAAATAAGGGGCATATGATAAACCAAGATGGGGTAAAACTGACAGATAAAATTATCTTAGTTTGGTTTGGTTTTGAAAAGTTCTCGTAACTTATTGTTATTATTGGTGATTGCAAAGATGTGTTAAGGAAATTTGCTGACCAATAAGTCAAAGAGTAGGGGCTTAACAGCAGTTTTCGCACCTTTTCTGTTTGCTTAACTGGTTAAGCGCCGAAGATTATCGCAAATCACTGCCGCGGCAACGCCCACATTTAACGATTCAGCAGCACCAAAAGCCGGAATAGTAATTTTGTGGGTAACAAAGGCAGCAAGTTCTGGGCTAATGCCATGGGCTTCACTGCCCAGTAACACCACGCCACTGGTTTTGCTTGGTGAGATCCGGTGGATTGATTCACCATCCAAATAAGCACCATAAATAGGCTTGTCTGCAGGCAAGCTAGCAAAATACTCTGGCAAGGCCTGCTGTTGTACAGCCACACGTAAAAAAGAGCCCTTGGAGGCATTAATCACCTTGGGGTTGTACAGCTCTACGGTGTTGGGTGAGCACACTAACTGCTGAATACCGTACCAATCTGCAATGCGCAGTAGGCTGCCAAGGTTGCCGGGGTCATTAATGTTATCAAGGGCGAGCACCCATGAGGCATCGGTTTTTATGTGGGCAGGGGCTTGCTGCACCACTGCTAAGGCAGCGTTGTTGCTGCTGAGTGTGCCCACCGAGGCGAGCGTTTGTGCGCGGCAAGGCACAGCATCAATATTCTTCGCAATAAGTTGTGTTTGGTAGGCGTCGATAAATTCGCTAGTGGCGTAAAGTGCTTCAATGCGCCAGTTAGAAGCGAGCAACTCGGCCACTATTTTTTCGCCTTCCACTAAAAAGAGCCCTTGCTCTCGCCGTTCTTTTTTGCGGTGTAAAGCGCGGATGTTTTTCGCTTGGTTTTTACTGAGCATGGGGTGTCCTTTGTTGTGCATGGCAGCAAAGTATAGCCTAGCGTGGCGCGGCCGTAATGCTAGGGGTGATCTATGGCTAGCATTGTGCAGCAAGAGCTCATACAATTCGCAGCCCTCTTGCCATAGTTGTTTTGTTTAGCTTGCGCACTGTTCCTAGCTTAAGTGGTGGTGTTTACTTGTATGTGTGCAGCTTGCGCTGTATAATATCGGCTCAATCAAAACAAGGTTGGGGCCAAGGTGGGCGCTGCAATGTGCTTATAAAGCCTTGGTAAATAAAAATATTTTGGAGGTACTCCACATTAAGAGTGGTGGCAAAGGCGGCAGTAAGCGCGCCAGAATTAATGATCAAATCAGCGTACCAGAGGTACGTTTAATCGATGAAGACGGCGATCAAGTAGGTGTGGTGCCAATTAAAGAAGCACTAGCACTTGCTGAAGAAAAGGGATTGGATTTAGTTGAACTTTCCCCCGATGCAAAGCCGCCCGTATGTCGTTTAATGGACTACGGTAAACACTTGTTCGATTTGCGCCAAAAGCAGCGTGAAAGCCGCAAGAAGCAGCGTCGTATGCAAGTGAAAGAAGTTAAGTTTCGCCCTGGCACAGATGAGGGAGATTACACTGTAAAGCTGCGTAATCTTATCCGCTTCTTGGAGGCAGGCGATAAGGCCAAGGTAACCGTGCGTTTCCGTGGCCGCGAGATGGCTCACCAATCCCTTGGGTTGGAGCTGCTGCAACGCATCGAAGCCGATCTCGAAGAGTACGGATCTGTAGAACAGCGCCCCAATATGGAAGGTCGCCAAATGGTGATGGTGCTAGGTCCGCAACGTAAAAAGTAATCGACGCATGTCGGTGTAATGTTAATCAACAAACTTGAGAGCATAAAATGCCAAAGATGAAAACAAATCGCGGGGCCGCAAAGCGTTTTAAGAAAACCGCCTCCGGTTTCAAACGCAAGCAGGCGTTCAAAAGCCATATCCTAACTAAGAAAACCCCTAAGCGTATTCGCCAGTTGCGCCCAAGAACGCAAGTGCACGCTGCAGATGTTGCCTTAGTTAAACGTATGTTACCGGGTGTCTAAACCCTTTTAATTACCCAGGATATTCTGGCTTTTGGAGAACTGAATCATGGCTCGAGTAAAACGTGGTGTACAGACACGCCGCCGTCACAAGAAAATTTTAAAGTTAGCAAAGGGTTACTACGGTGCCCGTAGCCGTACTTACCGTGCAGCAGTGCAAGCGGTATTGCGTGCAGGCCAATATGCCTACCGCGACCGTAAAGTAAGAAAGCGCCAATTCCGCCGCTTGTGGATTGTGCGTATTAATGCTGGTGCACGCCAACACGATTTATCTTACAGCCGTTTCATCAATGGCTTGAAAAAATCTTCCATTGAGATCGACCGTAAGGTATTAGCTGATTTAGCAGTACATGATAAAGCCGCTTTTGGTGCTTTAGTAGAAAAAGCCAAAGCGAGCCTTGCTGCCTGAATCATATGCTAAGCAGAATGTGAAAAGCATCGCTTAATTGCGATGGGGAACAGGGGAGGAGCTCGTGCTCTTTCCCTGTTTTTGTTTGCGATAACGAAGCATGTTGGGTGTTTTTGTTTATTGCTTTTGGCGTTGCCAATGACGATGTAGCCGGAGACAAGAATGGAAGATCTTCAACCCTTAACAGAAGCAGCCCTTGCCGACGTGGCGAGTGCTAGCGCTTTACGTGAGTTGGATGAGGTTAGAGTGAAGTATTTGGGCAAAAAAGGCTCTATCAGTGCCTTGCTCAAAGGGTTAGGTAAGTTATCGGCAGAAGAGCGTCCGCAGGCCGGTGCTGTGATCAATGAAGCGCGGCAAAAAGTGCAGCAGGCGCTTGAAGAGCGCAAAGAAGCCTTAGCCGCAGCAGCGCTAGCAGAGCAACTGGCTGGTGAGCGTATTGATGTTACCTTACCTGGCCGTGGTGAAAAGCAGGGTAGTTTGCACCCTGTCACCCGCACCCGCCGCCGTATTGAAGATTTTTTCTTAGGCCTTGGCTACGACATTGCAGAGGGCCCAGAGGTGGAAGATGACTTCCATAACTTTGAAGCCTTAAACATTCCAGACCATCACCCCGCACGTGCCATGCACGATACCTTCTATTTTGATGCTAGCCATTTATTGCGCACGCACACTTCGCCCGTGCAAATTCGCACTATGGAAGCGGGCGAGCCGCCGTTTCGTATTATTGCCCCAGGCCGTGTGTACCGCAGTGATTCTGATGTAACCCACACGCCTATGTTCCATCAAGTGGAAGGCTTGCTAGTAGATAAAGGCATCACGTTTGCCGATTTGCGCGGCACTGTGGCAGCATTTTTACGTGATTTCTTTGAGGTGGAAGAGTTAGCTGTGCGCTTCCGCCCTTCGTATTTTCCCTTTACCGAACCCTCTGCCGAAGTGGATATTGGTTGCACTCAATGTGGAGGCGAAGGCTGCCGTGTGTGCCAAAACACCGGTTGGTTAGAAATTATGGGTTGCGGCATGGTGCACCCGAAAGTATTGCGCCATGGTGGTGTTGATCCAGAAACCTATTCTGGTTTCGCCTTTGGCATGGGGATCGAGCGTTTAGCCATGCTGCGCTACGGCGTGAATGATTTGCGCCTCTTCTTTGAAAACGACGAACGTTTTTTAGCCCAATTCCACTGAGCAAGGAAAATTTAACATGTTAATAAGTGAAGCATGGCTCAGAGAGTGGGCCAACCCAACATTAGACAGCGCCGAATTGTGCCACCAAATTACCATGGCAGGCCTTGAGGTGGATGGTGTAGAGCCGGCAGCCCCTGAATTTACTGGGGTGGTAGTGGGTGAAGTGTTAAGCGTAGCTCAACATCCAGATGCCGATAAATTATCCGTGTGTGAAGTGAGTGACGGCACGGATACACACATCATCGTGTGTGGCGCAGCTAATGTGCGTGTGGGCATGAAGGCACCAGTGGCTCGTGTGGGTGCGGTGTTACCAGGCAACTTCAAAATTAAGAAGGCAAAATTACGCGGCCAGCCTTCCCATGGCATGTTGTGCAGCGCCTCAGAACTAGGTTTAGAAGATGTTGTGGATGGCTTATTAGAGCTGCCCCTAGATGCCCCCATAGGCGCATGCATACGTGAGTATTTGCACCTTGATGATACCTTGATCGAAGTAGACCTCACCCCAAACCGTGCCGACTGTTTAAGCATTCGCGGTGTAGCCCGTGAAGTGGGTGTGCTGAATAAGCTTGCTGTGCAAGAGCCCAGCATTGCTGCGGTGCCTGCTAGCCACGATCAAATTATGCCGGTTACCGTGCATGCACCCGAAGCTTGCCCGCGTTATTTATCGCGTGTTATCCGCAATGTGAATGCAAACAAAACAAGCCCAATTTGGTTGCAAGAGCGCCTGCGCCGCTCTGGTATGCGCTCGGTGGATCCGATTGTTGATGTGACCAACTATGTGCTCATTGAGTTAGGGCAGCCTTTGCACGCCTTTGACAAAGCCAAAGTAGATGGTGCCATTCACGTGCGCTACGCCACCGAAGGCGAAAAGCTTACCGCCCTTGGTGGTGAAGAAATTACGCTGAAGGGCGACACGTTAGTGATTGCTGATGACAGCCAGGCCTTAGCACTAGCAGGCATAACGGGCGGAGAGCCTTCGGCTGTTACCGCAGGCACGAAAGACATTGTGCTGGAATGTGCTTTTTTTGCCCCCTTAGCTGTGGTGGGCAAAGCGCGCCAATACGGTTTGCACACCGATTCATCCCACCGTTTTGAGCGCGGTGTGGATGCACAACTGCAGGTGCAAGCCATTGAGCGCGCAACTGCTTTGATCCTTGAACTAGCAGGTGGTGAAGCAGGGCCTGTGCACGAAGTGGTGGCCGAGGAGCACTTGCCGCAAAATAATACCATCACACTGCAAGCCGATAAGGTGAACCAACTGCTTGGCTTTGTGGTGCCTGAAACCGACATGGTGCAAGCGCTTACAGCCCTAGGCATGGCAGTAACCGAGAAAAAACCAGGCGAATGGTTAGTGCAAGGGCCAAGCTGGCGTTTCGATATTGCTATCCAAGAGGATTTAGTGGAAGAGATCGCCCGTGTGTATGGTTACGATCGCTTGCCCATTCGTTTGCCCGCCATTGCAGGCGGCCACACCGTGGAGGAAGAGGCCCAGCTAAACAGCCGCGTTTTAGCCGACACGCTCAGTGGCCGTGGCTACCGTGAAGTGATTACGTATTCCTTCGTTGATCCTTCTATCCAAGCGGTGTTAGAGCCTAGCGTTGCGCCTTTGCTGCTAGCAAACCCTTTGTCACGTGATTTATCGGCCATGCGTACTACGCTTTGGGCAGGATTATTGCCCACAGCACAGCGCAATATTAACCGCCAAGTGTCGCGTTTACGCTTATTTGAACAAGGTTTACGTTTCCTACCAGGCGCAACTATTGAAGCCTTGCAACAAGAGCCTATGATTGCAGGCTTATTGTATGGTAATGCCGCGCCGCGTCATTTTTCTGCCGCGCCGCGTGGGGTAGATTTCTACGACATCAAAGCTGATGTGGAAGCCTTGCTTGCCTTGGGTGGTGCCGCGCAAGAATACAGTTTTGTGGCAGCAGAGCACCCAGTGCTGCACCCAGGCCAAACAGCACAAGTATTGCGTAATGGCGAGCCTGTTGGTTGGTTAGGGCGTTTGCACCCTGGGGTGGCAAAGCAGTTGCATGTGGCGGCAGATATTTATCTGTTTGAACTAAAGGCTCATGTGGTGCAGCAAGGCAAGGCGCCAATGTTTAGCCCGCTTTCAGACCAACCCGCAGTGCGCCGTGATCTTGCACTGGTGCTAGCAGATGCCGTACCGGCGGCTACTTTAATGGCAGCTATCCGTGCAGCAGCGGGCAGCGCACTTATGCGCACTGAGATCCTTGATGTGTATCAGGGCGATTCCTTAGGCGAGGGCAAGAAGAGTATTGCGGTAGGCTTGACCTTCCAAGACCCATCACGCACTCTTAAGGAAAGCGATATTAATCAACTAATTGACGCCATTTTAGCCCGCGTAAAAACCGATGCTGGTGCAGCATTACGCGAATAAAAGGCGTTTATGCGAACATAAAAGAAGGAGAGGCCATGAGCACCTTAACTAAAGCAGCCTTAGTAGATCGCCTGCACGACACGCTCGGCGTGAATAAGCGTGAGGCGAAAGAGCTAGTGGAAATGTTTTTTGAAGAGGTGTCTGTGGCCTTGTCATCTAATGTGCCCATTAAATTGTCGGGTTTTGGCAACTTTGATTTGCGCGATAAAAGTGAGCGCCCAGGGCGCAACCCCAAGACAGGCGAAGAAGTAGCTGTATCGGCCCGCCGCGTAGTAACGTTCAAGCCAGGGCAAAAACTACGCCAACAGGTGGATGACTATGCAAGCGCTAACGCTGAGTGATAACACCTTGCCGACTATTCCTGAAAAGCGTTATTTTACCATTGGTGAAGTGGGTGAATTGTGCGACCTAAAGCCGCACGTGTTGCGCTATTGGGAGCAAGAATTTAGCCAACTAAAACCAGTTAAGCGCCGTGGCAACCGCCGTTATTATCAACGGGAAGATGTGCTGCTAGTGCGCCAAATTCGTACGTTGTTGTACGACCAGGGCTTTACTATTGAAGGCGCACGCCAACAATTATCCGGCGATACCAAGCCGCTTGGTTTGGGTTCTGGCCAACTTATCGAAGAAGTGATCACAGAATTAGAGCAACTGCAGGAGTTGTTGCAGAGTTAACCCTGCCTTATCTTTGAATAATATCTCATACTTTGGTGCGGCAGCTGTGCGCACCATATTCCTTTATGCTTAATAAAATAATAGTAATAATAGAGGAAAGGTTATGCGTAAAACGATGGCCGATAGCGCCGTGGCACGCACTGCCGTGGAAGATAACTTACATGGCATCATGAATTTTTTGCGCCAATACCCGCCTTTTAACCAAATGGAAGATACCCATGTTGGTTATTTAATTGAACATAGTATTCTGCGTTTTTATGCCAAAAACGATCCCATTATTAGCCCAGATGATGGCCCTATAGAATATTTTTATATTGTGAAACAGGGCCGTATTGTGGGCACACGGGGGCTGAAGCCAGAAGAATTAGTGGATGAAGCCACCATACAAGCCAACACCACTTTTGAGATTACCGTAGGTGAGTGTTTTCCTGTGGCGGCTTTGCTGGCAGAACGGGCCACGCGCACCACACACCTAGCGGCAGAAGATACATTTTGCTTGTTAGTAAGCAAACCAGCTTTTGTGTACCTGCTTAACCACTGTGCTTATTTTCGCGATTACTGTGTGCGAGGTATTAGTGGTTTGCTTGATCACGCTGTGCAACAAATTCGCCAACAGGCCGCAGCTACCGTGGGCACGCAATACACCTTAGACACCAAACTAGCCGAGTTAGTATTGCGTGAGCCGGTTACAGGCCACCGTGGTTTAACTGTGCGCGAGGCAGTGCGCATGATGCACGAACAACAAGTGGGTAGTTTGCCCATTGTTAATGAAGCAGGTTTTCCCGAGGGCATTTTTACCCTGCGAGATTTACGTACTGTTATTGCTGCAGATGAACATAATGTGGAGCAACCCGTAAGTGGCATTATGACGCCAAACCCCTCTTATTTATCACCGCGGGCAACGGCTTTTGACGCTGCGGTGGCCATGACGGAGCGGCATATTGCACACATGTGTGTGGTGGAAAATGGGCGTTTGGTGGGCATGATTTCAGAGCGCGATTTGTTTGCCTTGCAGCGCATGGATCTTGTGCATTTGGCGCGTACCTTGCGCCATGCACCTACGGTGGAAAGCTTAGTGGCGCTGCGTACTGATGTGGAGCAATTGGTAGAGCGCATGACAGCCCAAGGGGCAAGCCCTGAACAATTAACCCATCTGATCACTTTGCTGAATGATCACACCGTATGCCGTGTGATCGAACTTGTGCTCGAGCATCATGGTAAGCCTACAACGCCGTTTACCTGGATTGTTTTTGGTAGCGAAGCCCGGCAGGAGCAAACCCTACATACCGACCAAGATAACGGTATGTTGTTTATAGCTAACGGTGCTGAAGAAGCGGCACACATTCGGGCTGAATTATTGCCCTTGGCAAAAAAGATTAACGAAGCGTTGCATGCTTGTGGGTTTACTTGGTGCCCTGGCGATATTATGGCAAGCAACCCAGCGCTATGCTTATCTTTTGATGAATGGCGTAAACGTTTTGCCTCGCTAGTGCGTAATAGCACACCAGAAGATTTGCTGTATTCCACCATTTACTTTGATGTAAGAGGCATCTGGGGCGATGTTGAGCAAGTGGAAAGGCTGCGCGCTCATTTGCTGAATGAAACGCAAGAGAATAAGAGCTTTCAGCGCTTTTTGGCGCAAAACGCTTTGCAGCATAAGCCACCGGTGGGTGGGCTGTTTCGCGATTTCTCTTTGGCGAAAAAAGGCGAGCACAAAAATACTATCGATTTGAAAATTCAAGGGTTAACGCCATTTGTGGATGGCATGCGCGTGTTGGCACTAGCCCACGGTGTGGCTGCAGTAAACACTCTTGAGCGCTTGCGTGTGCTAATGGATATGGAAGTTATCGACCGCTTAGATGGCGAAGCTTATGAAGAGGCTTATCACTTTATCCAATTGCTGCGCATGCAAGGCCATCACAACCAAGCCCGCTGCGGTGAAAATTATTCCAACCGCATTTCGCCACACAAGCTAAATAATTTAGATAAACGTATATTGCGTGAATCTTTACGCCAGGCACAGCGTTTGCAAAGTAGTTTAATGTTTCGGTACAAGCTATGAGGTGGCCATTTAAACGTAAAGGCAAAGCGTTGCTCAATGCCGCTTTGCAGCAGCGCTTGGCAGCATTGCCTACGCCCCGTGCTTGTGCGCAAGAGCCACTGAGCGAACGCTTTGTGGTGCTCGATGTGGAAGCCACAGGGCTGAACACGCGTAAAGATCTCATTCTAGCTATTGGTGCTGTGGGGGTGCGTGATGGGGCGATTGCGTTGGGTGACCATTTTCATTGTGTGCTAAACCGCGAACATGAAGTAACTGAATCAGTGTTAATTCATGGCTTAGGGCCAGATGCGGTGGCGCAAGGCGTGGCAGTGGAAGAAGGGCTGTTGCAGTTCTTGGAATTTATTCAAGATAGCCCTTTGCTTGCCTTTCATGCTCCTTACGACCAGCAGTTACTCACGCGTGAGTTGCGTGAAAAGCTAGAGTATCGGTTGCAACACCGCTTTGTGGATGTGGCAGAGGTGGCGCCATTGCTCACGGGCGAGGCGGCAAAGCACAGCACCCTTGATGATTGGCTGAACTACTTTGGCATCCCTTTGCTGCAGCGCCATGATGCCTGGGGGGATGCTTATGCAACGGCAAAAATCGTCTTGCGGTTGTTTTATTTAGCGCGCAAGGAAGGAATGGTGACAGGCGCCGATCTCTATCAAAAGCTAGCTATTTTTAAGCAGGGTAACCAATCCTTTTCCTTCTAGGAAAGTAAGCCGTTAATTGCGTTGATTAATTGCGCCAAGCGTTCGTGCCAGGCGCCATGCACATGCAGCAGAGGCTGGTGGTGGCTAACGAGCCAGCGTTCTAACTGCTGATGAAAATGGCGACGTTCTGCCAGGCTGGGTTGGCAGCGTACAGCATCTGCTTCCCATGCCATGCCTTCAGGGCTTAAGAGTGCAACTAAATCGTAATGTTGAGCCAATAATGCAGGCTCAAGCCATGCTGGCACAGCATTGAATAGGGTTTGGCTCCACACTATGTTGCTGAGCAAATGTGTATCAAGCAGCAGTAAGGGTGGGCGCTGTGCCCGTGCCGCCAACTCGTTTTTTAGTTGCTGTTGGGCAATGGGGGTGATGTCATCGTAGCAGGTGTCGCGTGGCAGCTGTTCGGCGTAGTGGCGCACGTATTCGCTCACCAAGGGAGCCTGGTAATGTTGTGCTAATGCGTTGCATAATGTGCTTTTGCCCACCGATTCGGGCCCTGTGAGCACTACTACTTTCATGCCGATCCTTGTTGCGCTACCGCCTATGGGGCGCCTATGGTTACCGATGCAAGGCTCACTAGCAAGCAAAAAGCTTTATTTGGTTTCGTCTCGCATTTTTTTCACGTGTTAAAATAGCGCAGTTGGTAATGCTCTACGCCAGTGGGTTGTAGCCCGTGCATTAATTGCCTGTGTTGTTGAAGATTGCGTTCTTAAAAACACAACCATAGGCTGCTTTAGTGCGCTATAGCATGCATAAATTTTGCTGCCAACGGCTGATAGAAATTATTGTTGGCGGCATTTTGTGCTTGTTGTATTTGCAATATTGGTTTAGAAGTCTATTTGGAGGAGGGCAGGGATACACGCTCAAATGTGGAGGGTAAGTGCATAGTTTTTTGTGAGTACAATTATTAGATAGAGTTAAATTGAGCGCTTCATGCACTTGCACGAGCCTCGCTAGAAATAGGTTTGACTGTTAGGAGTTTGTCAATGGAGTTTGACCCGCAATTGGAACAAGAGTGTTTAGATGCACTGGCCAAGCAGTATCTCGTGGGCAATAAAGAGCCGGCTAAATTTGTTTTTTTTAGTGCGCCAGATGGGGATTATGTGGGGCATGGCCGCTGGTCTATTGATCAAGACTTACAAGCAAAAAACCGCGAGTCTGGCTTTAGCCAAATGTTGATTGAGCAATTACATGTGTTATTAAAACAACGTGTAAAGCACAACAAGCCCAATGCGCGCCAAGGTGTGGTGCACATTGACGGTGATCACCTCAGTGTTGAGTGGTTGCCAGAGTATAAAGCCACGGAGTATTACGAAGAGTTTGGTCACTAATTTATCCTAGGGGGGTAACAACCGTTACCCCGCTTCTGTATCACTTTTCTTTCATCAAGATCTTTTTGTAACCAGCGCGCAGCGATGCGGGAATGGGTGTGGGCTTGTTGTTACTGCGATCAACGTACACATGCGTCATGCTAGCTTGTGCACACAGTTCCTCTGTTTCATCAAACAACTCGATGGCATAGGTCACCGAGCTATTGCCTAGCTTAGCTATGCGCAAATCCACCCGCAGGGTGTCGGGGTACGATACAGATTTTAAATAAGTGCATTCCGATGCCACCATGTACGCCGCAGCACCTTGTTTGCTATGGATGTCCAAGCCGTGAGCAATAAGATAACGGTTAATTACAGAATCAAAGTATGCGTAATATGCCACGTTGTTTACATGCCCATAAATATCATTATCGGCCCAACGTGTTTGAATGTATTCAGAATAAACACCCATAAATTAAAACACCTGTTGATAAATGGTTAGTGCGTCGGCTTCTGTGACTGTGCGCGGGTTGTTTACTAGCAAGCGCTGCTGCAGCATGGCATCACTAGCGAGCAGCGCCAAATCATTTTCGCTAACTCCCACCTCACGTAAGGTGGTGGGGAGTTCGAGATCATCAATGAGGCGGCTTAAGGCTATATCTAGTTCTGGTTCGCTGCTAATAAGGGGCGCTAATTCAGCGTACCAGTGCTGCGCACTTGGTTTGTTGAAACGCACCACTTCGGGCAGCACTAACGAATTACTCAGCCCATGGGGCACACCAAAATGGCCGCCTAGGGGGTAGGCTAAGGCGTGTACTGCAGCCACGGGCGCATTAGTAAAAGCTTGGCCTGCTAAATGGGCGCCAAAGAGCATTTGTTCGCGAGCGTTGAGGTTGCTGCCTTCATGGGTAGCGGTGCGAATGTTGGCTGCCATAACGCGTAATGCTTCCCGCGCCAACAAATCCGACATGGGGTTCTTTTTCATTTTGCTAGTATAGGCTTCAATGGCATGCACCATGGCATCCACCCCTGTGGCGGCTGTTACCGCAGGCGGTAAACCCACCGTTAAAGTGGCATCGAGCAAGGCGATATCAGGCAACAGTTGTGGTGCCACCACGCCACTTTTGGTGGTGGCACCAGTGGTAATAATGGCGATGGGTGTGGCTTCTGAGCCCGTGCCAGCAGTGGTGGGTACTAGGATTAAAGGCAGCCGCTCGCCCTGTGCTTGGCCAATGCCGTAGAGGTCTTCTAAGGCCTGCGTATTGGTGGGATGTTGTAGTTTTGCCACCAGTTTTGCCACGTCCATGGGGCTGCCGCCACCAAAGCCAATAATGGCATCTGCCGCACAGGCTTGCGCTTGTGCTACTGCTGCAAGCACCACCTCATCACTTGGGTCGGCTGTAACTGCTGTAAAGCAGGTAAGCGCCACGCCAGCCTTGCTAAAAGAGGCTTTCACGTCATCAAGCATGCCCAGTTGCTCAAGGCCAGGGTCACTAACTAGCAGCACCGAGCGTGCGTTCAATGTTGTTATTAGGGCAGGCAGCTGTTGGCTTGCCCCTTGTTGCATTAGCACACGGTGCGGGGCAAGGAAATCGATGTTCATAATGGCGTCCTGTTTCAGCATCAATGAATCGTTTCATTGAAAAGCAAAATATGGGTGAAGGCAAACTTTCCTTGTGTAAGTTGCAAAGCTTAAAAGAGTATTGCAGTTTGTGATTATACTTGACAGTATGGCCGCATACTAGCGAGTATGTGTGCTGGTTATTAAGTTAAATAAAAATGGGTTCTAACATTTTTTGTTATTTGTGCTCGTGAGGGAGCAATGTTGTATGGCTAATTTTTACTTGGTTCGCCACGGGCAAGCCTCGTTCGATAGTGATAATTATGATCAGCTGTCAACTTTAGGGCACCAACAATCTGAGTGGCTAGGAGAGTATTTTAAAGCACGAAACATTGATTTTTCGGCGGTGGTCAGTGGTGATCTTGTGCGCCATATTGAAACCGCAGAAGGCATTTTTGCTGGGCTAGGCAGTACACACGAAATAGATCTGCAACCAGGCCTAAATGAGTTTGATTTTCGTGGCTTAGCGCAAGCGTATTTGGCCACCCATCCACAAGCAAAAGTGCCAAGCCGAAAAGACGGCCGCCGCGCGTTCTACCAAATGCTTAAAGAAGCTATGTTTGCTTGGATTGATGGTCGCTTGGATGGTGAAAACATTGAAACTTGGGATGGCTTTAAACAACGTATTAGCGATGCTTTGGCGCACATACGCACGCAGTATCACAATGCCGACAACGTGCTGATTGTAAGCTCCGGCGGTGTTATTGGCACTTTCGGGCACCTAGTATGGCGCACCGACCCTAACAGCATGGTGGAAATGAACATGCAAATTTATAACAGTGGTATCAGCCAGGGTTTTTTCAACGAACACGTGTTTCGTTTAGGCACCTTTAACCATGTGCCGCACCTCGATACCCGCGAGCGCCAAGAGGCGGTAACTTATAGCTAATAGCTACAGCCTCACGCGCCTTATTTAACCAAACGGAGTAGTACTATGAACTTTCAATACACTGAACGTATGCAAGCGCTGATCGCAAAAGCGAAAGCGTTTATTGAAGAAGAGATTGAGCCGCGGGTACCAGAATACCAGAAGCAGCTTGCGCAAGATCCATGGGGCTCGCCCGCCGTGATGGAAGAGTTGAAAGCTAAAGCTAAGGCAGAAGGGTTGTGGAACCTGTTTTTACCGCCTGCGTATGAAGGCTACAGCCCAGGCTATAGCAACTTAGAGTACGCACCAGTGGCTGAGCTCACAGGGCGCTGCAGCATTGCTGCTGAAGTTTTTAACTGTTCAGCGCCGGATACAGGCAACATGGAAGTGTTGGCGCGTTACGGTAACGAAGCACAGAAAAAACAATGGTTAGAGCCCTTATTGGCTGGTGAAATACGTTCGGCCTTTGCCATGACAGAGCCAGCGGTAGCCTCTTCTGATGCCACCAACATCGAAACTTCAATTACTGCAGACGGTGATGACTATGTGATCAATGGCCGCAAGTTTTATATTAGCGGCGCGCTGCATAAAAATTGCCAAGTAATGATTGTGATGGGCAAGAGCGCACCCGATAGCCCTAACCGCTATGAGCAGCAATCCATGGTGCTGGTACCTAAGGATACGCCAGGGGTAACGGTGGTGCGCCCTATGAGCGTGTTTGGCTATGAAGGTATGCCAGAAGGGCATGCCGAAATTGTTTTCGATAACGTACGGGTGCCTAAGGAAAATATTATTTTAGGTGAGGGCCGCGGTTTTGAAATTGCCCAGGGCCGTTTAGGGCCTGGCCGTATCCACCATTGCATGCGCTTAATCGGTGCTGCACAAAAATCCTTAGAGCTAATGTGCCAACGCGCGAACGAGCGCACCGTGTTCCACCAACAAATGAGTAAGCACGGCTCGGTACGCGAAGACATTGCCAAATCCTATTGCGACATTGAGCAAGCACGGTTGTTAACGTTAAAGGCTGCGGATGCCATGGATCGTTACGGCAACAAGGGCGCCAAAGATTTAATTGCTATGATCAAAGTGGTGGCGCCAAACATGGCATCGCGTGTGGTGGATAGAGCGATTCAAATTCATGGCGGTGCGGGTTTAAGCCAAGATACCCCGCTAGCGCAGTTTTATTCATATGCACGCATCTTGCGTTTAGCCGATGGGCCAGACCAAGTGCACATGATGCAATTAGGGCGCAACCTTGCCCGCAGAATGGCAGAAACTGGTGAAATCTAGGAGCAATAATGACAACAAAAATCGATGAGCTAGATACAGGAGCACTAACTGCTTATTTAACGCAGCAAGTGCCAGGCTTTGCTGGCCCTATAACGGCCGAAAAATTTGATGGTGGGCAATCTAACCCCACTTTTAAAATAACCGCTGCTTCGGGCGAATATGTGTTGCGCCGCCAGCCGCCCGGCAAATTGTTGCCTTCGGCGCACGCAGTAGATCGAGAGTTTAGGGTAATGAGTGCGCTAGCGGGTACAGAAGTGCCTGTGCCACCGATGATCCACCTGTGTGAAGATAAAAGCATTATTGGCTCGATGTTTTTCTTAATGGAATTCTGCCGAGGCGATATTTATTGGGATCCTGCGTTACCCGAGAAAACCCCTCAGCAGCGCGCTGCCATGTATGAAGAAATGAACCGCGTGCTAGCGGCATTGCACAGCGTTGATGTGGCCGCAGTGGGCTTGGCTGATTATGGCCGCCCCGGCAACTATTTCGAACGGCAATTAAGCCGTTGGAGCAAGCAGTATCGCGCGTCTGAACTTGAGCCTATTCCTGCCATGAATGAACTGATGGCGTGGTTAGAAGCGCATTTGCCGGCGGACGATGGGCAGGTATCGCTTGTGCACGGTGATTTTCGTTTAGACAACTTCATGTGGCAGCCTAACGAAGATAAAATTATGGCGATACTAGATTGGGAGCTATCCACCCTAGGCCATCCTTTTTCGGATATTGCCTACCAGTGTATGCAGCTGCGCATGCCAGCGGATAATCCTATCGGCATTCCAGGCCTTGATGGTGCTGATCGCGAAGCACTCGGTATTCCTACAGAGGAAGAATACGTGCAGCGCTATTGCGAGCGCCGCGGCTTATCAGGCATCCCAAATTGGTCGTTTTATCTCGCTTTTAACTTCTTCCGCTTTGCTGCTATTGCACAGGGCGTGGCCAAACGTGCGGTGGATGGTAATGCCTCTAACAAACGTGCCAGCCTCGCCGGCAAAGCCGTAGAACCTTTAGCCAAGGCAGCACTTGGTGTCATTGAACAATACGCATAACAAAGGAAAAACCATGAGCACTACATTATTTGATTTAACGGGCAAGGTTGCATTAGTTACTGGTGCAAGCCGCGGTATTGGCCAGGCAATTGCCGAATTACTGGCCGAGCAGGGCGCCCATGTTATTGTTTCGAGCAGAAAAATTGATGGTTGCCAAGCAGTGGCGGACAGCATCATCGCAGCAGGTAATAGCGCAGAAGCGTTTGCTTGCCACATTGGTGATTTAGACCAAGTGCAAGCGGTGTTTAGCCACATTCGCGAAAAACACGGCAAGCTTGATATCTTAATTAACAACGCAGCCACCAACCCTTATTACGGGCATATTGTGGATACCACAGTTGATGCTTTTGATAAAACGTGTGAAGTAAACATTCGTGGCTATTTCTTCATGTCCACCGAGGCGGTAAAGCTTATGCGCGAGCACGGTGGCGGCAGCATTGTTAATACAGCATCTATTAATGGTGTGCGCCCAGGTTGGATGCAGGGCATCTATTCCATCACCAAAGCGGCTGTGATTAGCATGACGAAATCCTTCGCCATGGAATGTGCGGAGTTTAACGTGCGTGTGAATGCATTGTTGCCAGGTTTAACGAAAACTAAATTTGCCGGAGCACTGTTCCAAGAGGGTGTGTATGAAGAAGCCATGAAACGCATCCCCATGCGCCGCCATGCGGAACCAGAGGAAATGGCTGGTACAGTGTTGTACCTCGTTTCTGATGCTGCGAGCTATGTGACTGGTGAATGCGTGCTAGTGGATGGTGGTATCACCTTGTAAACAGCTTGTTTTACTCCTAGCCCCGAACAATAGTTTGGGGCTTTTTTTTACCTCGTAAAACGGCAATAAAAAAGGCCCTAACATTTGTTAGGGCCTAATGCTTTTGTTGCTATTTAGCTTTAGCTTAGAAGCGCACCACGGCGTTCAAGCTGCCTGCCACCACATCCTTATTGGCAAAGGTGCCGAAGATGTTGGCGTTAGCGTTAGCTGGCGCTGCCTTGCGGTACAAGTGTGGGTTGCCCTTGAGAGTGCCCACTTTGTTCTTTTTCAGCAAGCCAAGGGTGGCCCAAACATGCAACTTGGGGTTGGGTTTGTAGCTAGCTTGTAGGTCATAGAACATGCTGTGATCAGAGTTGCTACCACCATTTACAAGGTCTGGGCGTTTGATTCTTAAGTTACCCAGCGCTGCGGTGAGCGTTACTTTGTCGGTGGCGTGGTAATCTAGCTTGGTTGCGATCACGTGGTCGTCTGCGTTACGCCAGCCTGTTTCACCACCCATGTGGTACATGCTAGTGGGGGTTGAAGTAGCATCTGGGCTGTTGTTGATTAAGCTGGAATAAGTGTCAAAGCCTGGAGAGATTAAACCACCATCGATGGCACCTACCCATTGCAAACCGAGGCCGAAGTTTTCGATATCTGCTTCGGCACGCAGGTAAGCTGCAACACTACGCTTATTAAAGAATTTGCCTTCGTGCACAGGGTGCTTAACGCGGCCATTGTTGTTGTAGTTAAAACCAGTGGTGAGTTTAACATCCTCGTTGATGTTGCCGCCCACATAAGCCGAGATCATGTGCACGCCCGATAACGCATGCAAACCGTGCGCAGGATCAGTAGGCGTGGCGCCTGGCTGTGTGCCCACATCGCCTTTGTAGTTGTGCAGCCAGTGGAAGTTTAAGAAGCCCACATCGAGGTTTTTCACTTTACCCATCACACCAAAGAAGACGAGGTCACCGTTATCTATGCGGTTAAAGGATTCGGTGTCGCTGTTGCGGTCGTAGTTAATGATCCCCATCAGGGTGGGGGTTAGCGGTTGCAGTAGCGAAACACGGTCGCGGCGGCCTTCACATACTAGCAAACAGTTGTTGTAGCTAGTGGTTTGGCGGCCAATATTAAGTTTGCCGTATTCGGAAATAGGTAATGAGATATAGGCGTAGTCTAAGCGGATATCGTCACTGCGCACGGTTTCGTTAAACTGTGCTACTTGGGTGCCGTAGTCGCGGCGGTTACCCTGCCAACGTTCACCTGCAAGCTCAACGCTGCTGAAAAGCGCAATGCCAGTTTCTTTATCTTTAAGATCCAAGCCTATCCGTAGTACGTGGGAAATACCCGTATCGTTATCCGTCACGTTGCGTTGGGTGTTAATGTTTTTGTTTTGCACGCCATAGGCACTCACCCGGTAAAAAGCGCTAATGTCGGTATCGAAATCAGCAGCCTGCGTTACTGGGCTTGCAATAAGTGCAGCAGTACTTACAGCAGCGGGCAAAGTCCCCTTTGGAGAAAAACGAAACGTTTTTTTCATAGCTAGTTTTACCTTTTTATAGTTATTTTTTTTGTAGAGTTAATTATTAGTATTATTTTGGTGTCGTAGCTGTTATTGCAGTTGTCTCCTTTACTAAACAAAATGTACAGGCTTGGCTTATGGGCCAAGCCTGTTGGACATTAAAACACTTCGAAGAGCCCAGCACCACCCATGCCGCCACCAATACACATGGTAACCACCACGTATTTGGCCCCACGGCGCTTTCCTTCAATTAGGGCGTGGCCGGTCATGCGTGCACCCGACATGCCATAAGGGTGGCCCACGGAAATAGCACCACCATTTACGTTGTAAAGCTCAGGATCGATACCTAGCTTGTCACGGCAGTAAATGGCTTGGCATGCAAAGGCTTCGTTCAGTTCCCATAAGCCGATGTCGTTAATGCTTAGGCCGAATTTCTTCAGTAGTTTGGGAATAGCGAACACAGGGCCGATACCCATTTCATCGGGTTCGCAACCAGCCACAGCCATGCCGCGGTACGCACCAAGTGGCGATAAACCACGGCGTTCAGCTTCTTTGGCTTCCATCAGCACACTGGCACTTGCGCCGTCAGAAAGTTGCGATGCGTTACCTGCGGTAATGAACGCGCCTGTTTCGACCACTTGGCCATTTTTGAACACAGGGTTCAAGCTTTGTAGGCCTTCGAGAGTGGTTTCAGGGCGGTTACCTTCATCTTTTTTCAGGGTAACTTCTTGCTCGGAAATTTCACCGGTTTCACGATCCTGTACCAGTTTTACCGTGGTAAGAGGCACGATTTCATCGTCGAAACGGCCTGCTTCTTGAGCAGCAGCAGTGCGCATTTGCGATTGAAAAGCGTATTCATCTTGGGCTTCTCGGGAAATGCCGTAACGTTTGGCAACAATTTCGGCGGTTTCTAGCATCGACATGTATACAGCTGGATGGTTTTCCACTAACCAAGGATCGGTGATGCGATAGCGGTTTTGGTGTTCGTTTTGCACCAAAGAAATAGATTCGATACCGCCACCCACAGCAATATCCATGTTGTCGCAAACAATTTGTTTGGCTGCAGTGGCAATGGCCATTAAGCCGGAGGCGCATTGGCGATCAAGCGTCATGCCAGCCACGCTGGTGGGTAGGCCGGCACGTAGTGCTGCTTGGCGTGCCATGTTCATGCCGCTAGCACCTTGCTGTAATGCTGCACCCATTACTACGTCTTCCACTTCAGCGCCATTAATGTTGGCGCGTTCAACTGCACTGGCGATAGCATGGCCGCCGAGGGTTTGTGGTTGGGTGTTGTTAAAAGCACCGCGGTAGGCACGGCCAATAGGGGTGCGTGCGGTTGATACGATAACTGCTTCTCTCATAACGTCCTCTTTAAAAACAGGGTGTATTTATTATTGTTTAGGTGCTTACAGCACTGCCAGGCTTAGCCAATCGGCAACGAGTGCCGGTTTTTCTTGGCCTTCAATAAGCACAGTTACTTCATAACGTATTAAATAGCTGTCGTCACTCCTTTGCTGTATATCAGCAAGGAGAAAAGACGCCTTAATACGGCTGTTGCTGGGCACTGGGTTAACAAAGCGAACTTTGTTGAACCCATAGTTAACGCCCATGGTTTGCCCGGCTAGCCGAGGCATCACGCCTTCTGCCAAGGCTGGCAAAAGGGAGAGGGTAAGTAAGCCATGTGCAATGGTGCCACCAAAAGGGGTGGCAGCAGCTTTTTCTGCATCCACATGAATGTATTGGTGGTCATCGGTGGCATCGGCAAAGAGGTTAATCGCCTCTTGGCTAACGGCACGCCAATCTGATTCACCAAGCACAGTGCCTACACGTTGTTGTAATGCTGTTGGGGTAATAGTGGGTTGGGGCATTGTTTTCACCTAGTATCCTTTTGCAGTAGCAAAATGTTGGCTGCAATAACTTGTATCGCCAAGGGTCTCGATGGCTGCACGGGCGCGTTTCATGTAAAAACCAATGTTGAATTCATCTGTCATGCCGATGCCGCCGTGCATTTGTACTGCTTCGTTAACGGCAAGGCGAGCCACATTATTGGCCTTTGCTTTGCTGGCTAATACCAGCTGCGCGGCGTCTGCTTCGTTTTCATCGATGGCCTGCAGGGCACGCAGGGCAAGTGCTTTGGCCATGGCCACTTCGGCATGTAAGTGCGCAGCGCGGTGTTGTAAGGCCTGAAAGCTGCCAATGTGCACGCCAAATTGCTTGCGTTCTTTTAGGTAAGCTAACGTTTGTTCGAAGGCACTTTCGGCCATGCCGGCAAGCTCGGCGGCGATCACTGCACGGCCAGAAAGAAGCGCCGCTTGTAGCGCCGCTTGGCCATTGGCTAAAGGCTCCACTGTTACGTTGGTAAATTGGATGCGGGCGGCATTACGGCTATCCACCATAATGGTGCGCTCAATGTTAATGCCGCTAGCTGTAGCGGGCACTAAAAATAGTTCGGCTTGGCCATTGCGGCGGGCGGCCACTAACAGTACATCGGCCACATGGCCATCTAGCACTAGGGTTTTTTCACCGCTTAGGGTTAGTTCGCCGTTGCTTTCACTCACACTGGCTTGTATATGCTCGGGGCGGTGCTTGTGGCCCTCATCAATGGCTAAGGCAAATAGCGTTTCGCCGGCGGCAATCTTGCTCAGCCAGTGCTGTTGCTGCTCACCACTGCCGCCATGGCTAATGGCTTGTGCTGCCATCACAGTGGTAGATAAAAAAGGCGATACGGAAAGGTGGCGGCCAATTTCTAGAGCAATTAAACCTGCGCCTACGTGGCCAAAATCTAGGCCGCCTTGGCCTTCAGGCACCAGCAAACCGCCCCAGCCAGCCTCGTTCATGGCTTGCCATAAGGGGGCGTCGTAGCCTGTTGCGTTGCGTTCATCGCGCAGGGCGCGTAGGTGATCAATTGGGCCTTGCTCAGCCAGCAAGCGCTGAGCGTAGCCTTGTAGCATTTGTTGTTCTTCGTTAAGTCTCATGGCTAATCCTTATGCGCTAGGTAGGTTGAGTAAGCGTTTTGCGGCAATGCCAAGCATTACCTCAGAGGTGCCGCCTTCAATGGAGTTACCCTTTGAGCGCAACCATTCGCGCGCATACATGCCTTCGCGTGTGCGCTCACTCTCCCATTCCAAAGCGGTGCTGCCTAGTGCATCCATCATTAATTCGTAACGTTTTTTGTTTAATTCTGTGCCCACATATTTCAACAACGAAGACGTGGCGCCAATACCTTGGCCATCTTCGGCTTGTTGGCGCAATTCTTGCGTCCATGCTGCAAAGGCTAGGCTGTCGATTTCTAGCTCACTGATGGCGTGGCGCAATACGGGATCATCTAATTGCTGGTGATCGTTGGCGCCAATATATTGCTTCGCAAGCAGGCCAAGCGCTTCGCCACGCAAAATGCCAGGGGGCTCACCGCCGATCATGTCGCGTTCGTGGGTAAGTAAGTATTTAGCAATGTCCCAACCACGATGCAGCTCGCCCACGAGGTTTTCTTTTGGTGCTTTTACCTCGTCAAAAAAAACTTCGCAGAAGGGAGATTCGCCTGAAATAAGCTCGATGGGGCGGGTGGTGATACCTGGGGTATCCATATCAAATAAAATGAAGGAAATGCCGTTATGCTTAGTGGCTTCTGGATCGGTGCGCACTAAGCAAAAAATCCAGTCGGCTTTATCGGCGTAGGAGGTCCAAATTTTTTGCCCGTTAACAATAAAATGATCACCGCCATCGTCGCCACGGGTTTGTAGCGAGGCAAGATCAGAACCCGCGTTAGGTTCAGAATATCCTTGGCAGAAACGAATTTCGCCACGGGCAATGGGGGGTAAGTGGCGGCGTTTTAGCTCTTCGCTGCCAAACTTTAGCAATGCGGGCCCAAGCATCCAAAAGCCAAAGTTACTAACGGGTGGCCGAGCGTTAATGCGAGCCATTTCTTCGGCAAGAATTTCTGCTTCTTCTGTGCTTAACCCAGCGCCGCCGTATTCGGGCGCCCATGTGGGGGCTGTCCAGCCTTTTTCTACCATGCGATCAAGCCAAATGCGCTGTGCATCAGAGCTAAACTGCCACTGCCGGCCACCCCAGCAATGGTCTTCAAAAGAGTTAATGGGTTCGCGCATTTCAGCAGGGCAATTTTCTTCTAGCCAAATGCGTGTATCTGCTCTAAATTGTTCGAGATGCGACATACTCAACACCATGTTGTTATTGAAATAGTGTTTCATTTAACACTGACTAATGGGTTCTGTCTAGTGTTATTCTATTTTCATGGCTAGGGCATCGAATGTACTCGTGGTAGTATCCGCCAGTGCTTTTTATTTATTGCTAATTAATAAGGGAACGCAATGAGTTTTGAAGAATTGGCTGCCTCGCTAAACCCAAGGGAAGCTATTTTAGTGTCGGGTGCGCAATGTTTTATGGAGCGTGGTTTTAGCGCCACAAGCATTGATGATATTGCCGAGCGTATTGGTGCCACGAAGGGCATGGTGTACCACTACTTTGGATCGAAAGCCGAGCTTTTTTTTGAGATTCACCAACGGGGTATGGACGCTCTCTACACTGTGCTTAACCCTTTATTAAAGCAAGAGCTATCTGCTGCAGAGCGTTTTCATGAAATGTGCTTAACGCATGTGCGCACGTTGCTAGCAACGCAGCCGTTCCAACGCACCATGTCGGAAGGGGTACAGATGCATTTGCGCCAGGTAAGTAATGAAGCGCAGCGCAAGCAATTAACAGTGCTGCAAGATCGCCGTATAGAATATGAAAATGTATTTATGCAGGTGCTAGCCGAGGGTGTGGCAGCGGGGAGCATGCACTCAACTAATCCTAAATTAGCCATCAAGCCTATCTTGGCTGGGTTAAACTCTATTATTACTTGGTATCAACCACGTGCTGAAGAAACCGAAGAAGAGCGTGAGGCATTGGTGCAGTTAGTGGTTAACACCGTGCTTAGTGGGGTGTTGGCAGAATAATAGCTGCCCTGCAAAGTGCGTGCTGGCATTTTGCAGGGCATTAGGTTGTTACAAATCTTGCAGCAAGTGTGCAGCACCTTTTTCTGCAATCATCACCGTTGGTGCATGAATGTTGCTGCCTGTAATAGTGGGCATAATCGATGAATCGATAACACGCAACCCCTTTATCCCATGCACGCGCAATTCATCATCTACCACGGCCATTGGGTCGTGCCCCATTTTGCAACTGCCCGCCGTGTGGTACACGGTTTCCACGTGTGCGCGGATCCAACGTTTGAGTTCTTCATCACTTTGCACTTGTGGGCCAGGCGATTCTTCGCCCCCATGAAAAGCAGCCATGGCGGGTTGGGCGAGGATGTGGCGGCACAAGCGTACCCCCTTTACCAAAGCGTCTAATTCTTTTTCTTGGGCAAAATAATTTGCGTGAATAAGTGGATCAACAAACGGATTGCTGTTTTTTAGCAGCACTTGGCCGCGGCTTTCGGGGCGTAAGTGGCACACGTGCAACACAAACCCAGGGCGCATAGAGGTGGTAAGCCCGCTGCCATGAGGCAGCATGCGTACGGCGGCAAATTGTAATTGCAAATCAGGAATGGGCTCACTTGGGCTTGAACGAATGAAGCCGCCGCTGTCGGTGGGGGTAAACACAAAGTTTTTCTGTGTCAGCATTTGGTAAAAAAACGTTAGGCTGTTCTTTTTTAGGCCCGTGGTGAGCGACGTGCCGGTGCTATCAAGGCAACGAACGATCACATCCGGGTGATCTTGTAGGTTTTCACCCACGCCAGGCAAATCATGCACGAGAGGAATGCCGTGCAGGGCAAGCTCTTCCTGTGGGCCAATGCCAGATAGTTTTAAAATTTGCGGCGAGTTAATTACCCCAGCGCTTAAAATAACCTCTTTGTTTGCCGAAATTTCTTCGCGTGGCGAGGCTGCCGCCGCTTTGCGGTGATGGCCACGGGCAAACTCAACACCCACAGCACGTTGGCCCGCAAACAGCACCTTAGTAACGTGCGCATGGGTGATCACCGTTAGGTTGGGGCGCTCTGCGGCTTCTGTAAGGAAAGAGTAGGCGCTGTTGGCGCGGCGCCCTTGTGGGGTTTGTGTTACTTGAAAAAAGCCCACCCCTTCTTGGTTTTCACCGTTGAAATCATCGTTGCTAGGAAAGCCTGCTTGTTCAGCGGCCTGCACAAAAGCTTGGCTTGCAGGAAAGTGAGCATTGGTATCCACCACGTCCATGTTGCCATGGCCGCCATGGTAATCGTTGGCGCCACGCTGTTGGCGCTCGGAGTGCTTAAACCAGGGCAGCACATCGTCGTAGCCCCAGCCCTTATTACCTAGTGCAGCCCAGTGGTCAAAATCAGCGCGGTGGCCGCGGGCGTAAATCATGGCGTTGACAGAACTTGAGCCACCCAGCCCTTTGCCGCGAGGCCAAAAGAACGGCCGGTAGCCAGTGCGCACGTGGGGTGCGGCATGGTAGCGCCAGTTAAACCGCTGGCTATTCATTAAGTACAGCATGTTCAAAGGGTTGGTGTTGCGCACAAAGTAACTTTGGTCGCTACCGCCGGCTTCTAGCAAGCACACCTTAATGTTCGGGTTGGCAGATAGGCGGTTGGCAAGTACACAACCCGCCGAACCGGCGCCAACAATAATGTAATCGTACATAAAGCCCTCTGGGTAAAAGTGAAAGCTTAAGAGTGTAAAGGGCGCAGCGGCAAGCTTGAAGTGCTGTAGCGACCACCTAAGTGTGCGAAGCGATGAATGGCAGCATGAATTTATGCTGCTGCCAGCCAAACCACTATTACCGGTTGCCTTGGCGTATTAGTTTGCTGGCGTTAGCGCTTGGTGTGGTAGGGGCGCTATTGGGGGGAATGAGTTTTTCCATGAGTGAATTTATGCAAAAGGCAGCCCGTGTGAAAAACAGATGGTGTGGCCATGCCGTTGCGGGGTTGTTGTTGGCCAGCAGTGCTGGCCAGGTTGTGCTTATTTTTTGTTGACAAAGTTTTGGAAGATAGCTTGGGTTTCTGGGCTAAACATGCGCTCGGCAAAAATAACCGCTTCGCGCTTTACTTGGTCTTCTAATTCGCTAAATGATGTTTTCATGAGTGCTTTTGTGGCGGTGAGCGCAGCAGGGGAGAAGCTGGCTATCTTTTCAGCCAAAGCAAGGGCAGTGTCGGCAAGTTCTGCTGTTGGCACCACATAGGCAACCAAGCCCATTTCCTTAGCATCGGCAGCCTTAATGCGCTCGCCTGCCAACAATAACCGTGCGGCATTTTGGCGGCCCACTAAGCGGGGCAGTAGCAAGCTAGAGCCCGCCTCGGGCACCAACCCTAATTGAATGAAAGCGGTGTGTAGCACAGCGTCGTCGGCTGCTACCACTAAATCTGTGTGTAGCAGCATTGTGGTGCCAATGCCGGTGGCACTACCTTGCACAGCTGCAATTACCGGTTTGTCGGTGCTTGCAAGCTCCAAGATAAATTGTAAGGCTGGGCTTAACTCGCCGCCTTGGCGGCTTTCAGGGGTTGCGGCCAGAAAGTCGTTGATGTCGTTACCCGCGCTGAATACGTTTCCTTGCGCGTTAATTAGCAGTGTAGTAAGGCTTTTTTGATCTTTGAAGTAACGCACCGCCGCCTGTAAATCTTGGTACATGGCCGCCGTAATAGAATTTAGTTTGCTAGGGCGGTTAAGGGTGACGATCAGCAGCGCTTCTTTTTCTGTGGTGTCAATAAAACCACTGTGTAAATGCAAAGTTGACATAGGGTGCCTTTTTTATATTTGTTGTTTATGTTGCTATTTATGCTAAAAATAGAATAGTGTTCCATAAAGCGAGCCATTGAGGTTAGCAGCCACAATAAAAATTATAAAGCGGTTTGCTAAATGGCTAAACAATATGGGTTAGATAACACCTTACGGCCGCATAATTTTGTTATATTAGCGCCTTCTTTTAATGGTAGGTGAGAGAGTTCTCGCGTTTGGGGAGTTGTACGTGTCTGAGAAGAAGGTTGAAAAAGACCGTAATTTTGTTACCGCGTTGGCGCGCGGGTTGGAAATCCTTCGCTGCTTTGGGCCGAAGGATGAATACCTAGGCAATGCAGAATTGGCGAGCCGCACAAACATTCCACGGCCAACCGTGTCGCGCATGACGGCAACGCTTACGCAATTGGGTTATTTGAATTATTCAGACAACCTAGAAAAATATCGCTTAGGCAGCGGTGTGCTAGAGCTGGGTTACCGTTATTTGGCTAGTGAGAGCGTGCGCGCCGTGGCGCGCCCCTATATGCAAGAGTTGGCGGATGCCACTGATTGCATGGTTGCTATTGGCACAGTGGAGGGCACAACCGTAACTTATATCCAGGTGTGCCACGGTGATGGCCCCCTAGTGTTGCGTTTATCGGTGGGCTCGCAAGTGCCGTTAGCAACATCGGCCCTAGGGCGTGCTTATTTGGCAGCTTTACCTGTTGCGCAACGCCAGCCGTATTTGCAGCGTATAAAAAAGGAAGACCCTAAAGCCTGGCCGCAGGTGGAAGCGGGTTTGCAAGAAGCCTTTGCTGATTACGAAAAACATGGTTTTTGTTTGGCAGAAGGAGAGTGGAATGACGACGTTAGTGGCGTTGCTGTGCCTCTTTACCTCGAAGGAGGTAGCCGTATTTTGCCCATGAATTGTGGCGGTTCGGCGTTGCGTTTAAACCGTAAGGTGCTTGTGGGAAACTTAGGGCCGCGCTTGTTAGCCGTGGCAGAAACAGTGCAAACATTAATGCAGGAGAGCTTTGCTTAATTAAGCTAAGGATAAATGAATGCCTGATAAGAATGATAATGAAATAGATTTAAACGTGGTGTCTGCCCGCTTTGCCACAGGCTTTCCTGGGGTGGTGGGCTTGTGTTTTTTAGCTTGGCGAGAGGGGTATGTGGAAATTGGGCTTACCTTGGAGCCAAAGCATCTTAATTTGGGAGGCAGTGTGCACGGCGGTGTGCTAGCCACCCTGTTAGATATTGCTGGCGCATGTGCTGGCACTTATAGCCCCGACCCTAGAGTAATGCGCAAGGCGCTTACTTTAAGCATGACAAATAGCTTCACAGGGCAGTGTAAAGAAGGTGAAATTCGCGCTGTTGGTACCTTGCGTAAAGCTGGGCGAAATATTTATTTTAGCAGCATGGAAATTTTCGACCCAGAGAATAACCTGATCGCCATGGGCGAAGGCACCTTTCGTTATCGTTCTGAATCTGTGCCTGCTTAACTAATAAACCTCTACGGCCCCGTAGAGGTTTAATTATTCTTTCTGCCTTCCCCAGTAAATATATTGCGCCATGGCTCATACTGTGTAGTATGAAGTGGCTTGTTGAGTGCAGCAGACAACTCATAAATGAAACAGCATTCCAAAAAAGTGTTGACCAACAACACGTAACGTGTAAGATTTAATTCCGCGCTTAGACCCACCCGTCAATCCTAGGTGCGGGTCCAAAACAATAAAAAGTAAAATAAGAGCGGCTTGGGCCGCCCCTAAGGGAGCTGTTAATGTTTGATCGTCATTTTCACGCGTGGCCGAAAGATTTTCCACGCACGCTGAGCCTACCAGAGACGTGCATTTACACTAACCTTGCTGTTAGTGCTATGCGCTATCCAAGCAACAAAGCCATTATTTATTACGATAATCCAATCACTTACCGCGAACTGCAAGAGCAAGTGGATGCCCTGGCGGGTTACTTAATGCAGCAAGGGGTGGAGCGCGGGGATCGTGTGCTGTTATACATGCAAAATGCGCCACAATTTATTATTAGCTTTTATGCCATTTTGCGTGCTAACGCGATTGTTGTGCCGATCAACCCAATGAACCGCGATGCGGAGCTTGAACACTATTTGCAAGATACGGGAGCGCAGATCGCTATTGCCGGGCAGGAAGTGGCGCCGCACATTGTTAGCAAAATTGGTAGCCACCAATTGCGGCAAGTGATTGTGGCAGCGTATCACGATTACATTGCCCCCAATACCGATCTCGCATTGCCAGCTGAAGTGGCGCAACCTGCCCAGCCTGTTACGGCAGAAAATGTGGTGAGCTGGCGCCATGCATTAGAGCAGCAGCTCACCCCTGGCCCCTTAGTGGTGGGGCCCGATGACCTAGCGGTGTTCCCTTATAGCTCGGGCACCACCGGCACACCGAAAGGCTGTATGCATACGCACCGCTCGGTAATGGCAACTTGTGTGCAAGGCAATTTGTGGACGTACGGCACGTCTGAGTCGGTGTTGCTGGCCTCGTTACCTTATTTTCACGTTACTGGTATGCAAGGCTCCATGAATGCGCCCATTTATAGCGGTGGCACCATTGTGTTAATGACACGTTGGAACCGCGAAGTGGCGGCCCAACTCATCGAGCGCTACAAGGTAGGCCGCTGGATCAACATTGTGACCATGGCCATCGACCTGCTTTCTGATCCAAACATTGCCTCCTACGATCTTAGCTCACTCGAAAACGTGGGCGGTGGTGGTGCGGCCATGCCCGAAGCAATTTCCAACAAGTTAATGGCGCTTACCGGCCTGCGTTATATGGAAGGCTATGGCCTATCTGAAACCATGGCTGGCACGCATATTAACCCTACCTCTAGGCCGAAAACCCAATGCCTTGGCATTCCAGTGTTTGATGTGGATGCACAAATTTACGCTGAAGAAAGTGGCAGCTTGCTAGGTGTGGAAGAAGTGGGCGAGATCCTTCTTTCGGCGCCACAGGTGTTCCAAGGGTATTGGAATTTGCCAGAGGAAACTGAAAAGGCGTTTATAACCGTTAATGGTAAGCGCTTCTTTCGTACGGGCGACATGGGCTACTACGATGAAGAGGGTTACTTTTTTATCGTGGATAGAGTGAAACGCATGATCAATGCGTCGGGCTTTAAGGTGTGGCCTGCCGAAGTGGAGGGCATGTTGTATGACCACCCAGCGGTGCAACAAGCCTGTGTGATTTCCACCCCAGACCCACGCCGCGGTGAAAGTGTGAAAGCCTGCATTGTATTGCGCGCAGGCACACAGGATAGCGTGGCCGAGGCGGATATTATTGCTTGGGCACGTGAAAAAATGGCAGCTTACAAGGTGCCTAACGTGGTGGAGTTTCGCGATAGTTTGCCACTTTCACCTACGGGCAAAGTGTTGTGGCGTGAGATGCAAGAACAAGAATGGAAAGCTGCAAATCAGTAAAATGAAATAGCATTCTATTTTATTGGCATTCCTTAAAGAATGTTGCTACTGTTTTGCCTATGACTGACCGTCAAGTCGGTTAACGAGAATAATAATGTAAATAGCACTTGTAGCGTTATAGGTGCTTCGAACAGGAGTGTTGGCTTTGGATGTGTTTCTGCAGCAACTACTAAATGGGCTTACCCTAGGCAGTATTTACGGCTTAGTGGCGTTAGGCCTAACCCTTGTTTATGGCATTTTGCACGTACCAAACTTTGCCCATGGGGCCTTGTACATGGTAGGTGCTTATGCTGCGTATGTAGTAATGGTGGATTTAGGTGGCAACTATTGGTTTGCCATGGCCGTAGCCGCGATGGTGGTGGCTGTGCTCGCCGTGCTATGTGAGCGGTTAGTGTTTAACCCCCTGCGCGACGCCGTGCCTATTTACGACATGATCGCCGCCATCGGTATCATGATGTTTCTTGAAGCAGTGGTGCAAATGCACTGGGGCGCCGAGTTCCGCCGTTTACCCACCCCTTATACTGAAATCCTCAGCTATGGCGGTTTAATTATTCCTGCCCAGCGGTTGCTCATTATTGGTGGTGCTTTCACCCTTATGCTGGGCCTGCATTTATTCCTCAAGAAAACCATGACGGGCTCCACCATCGTGGCCATGGCGCAAAACCGTGAAGGCGCATCACTCGTGGGTATTAATGCTACCCGTGTGGCTATGATGACCTTTGCTATTTCCGGTGTGCTGGCCGCTGTGGGTGCCACCCTGTATGCCCCCATTAACCTTGTTTATCCCGCTATGGGGCACCTGCTCATTATGAAAGCCTTTGTGATCATTGTTTTAGGGGGGATGGGGAGCATCCCAGGTGCCATTATCGGTGGTTTGATTATCGGTTTTGGTGAATCCCTTGGTGGTTACTATATTTCCACTGATTACAAAGATCTCATCGCCTTCGGTGTCTTGGTGATCATTCTTTCCTTCCGCCCCACTGGCTTGTTCACAAAAGGAGTACGCTAATGCGCGGTTTAGCTAATTTTCTTGTGTCTCCTATGATGAAGTGGTTGCTAATCGTACTAGCGGTTTTGTTCCCTCTTTTTATCAATGATGATTATAAAGTTTATGTTATGTCGATGGCGTTCGTGATGGCCATTGCAGTGTATGGCATGAACGTTCTCACCGGCTATTGTGGCCAACTTAACTTAGCCCACGGGGCCTTCTTTGCTGTGGGTGCTTATGTGGTGGCCATTTTAGGGGCAGACCACGGTTGGTCGTTCTGGTTTGGCTTTGTGATGGCGGGCTTGTTTGGTGCCGTGCTGGGCTTTTTGGCCGGTATCGTATCGCTGCGTTTGAACGAACACTACTTTGCTATTTTTACTATGTGTGTGGGCTTTATCATTTACGTGGTAATTGATAAGTGGGACGCACTCACCAATGGCTCTGTGGGTATTATGGGTATCCCCACACCAGAAGGTTTTGGTTTGGTGGATTTCAGCGAAACCATTCCCTTTTACTACCTGGCACTGTTTTTAATGGTGGTGGCCATTTGGGTTGCGGGCCGCATTGGTAACTCTATTTTGGGCCGCACCTTTTTTGCTATTCGTAATAGTGAAGAGCTAGCAGAATCTTTGGGTATTAACCTAATGCGTAATAAGTTGCTAGCGTTTGTTATCTCCACCGTTTACGCCGCCTTGGCGGGGGCTTTATACGCTGGCATGGTGGGCTTTATTGGGCCAGACGAAGCCGACGTAACCAACACCTTCGAAATGCTGACCTTCTTGTTGATTGGTGGTATTGGCACCCTCATGGGCCCACTCACAGGCACCATCTTGGTAACGTGGCTTACCCAGTTTCTGCAGTTCCTCGAAGATTTCCGCATGATTGTGTTTGGCCCGCTGTTGATCGTGCTGGTGATCGTTATGCCAAAAGGTTTAGTGGGTAACTTCCTTTTCTGGCGCAACCGTAAAGTGGCCGAAGAAGAAACCGCTCGCATTGCTGCCGAGCAAGAAAAACAAAAGGAGAGCAACCGTGCTTGAAGTAAGAAACCTAGTTAAACAATTCGGCGGTTTGGCAGCGGTTAATGATGTATCGGTGAGCTTTGATGCTAACCAAATTAACGCCATTATTGGCCCTAACGGTGCGGGTAAAAGTACCTTCTTTAACCTAGTAGCGGGTGCCATGCCTGTTACTTCTGGGCAGATATTTTTTGAAGGCCAAGATGTTACGCGCATGCCCAGCGATAAAGTAGCCAAACTAGGCATGGGCCGCACCTTCCAAAGCACTACCTTGTTCGATCAGTTTACAGTGCTGGATAACTTAATTGTGGGCCACCGCTTACGCACCAAATCGCGCTTTATCGATGTGCTAGTGAATTCTAAACGTTTGCGCCGTGAAGAGCAGGTGTGCCGTGATAAAGCCGCTGAAATGCTTGAGTTTGTTGGTTTGAGCCACATTGGCCACCGCATGGCAGCAGACATTAGCCAAGAAGAAAAGAAGCGGGTGGCGTTTGCCTTAGCGTTAACCACAGAACCAAAACTAGTGCTGCTTGATGAGCCTGCAGGTGGGGTGAACCCTGAGGAAACAGAAAGCTTTGGCCGCATTATTCGCAAGATGATTGACCATGGCATTACCGTGTGCCTGATCGAGCATAAAATGGACATGATTATGAGCCTTGCCGATAAAATTATGGTGTTAGACCACGGCGCAAAAATTGCCGAGGGCACACCAGATGAAATTCGCAATAACAAGTTGGTGATTGAGGCCTACTTAGGGAGTGATGCAAATGCTTAAGTTAGAAGGTATCAGCGCCAACTATGGCAGTTTTAAAGCGCTCGATGGCATTACCTTAGAGGTAAAGCCAGGCGAGTTGGTGGTGTTGCTTGGCGCCAATGGTGCCGGCAAAACCACGTTGTTTAACACCATTAGCGGCTTGATGAAGCCCACCTCTGGCAGCGTGCATTTCATTGGTAACGATGTCACAGGCAAAAAGCCTTCTTCGCTGGTGTCTGCAGGCATGGTGCAGTGCCCAGAAGGCCGCAAACTGTTTCCAGAAATGTCCGTGCTGAAAAACCTGACTTTAGGGGCCTATGTGCACCGCAAAGATAAAGTAGGCATACAACGCACGCTAAAGCATGTGTTGGAAATGTTCCCCATTCTAGAAGAGAAAAAGCATGATGCCGCAGGCTCCTTAAGTGGCGGCCAACAACAAATGGTGGCCATTGGCCGTGCGCTAATGGGCAAACCAAAATTACTTATGCTAGATGAACCCTCCTTAGGTTTAGCACCCCTAGTGGTGGGGCAAATGTTTGAAACCATCAAAGCCATTAACGCTGAAGGCACCGCGGTGTTGTTGGCAGAACAGAACGCATTTGCTGCCTTAAAAGTAGCCGATCGTGCTTATGTGATGGAAGGTGGGCGCTTAATCATGGAAGGCGACAGCGAGAGTATGCTCAACAATGATGAAGTGCGAAGAGCTTACATTGGTGCCTAACTAGAAGTTGTTAACATAATAACAAGTGAGAAAAACATGTCTTTTAAAAAGAAAGTGAAAAACCTTGTAATGGCTGGCGCTGCGGCAACCTTGCTGTCATCCCCCTTAGCCATGGCTGCCACTATTAAAATTGGTTATACCGGGCCCTTAAGCGGTGGTGCGGCCCTGTATGGCCAGGATGCACTGGGTGGTTTGCAAATGGCGGCAGATGAAATTAACGCCAATGGCGGCGTTAACGTGGATGGCGAAAACTACGACATTAAAATTATTTCCCTCGATGATAAATACGCGCCAAGCCAAGCAGCGGTAAACGCTAAACGCCTAGTGCAACGTGACAAAGTAAAAGTTATTTACACGTCGCACTCTGGCGGTGTTTTTGCGTTACAAGCGTTTAACGAAAAAAGTGATTTCTTATTAATGGCGTTTAGCTCGGTGCCTGGCATTACCGAAAAAGGCAACAAGCTAACTGTTCGTATCCCGCCCACCTACGAAGCCTTTGTTGGGCCTTACGTAGAGTTAGGCATGCAAGAACACGGCAAAAAGCTAGCTGTGGGTAGTGGCACGCACGAATACGCCAAAATGTGGGCCAATGCCTTTGTGCCAGAGTGGGAAGCAGCAGGCGGTGAGGTGGTGGCTAACAACCCCATGGACTACAACAAATCTGCTGATTTCTACACAGGCGTTAGCCGCTCCTTATCGGCCAAGCCAGATGTGATGTTTATTGGTGGCGCGTCAGAACCCACAGGGTTGGTGGTTAAGCAAGCCCGTGAACTTGGCTTTAAAGGTGGCTTTATCTTTACCGGCCAATCTCAATTAATGGAAGTTGCACCTGTGGCGGGTGGCCTTGAGGCTATTGAAGGCTCTATCGGTATCCCACCAATTACCATGCACGATGATGTGGGTGCGAAGAGCTTTGTGGAAAAGCGCAATAAAATTAAGGAAAACTCGTTGGCCTGGGAAGTGGCAATGAACTACTCCAGTGTTCACATGGTGGTTGAAGCAATGAAGATTGCCGGCAGCGTTGATGACACTGAAAAAATACGTGCAGCATTTCCGCAAGCATTAGAAAGCCTAGATGAAGAATACAACACCTTTGTGGTGAAAGAGATGACAGAAGGTGGCGGCTTAGAGTACGACCCATACATTGCCATTGTGCGTGATGGTGAGCTCGATGTGCGCACTATTTCTGAATACAGCAAGCAACTTGATAAGTAACGCTATTATGCGCCCCTTGCATTTACCAAGGGGCGCTTTTACGCATAGAAAAACAACATCAACAAGGAGCAACACATGAATGATGCAGTGAACTACGACGTTAATGGCGACGTTGCCGTTATTCGTATTAATTTCCCCCCGGTAAACGCGCTTGGGCACGCTGTGCGTGAAGGCTTGCAGCAAGGCGTTGCCAAGGGCATGGCAGATGATGCAGTTAAAGCGGTGATGATTATTGCTGAAGGCCGTACTTTCCCAGCGGGTGCAGATATTCGTGAGTTTGGTAAGCCGCTACAAGAGCCAGGCTTGCCTGAAGTGATCGATGGTTTTGACGATGGCACTAAGCCCATTGTGGCGGCCATTCACGGCACGGCCCTTGGAGGCGGTTTAGAGGTTGCCCTAGGTTGTGATTACCGTGTAGCCGTAGCCAGTGCCCGTGTCGGCCTGCCTGAAGTTAAATTAGGTATCTTGCCGGGTGCGGGTGGTACGCAGCGCTTGCCCCGTGTAGTAGGGGTTGAAAAAGCCCTTGAGATGATTGTTGGCGGCAACCCCATTAGCGCCGGCGAAGCAGAAAAGATTGGTTTGATTGATGCAATTGTTGACGGCGACCTGTTTGAAGGCGCGCTAGCCTACACCCGCCAACTTATTGCTGATAACGCCCCAGTGCGCAAAATTAGCCAGCAAGATGCACCTAAAGTGGATGCCTCAGTGTTTAGCGATTTTGAAAAATCGATTGCGCGCCGCCAGCGTGGTTTTAAAGCGCCTTTCGTTTGTATTGAAGCCGTTAAAGCAGCCACAGAGTTACCCTATAAAGAAGGTGCAGAAAAAGAGCGTGAGCTTTTCATGGGGCTGTTAACATCGCCAGAATCTGCGGCCCAGCGCCACATATTCTTTGCTGAACGCGAAGTGGCAAAAGTGCCCGGCCTTGATCCCAAAACCCCACAGCGCCCAATAGAAAAAGTGGCAGTGATTGGTGCGGGCACCATGGGTGGCGGTATTGCCATGAACTTTGCTAACGCTGGCATCCCTGTGAAAATTCTTGAGGTGCAAGAAGAAGCCCTAGAGCGCGGTTTGAAAGTAGTGCGCGCTAACTATGAAGGCTCTGCCAAGCGCGGCCGCATTACCATGGAGCAGGTGGAAGAGCGCATGGCGCTCATAGAGCCCACCTTATCCTACGATGACCTCGGTGATGTGGATCTTGTGATTGAAGCCGTGTTTGAAAACATGGACGTAAAAAAACAAGTGTTCAGCAAACTTGATGAAGTGTGCAAACCAGGTGCTATTTTAGCCACCAACACTTCAACCCTAGATGTAAACCGCATTGCTAGCTTCACCAAGCGCCCAGAAGATGTGGTGGGTATGCACTTCTTTAGCCCAGCTAACGTAATGAAGCTACTGGAAAACATTCGCGGCGAAAAAACCGCCGACGACGTGCTTGCCACTGTAATGGCTTTAAGCCGCCGCATTGGCAAAGTGGGTGTGTTGGTGGGTGTGTGCCACGGTTTTGTGGGCAACCGCATGTTGCACCAGCGCCAAGCCGAAGCCATTGAATTGGTAAACGAAGGTGCATCGCCCGAACAGGTAGACAAGGTGTTGTTTGATCTAGGTTTCCCCATGGGGCCTTTTGCAATGTCAGATTTAGCAGGCTTAGATGTGGGCTACCGCATTCGCCAAGAGCTGCGTGCAGAAAACCCAGATAACCCACCGCCTGCTAACTGGACCGACGCCCTGGTAGAAGACGGCCGCTGTGGCCAGAAAACCCAAGCAGGTGTGTTCGATTATAAAGATGGCAGCCGCACCCCAGTGCCGAGCGACAAAGTGGCAAAAGTAATTGCCGATTTCCGCGTAGAGCAGGGCATTACCCCGCATGCAGTGAGCGATCAGGAAATCCTTGAGCGCACCATGTATGTGATGGTGAACGAAGGCGCGAAGATTTTGGAAGAGGGCATTGCCGCACGCCCCCTCGATGTGGATGTAATTTGGATCTACGGTTACGGCTTCCCTGTTTACCGTGGTGGTGTAATGTACTGGGCCGACCAAGTGGGCCTAGATAACATTCTTGCCAAGGTGAAAGAGTTTTACGCCGCAACCGGTAAAGATTACTGGAAACCATCAGCGCTCTTAGAAAAGCTAGTGAGCGAAAACAAAGGCTTTTACGGTTAATCAACAAGGCCGCCTGCGGGCGGCCACATGAGGAACAGCATGGATATTAAATACACAGATGAACAGCTAGCATTTCGCGATGAAGTGCGCGCTTTTTTAGCGGCCGAGCTGCCAAAAGAAATTTCCGATAAGGTAAAAAACCACCGCCGCCTTAGCAAAGACGACATCGTGCGTTGGCAAAAAATTCTAGCGAACAAAGGTTGGTTTGCGGTGCACTGGCCTGAAGAACATGGCGGCACCGGCTGGGGCCCTGTGGAAAAGCATATTTTTGATGAAGAATGCAACAAAGCTGGCGCGCCCACCAGTGTGCCTTTTGGTGTGTCCATGGTGGCACCGGTAATTATTAAATTTGGTACCGAAGAGCAAAAACAACAATACTTGCCGCCCATTTTGAACAGCGATGTGTGGTGGTGCCAAGGTTATTCCGAGCCCGGTGCTGGTTCAGATTTAGCCTCGTTAAAAACCCGTGCTGTGCGTGATGGCGATCACTATATTGTTAACGGCCAAAAAACCTGGACCACTCTAGGCCAGCACGCCGACATGATCTTCTGCCTAGTGCGCACCGACCCCGAAGCCAAGAAACAATCCGGCATTACCTTCTTGCTAATTGATATGAACACGCCAGGCATTACCGTGCGCCCCTTGATCACCATTGAAGGTGAGCATGAGGTTAACGAAGTGTTCTTCGACGACGTGCGCGTGCCTGTTGAAAACCGCATTGGTGAAGAAAACGCTGGTTGGACATGCGCTAAATATTTGTTGACCTACGAGCGCACCGGTATTGCTGGTGTGGGCATGGCTAAAGCCGCCCTTAGCCACCTAAAAACGGTGGCAAAAGAACAAATTGTTAACGGCAAGCCCTTGCTAGAAGATCCCATGTTCCTTGCTGAATTAGCCGATGTGGAAATGGAACTGATGGCCTTAGAAATGACCAACCTACGCACGGTAGCTGCCGCTGCGGCAGGTGGTGTGCCAGGCGCTGAAAGCTCGTTCTTAAAAATTATGGGCACCGAGCTACGCCAACAGATCACGTCAATGTTCCGCCGTGCGGCAGGCCCTTATGCCTTGCCATTTATGGACCTTGATGAAACCGATCCTGTGGGCCCAGCCTTTAGCACCTTTGCGGCCGGCCACTACTTTAACTATCGCAAGCTTTCTATTTACGGTGGTTCTAACGAAATTCAAAGAAACATCATTTCGAAAATGATCTTGGGGCTATAACCATGAACTTTAACTTAACCGACGAACAACGCATGCTCGAAGATACCGTTGGCCGCCTAGTGCGCGATGCCTACGGCTTCGAAAACCGTGAACAATACCGCAGCCAGCCCCTAGGTTTTAGCACCGATATGTGGCGCACCTTTGCCGAGCTTGGCCTGCTAGCAGTAACCTTTGCCGAAGATTTTGGCGGCTTTGATGGTGGCGGCCAAGAGCTAATGGTAGTAGCCGAGGGCCTTGGCCGCGGTTTGGTGGTAGAGCCTTACCACGCCACTGTGGTGCTTAGCGGCACCGCCATTAAAGAGCTTGGCAACGCCGAGCAGCAAGAACAATGGTTAGGCGCTATTGCTGGTGGCGAAACCCGCATGGCACTTGCTTTATACGAGCCCGAGGCGTTTTACGACCCCACCCACATCAACACCACAGCAGAAAAAACAGCTAACGGTTACCGCCTTAACGGCAGCAAGGCAGTGGTATTGCACGGCGACAGCGCCGACCAGTTGGTGGTTGTGGCCCGCACCAGTGGCAACAACCCAAGCAGCGACGGCTTAAGTGTATTCATCGTACCTGCTGATGCCGAAGGCGTTAGCCGCCGTGCTTACCCCACCATCGATGGCCTGCAAGGCGCCGACATTCAGCTACATAACGTAGAGCTGCCCGCCGAGGCATTGCTAGGTGCAGAAGGCCAAGGCTGGGCTGGCATTGAGCAAGCACTAAACCACGGCATCGTGGCCCTGTGTGCCGAAGCGGTAGGGGCCATGGAAGTGGCTTGTGATCACACGTTGGAGTACATCAAAGAGCGCGAGCAGTTTGGTGTGGTAATCGGCCAGTTCCAAGCATTGCAGCACCGCATGGTGGATATGCGCATGGCGCTAGAAAAGGCACGTTCCCTCACCATGCTTGCCGCAAGCTCCCTCGATGAAGAAAAAGCGTTACGCGATAAACGTTTGCATGCTGCAAAAGCAATGATTGGTAAAGCGGGCACCTTAGTGGCCGAAGAAGCCATTCACCTGCATGGTGGCATGGGCATGATGCTAGAAACCCCAGTGGCTCATTATGCCAAACGCATTGTGATGATCGATCACTTGCTAGGTGATAGAAACTACCACCTGCAAAAACTATCGCAGTTGTTAGATGTAAACGAAGAATAGCAGTAAAAAAAGGGTGGCTTAGCCGCCCTTTTTGATAATAAATAACAAAGAGAATAATAATGACAACACATCGCCAAATTTATTTAGCCTCACACCCCCATGGTATGCCCACCCACGAAAACCTAGTGATGCGCGAGGTGGAAACCCCCACACCACAGGAAGGAGAGGTATTGGTTAAAACCGTTTATCTCTCCCTCGACCCATACATGCGCGGGCGTATGGACCCTGGTAAATCCTATGCCGCGGCCGTTGGCTTGGGTGAAGTGATGACCGGCGGCACCGTAGGCCAAGTGGTGGCAAGCCGCAGCCCAGATTACCAAGAAGGTGATTGGGTGTTGTGCGTAAACGGCTGGCAAGAATATGGCTGCCATCCTGCCAACCAAGTGCGCCGTTTAGACCCAGCCTTAGCACCGGTATCCACCGCTTTGGGTGTGTTAGGCATGCCTGGTTTTACCGCCTATGCGGGCTTGCATGAAATAGGTAAGCCGAAAGCTGGCGAAACCGTTTTGGTGTCTGCAGCCAGTGGCGCCGTGGGCCAAGTAGTGGGGCAAATAGCGCGCATTCAAGGCTGCCGTGTGGTGGGTATTGCCGGCGCCGATGATAAGTGCGAACAGGTGGTGTCTAGCTATGGTTTTGACGCTTGTGTGAACTACAAGGACGATGATTTTTTCGCCCAATTAAAAGCTGCGTGCCCCAATGGCGTGGATGTGTATTTTGAGAACGTGGGCGGCAAAGTGTTTGATGCCGCGGTGCGTTTAATGAACGATTTTGGCCGCATTCCAGTGTGTGGGCGCATTGCTAACTATAACAGCACCGAAGCACCTGAAGGCCCCGATCAGCTACCTGCTTTCATGGGCCGTGTGCTAGTGCAACGCTTGCATGTGCAAGGGTTTATTCAGTTTGATTACGCCCACCTAGAGCCGCAGTTTTATCAAGAAATGGCGGCTTGGATTAAAGCAGGCGAAGTGCGCTACCAAGAAGACATAGTGCAAGGTTTAGACAATACAGTGGAGGCCTTCCAAGGGTTATTAACTGGCCGCAACCGCGGTAAGTTAGTGGTGCAAGTAAGCCCTGATAGCAGCCAAAGCTAATATGGCCTCAGTAGAGGCCTTAGGCCAGCGGTATGGAGGCAAGTACCGCTGGCTGGCCCTGTTTACGGTAACGCTAGGGGCGTTAGCTACTATTTTGTCGTCGACCATTGCCAACATGGCCATTCCTGTTGTGATGGAAGAATTCGCCATTGAGCAAGATGTGGCCCACTGGCTTACCACAGGGTTTCTAACCAGTGTGCCTGTGGGCATGTTGTTGTCTGGCTGGCTGATCGATCGCTGGGGGCAAAAACAGGTGTTTGTGGTGTCGTCGGCCCTGTTTATCGTTACCTCCTTATTAGCGGCACAAAGCAGTTATTTTATTGCCTTAGCTGGCTATCGCGTGTTGCAAGGGCTAACGGCCGGCGTGGTGCAGCCATTGGCATTGCTCACCATTTTTGCTGTGTTCCCCATGCATCAGCGTGGCTTGGCCATTGGTTTGTATGGTTTTGGTGCTGTGCTTGGGCCCGCCTCGGCCCCTGTATTAGGGGGCGTGCTTGTTGATTTATGGTCATGGCCCGCCATTTTTTTAGTGGCGGTGCCTGTGGTGTTGTTGGCTATGGCGCTCGCTTTCTTTTTTGTGCCAGATACGCAAACCTCAGAAGGGCGCACCCCCTTTGATTGGCGCGGCTTAGGTTGGTTGCTGTTGGTGTGGTGTTTGCACCTGTGGTGGCTCACCGAGGGGTTTCGTTACCCATTGTGGCCGCAACTGGCGCTGCTGTTAGGTTTTGCCGCTGCCATGGTGGTTTTTGTACGCTATCAATTAGCGGCACAGCACCCTTTGCTGGGCTTGCGGGTGTTTAGCGATGCATTGTTCACCGTGGGGTTTTTGCTTTCTGTGGTGCTCGGTGTGGGCCTGTTTGCCTCCACTTATGTGGCGGCTTTGTTTTTCCAGCAAGTGCTGGGCAAAAGTGCTGCCGAGGCGGGCTTTATGTTGCTGCCTGCAGGCTTAGTGATGGCTTTTACGTTTCCTGTGGCCGGGCATCTGAGCGATCGTTGGCCTTTTTATCGGTTAATGAACATCGGTTTGTTACTGTTTGCGGCATCTATGTTGGCCATGGCTTACACACCCTTGGCGGGCAGCGTGGTGTTGTGGACAGCCTGGATGGGAGTGTGCCGTTTGTCCCTCGGTATTCTTACCCCAGCCCTTGGTGCCACGCCCTTGCAAGGGCTGCCTAACCATTTGTTATCTCAAGGCGCAGGCATTATTAATTTTGCCCGCCAATGGGGGGCTGTGGCAGGGGTGGCAAGCATTGCTGTTTTTGTGCAATCGGTGAGCGAAGCATCGCCCTATTGGGGCTCAGCAAGCACCCGTGCGCTAGCTTATGAACAAGGTTACCACGCTGCCTTTTGGCTATTAGCGGGGTTAAATATTATGGCTTTACTACTGTGCATGTATGCCATGCACAGGTGGCCACAACCTATTCAAGTAAGGCAAGAAGCATGACGATTTTGCAATATCCCTTTCAACAGGTGCCAGAGGCTGGCACAAAATTTAATGTGGCCCCAGGCGTGTACTGGTTGCGCTTTCCTTTGCCCTTTGCATTAGATCACATCAACCTGTGGCTGCTTGATGATGGCGACGGTTGGTTGCTGGTGGATAGTGGGTTTGATACCCGTGAGAGCCGCGCCATTTGGCAACACCTATGGGCGCAAGAGTTAGACGGCAAACCCATTACCCGGGTGCTGGTGACTCACTACCACCCAGACCACATGGGCCTAGCCCATTGGGTTAGCCAGCACTGGCAAGCGCCTGTGTTAATGAGCCGCGGTGAGTGGCAAATGGCCCAAGAAGCTTTTGCCCTAACAGATGCAGATTTGCAGCAACACAGCGGTGGTTTTTTACGCCAACATGGGTTGCCACCCCGCCATGTGCAGGCCATAACTGGCCGCGGCAACACTTTTCGTGATTCCATGGAACAGGTGCCGAGCGTGCAACAGTGGTTGGCAGAAGGCGATACGGTGCAAACCCATAGTGGCGATTGGCAGGTATTGATAGGCCGCGGCCACGCGCCAGAGCACGTATGCCTGTATAACGCCGAGCACAAGGTGTTCATTAGTGGCGACCAAATATTGCCCACCATTTCGAGCAACCTAATGGTGCGTTACAGCCAGCCCAATGCAGACCCAGTGAGCGAATTTGTGCAAAGCCAACAGCGCTTGCAGCAGGTGTTGCCTGCAGACACTTTCGTGTTGCCCTCCCACGGTTTGCCTTTTTATGGTGTGCACGAACGCTTAACGGCCTTGGTAAGCCACCATGTTGAGCAGCTCCATGAGTTGCAGCAAGCTTGTGCCACCGGCAATGGCCTTACCGCTTATGATGCGTTGCCAGTGTTGTTTAAGCGCGAACTAGATAGCCACCAAATGATGTTTGCCATGGGCGAAAGCATTGCCCACTTAAACCGTTTGTGGCGCAAAGAAGAGGTGCAGCGTGTGCAGCAAGCCAATGCTTGGCGCTTTGTGGCTTCTTAGCCCAACAGCCATTGGGCAAGGTGCAACCAGGCAATAATTACGGGTAACAAGAGAAAGAAGAACACCGCGTTCCAGCGCCAACCCACTTGATAACTAGAACGATGGATCTGCTCGCTCACTAAGGTGAGCGAGGCCGTGAAGGGCGAAGTGATCATAGATAACGACCATGCACACATTAGGGCTAGGGCCAGCACCCCAGGGTGCAAGTGAATGAGCGAGGTATCGGGGAACAGCGAGGCCACTAAGGTGGCGGAAACAATAGGGTTTACCCCAATTTGCGCAAATAGCACCACAGTGCCCATGGCCAACACAGCAAAGGTTACCCCTTGCACCCCCCATTGCTGCAACAGCACCGCCAAGGCTTGTTCGTTAATCAGTGGGGTAAGCAGGGTGCCTAGCGCCGCCGAAGCGCCTAGCAAAGCCACTTCGTTGCGCGAACTCGCAAAAATATAATAGGCATTGCGCAATACGTGGCTGCTGGCGCGCTTCACCCCCAAGCCGCCGTTTAGGCGTTTGCGTTGCACAGCTAACCAAATAAAAGCACACAAAGGGCAAGCTATTAGCACGGCGGTGGGCAAGGGCACATGCAGCACCACGGCCACCGCAAACACGGACAGGGTGATCAGGCCCACTAAGCCACTAAAACGGTATAAAGGCGTGAGTGGCGGGGCCGTGGCCGGTAATGAAGAGCTTACCTGTGCGGCTAAATGCTTAGGCCTTTGCCACCAATCTGCCGCCCAACCAAGGAAGAAAAAAAGAACCGCCATGGGCAGGGTAATAGGAAGGATGCCTGTCCAAGTAAGCTGCGGCAGTGCCGATAAAATAATAGCTAAGGTAACGCTAAGCGGTGAAATAATAGGGGCAAGGGCAAACCCACGCAAAATGGCAAGTGCCATACGCCGTTCCCGTGCTTCTTGCACGGCTGCACTGCCGTTGGCAGATTGCAACGTGTTGCTTCGGCTTACCATAGTGGTAAATAAACTTAACACGCCCACATTAATGATCATGCCAAACAAGGCGGTGCCTAAGGAAAGTGTGGGGTAGCGTTGGCTAGGTTTTTGCCGCACAAGGGTGTAACCCGCTGCCCGCACAAGGGGCGAGCTAACCGCGGCCACGCGCAATAAGCCCAAGGAAGTAATAAAGGTGGCAAAAAAACTTAGGCTATCCCAACCTGCCAGCACGATGGGCCAAGGGTCGCTGTGCATTAACAGTAGGCCCAGTGCGGTGGCCACGGTGGCACTTAACAACAAGCGCCCCATGCCAGGCAGCTGTGGCCAATGCTGCAGTAAATAGAGCGCAATGGCGGGCCTGGCGATCCATAACCCAAGTTCTAGCCCATAAACAACAGCAAGGAGGGTCCCCACCATGCAGGCGGGGAGGGTGGCATCGAGGCTGCGTTGGAGCGCTTTCAAAACGATTAATTACCTGCTTCTTGCACCATGTTTCTGGCCACAACAATTTGTTGTATCTGTGTGGTGCCTTCATAAATGCGGAACAAACGTACGTCGCGGTACAACCGCTCAACGGCATATTCAGCAATGTAGCCTGCGCCGCCGTGGATTTGCACGGCGCGGTCGGCCACGCGGCCTACCATTTCCGAGCAGAAGAGTTTACTGCTTGCTGCATCTAACGACACTTTTTTGCCCTCATCCATGGTGCGCGCTGCTGCCAATACCATGGAACGCCCAGCAAAAGCTTCGGCACGCGAATCCGCCAGCATAGCTTGAATGAGTTGGTGCTCCACAATGGGCTTGCCGAACTGGCGGCGTTCCATGGCAAATTGCAAAGCATCTTCAATTAAGCGCTCGGCCACCCCCACGCAAATGGCAGAAATGTGTAGGCGGCCACGATCGAGCACCTTCATGGCCGTTTTAAAACCTTGGCCTTCTTTGCCACCAATAATGTTTTCCGCTGGCACCCGGCAGTTATCAAAAATAATGTCGCAGGTGTGCGCGCCGCGTTGGCCCATTTTCACATCGGGTTTGCCGCGGGTAATGCCTTCACGGTCGCCTTCCACCACAAAAGCGGTAATGCCACGTGCGCCTTTTTCGTCAGGGTTAGTGCGCGCCATAACTGTGAACAGGTTGGCATGGGGGCCGTTAGTAATAAAACGTTTGGTGCCGTTAATTACGTAGTGGTCGCCATCACGCACAGCAGTGGTTTGCACGCTGCTAGCGTCTGAACCCACATCGGGTTCGGTGAGGCAAAAAGAGCTAATTATTTCGCCGGTGGCAAGGGCGGGAATGTACTGTTGTTTTTGTTCTTCCGTGCCATCAATTAACAAGCCTTGCGAGCCAATACCATTGTTGGTGCCAAAATAAGAGCGGAAGGCAGGTGACGTTTTACCCAGCTCAAAAGCCACCAGCACTTCCTCTTCCATGGTTAAACCTAGGCCGCCGTATTCCTCAGGGATAGATAAGCCAAATAAGCCCATGGCTTTCATCTCTTCGATGATAGCGGTGGGGATTTCGTCGGTTTCAGAAACTTGCTGCTCAAGGGGGACTAATCTTTCGCGCACAAAGCGGCTAATAGTATCAAGCAACTGGTTGAGAACTTCTTGGTCACGGATCATGATGTGTGTTCCATTTTCTTATTTTTTAACAGGGATAAGGGGGTGCGAATGCTTGCAAGGCACTTTCTCACGGTCTATTCTGCTCGTCAAGTTTCAAAACAATGTTTCGCTGTGCGGACACTCTGAAAAAAGAAACAGCTTTCCGCTTGGCCCTTTGCATAATAATAACCTTGGAGCCTTTATGTTAAACGCTTGGTTTTATGACGGTATACGTACCCCTTTTGGCCGCCATGGTGGCGCCTTATCCTCCTTACGCCCCGATGACATGTTGGCAGAAGTACTGCGCAATTTAGTGGCGCGCAACCCGTTTGCGCCGGAGCTTTATGAAGATGTGGTGGCCGGCAACACCAACCAAGCAGGTGAAGATGCCCGTAACGTGGCACGCCACGCTGGCCTGTTGGCAGGGCTGCCGGTATCGGTGGCAGGCATAACCGTAAACCGCCTGTGTGGTAGTGGCTTGGCTGCCACGCTCGATGCTGCCCGTATGGTAAGCGTGAACGAGGCCGATTTGGTGTTGGCAGCGGGTGTGGAAAGCATGAGCCGAGCCCCTTTTGTGGTGGCTAAAAACGAACAAGCCTTTAGCCGCCAGTTTAATGTGTTTGATAGCACCATTGGCGCACGTTTCCCCAACCCCAAGGTTGAAGCAGAGTTTGGTGCCGATAGCATGCCCGAAACGGCGCAAAACATTGCCGACGAATTAGGCATTAGCCGTGCACAAGCGGATGCCTTTGCGTTGCAATCCCAGCAGCGCTATGAAGACGCCCGGCAAGCCGGTTTTTTTGCCGATGAAATAATGCCTCTGGAAGTGCTCAAAGGGCGCAAGAAAATTAGCGAAATGGTAACCGCCGACGAGCACCCGCGGGCCAACAGCAGCCTAGAAGCGCTAGCTGGCCTGCGCCCCATTGTGCCTGAAGGCATTATCACTGCAGGCAACGCTTCAGGGGTGAACGATGGCGCCGGAGCGCTTATTATTGGCTCGCGTGAGGCAGGTGAAAAAGCAGGCCTTGCACCACGTGCGCGGTTGTTGGCTGGTGCTGTGGCAGGCGTGCCACCACGCCTTATGGGCTTGGGGCCAGTGCCTGCGTGTGAAAAAGCCTTGGCCCGTGCAGGCCTTACCTTAGCTGATATGGATGTAATCGAAATTAACGAAGCCTTTGCAGCGCAAGTGTTAGGTTGCGCCAAACAAATGGGCATTGCTGGCAACGATGAGCGCCTTAACCCCAATGGCGGCGCCATTGCTGTGGGCCACCCATTGGGGGCCTCTGGCATCCGCTTAGTGCTTACTGCCATTCGCCAACTAGAGCGCAGCCAAGGCCGTTATGCGTTGGTTAGCCTGTGCATTGGTTTAGGGCAGGGCGTGGCACTGGTAATCGAACGCACGGCAAACGCGTAATACTGCGCAAAAAAACGGTTGAATAATGCCCCATACCAACTAGTATGGGGGGTTCGTACTAGCTAGTATGCTTCCACCCATAAGAATAAAAGGTAAGGTAAATGAAAGCGTTATTGTGTGAATCTTACGGCCCCATCGATTCCTTAACATTAAAAGAAGTGGCAACCCCGGAGATCGGGCCCGATCAAGTTTTGCTTGATGTGCACGCCGCAGGTGCCAACTTCCCAGATACCCTCATTATTCAGGGTAAATACCAAATTAAACCCGATTTTCCTTTTTCACCTGGTGGCGAAGCCGCTGGTGTGGTGGCCGCAGTGGGGGCCAACGTTAAACACCTAAAAGAAGGCGACCGCGTTATTGCCTTAACTGGCTGGGGTAGTTTTGCCGAGCAAGTGGCGGTGGACGCTACCAATGCTTTGCCTATGCCCGATAGCATGGATTTCAACACAGGTGCCGCCTTTAGCATGACTTACGGCACCTCCATGCATGCATTAGTGCAACGGGGCCAGTTAAAAGAAGGCGAAAGCTTATTGGTGCTAGGCGCTTCTGGTGGTGTGGGTTTAGCAGCGGTGGAAATTGGTAAAGCTTTGGGCGCGCGTGTTATTGCGGCGGCCAGCAGTGCTGAAAAACTGCAGGTGGCAAAAGATGCCGGCGCCGACGAGCTGATTAACTACACCACCGAAGATTTGCGCGAACGCCTTAACGATATTGTGGGCAAAAAAGGCGTGGATGTGATTTACGACCCCGTGGGCGGCGATCTTTTTGAACCAGCCTTCCGTTCGCTTGCGTGGAACGGCCGCATGCTCGTGGTGGGCTTTGCCAGTGGCACCATTCCTTCGTTGCCGGCTAACTTACCCTTGCTGAAAGGCGCAGCTTTGGTGGGCGTGTTCTGGGGCACTTTCGCCCGCCGCGAACCGCAGGTAAATATGCAAAACTTCCAGCAGTTGTTTGCTTGGCACAAAGAGGGTGTGGTTAAGCCCTTGGTGTCGCAAGTGTTCCCATTAGAGCAAGCCACCGAAGCCTTGCACGTGCTTACCCAGCGCAAGGCGGTGGGCAAACTAGTGGTTGCCGTGCGCGATTAACCGCTTAGGCATACGTACAAAAAAAGCAGCCGTAATGGCTGCTTTTTTATTGCTGCATTGTATCCCTTTCCTTGCTTGTGTTAATTTGCGGTATCTTTTTTCGTTCATTTCGTGGTGCACAAGGAAACACAACCGTGGAAGCGACAAGCCAGTTTTTTACAGCGTTGGGCAACATTGTTTGGGGCCCTTATATGTTGGTGTTGTTGGTGGGCACCGGCGTGTTTTTAACCGTGCGCTTATTGGGCCTGCAATTCAGCATGTTGCCTTACGCCCTTAAGCAATCTTTCATGGTGCACAAAAAAGGTGCCAACGATGAAGGAGACATTTCACACTTTGCGGCGTTAATGACAGCCCTTTCCGCCACCATTGGCACGGGTAACATTGCCGGTGTGGCCACTGCTGTGGTGGCCGGTGGGCCAGGGGCTATTTTTTGGATGTGGCTTACCGCTGTGTTTGGCATGGCCACTAAATATGGCGAAGCCGTACTGGCAGTAAAATACCGTGTGAAAGATAGCAAAGGGCAAATGTCGGGCGGGCCCATGTATTACATTGAACGCGGCATGAAAGCCAAATGGCTCGCCATGGCCTTTGCCGCCTTTGCGGTGCTGGCTTCTTTTGGTATTGGCAGCTCGGTGCAATCCAACTCCGTGGCCGATGTCATCCACACCAGCTTTGGTGTGGCAGGGTGGAAAACAGGCCTAGTGCTAACGGTGTTCACGGGCCTGGTTATTTTGGGCGGCATTAAAAGCATTGCCAGGGTGTCATCGGTGATTGTGCCCTTTATGGCTACTTTTTATGTGCTTGGCGGCTTGGCTATTATTTTCCTTAACCTCGATTTGTTGTGGGCTGCTTTGCAGCTTATTTTCACCGATGCCTTTACCGGCCAAGCGGCTGCAGGGGGCGCACTTGGTACAGTTATTCGTTATGGGGTGGCCCGTGGCGTGTTTTCTAACGAAGCAGGCCTAGGCTCAGCACCCATTGCCGCCGCTGCGGCGCGCACCGACCACCCCGTGCGCCAAGCGCTGGTGTCTATGACAGGCACTTTTATCGATACCATTGTGGTGTGCAGCATTACTGGCATTGTGTTGGTGATGGGTATGCTGAAACACGCCCACATTGTTGGCCAAGGGGCAGGGCTAACCACGCAAACCTTCGATGCCTTATTGCCGGGCATTGGTGGCTGGATTGTTACCTTTGGCATTGTGTTCTTTGCTTATTCCACCATTTTAGGCTGGTGCTATTACGGCGAAAAATGCTCGGCCTATTTGTTTGGCGAAGGCGCTGTGCCTGTGTATCGCGTGGTATATGTGCTTGCCGTGATGGCCGGCGCTGTGGTTAGCCTCGATCTAGTGTGGACAGCCTCTGATACGTTTAACGGCCTCATGGCGGTGCCTAACCTTATTGCGCTGCTTGTGTTAAGCAGCGTGATCGTAAAAGAAACCAAAGATTTTAAAGCTAAACGGCAGCGCAAAGAGCTGCTGTAAGGCAGGGGTGGCTAACGGCGAATGTTCACCAATAAAGGTGCGCCGTTAGCAGGGTCTCGTATTACATCGCATTGCACTTCGTATAAAGCGTACACCAATTCAGCGGTAAGTATCGCGCTAGGTGCCCCTTGGGCGATAATCTCTCCCTCTTTCATCGCCACCAAGTAATCGGCATAGCGGGCGGCGTTCATTAGATCGTGCACCACCATGGCCACGGTTTTGCCTTGCTCAGTGAGCCCACGGATTAATTCAAAAACTTCAATTTGATGGCCTAAATCGAGTGCCGATGTGGGCTCATCAAGCAGCAGCAAAGGCGTGTCTTGCGCAAGTGCCATGGCAATCCAAGCGCGCTGGCGTTGGCCGCCAGATAGCTTATCTAATGGCCGATCCTGCAACTTTTCTAAGTTAGCGGCAGCTAATGCACGCTGCACTATGTGTTGGTCGTCGTGCGACCACTGGCTGTACCAAGGTTGGTGTGGTTGCCGGCCAAAACGCACGAGGTCTAGCACTGTCATGCCCTCTGGGGCCGTGGTGTCTTGTGGCAATAAAGCTAATTGTTGTGCCACCTGGCGGCTTGGCAAATGCTGCATGGCCTTGCCATTTAATAATACTTGCCCGCCTAAGGGCGCCAAAATGCGCCCCAAGGTGTTGAGCAGGGTGGATTTTCCGCAGCCGTTTGGCCCCACAATGGCGGTTACTTGGCCTTCTGGTAGGGCAAGGTTTAGCGCCTCGATCACTTTATGCTTGCCGTGCCCTGCACACAGTTGTTCGGCGCTTAGGGCTGCACTGGGGCGGCGGTTGTTCACAGGGGTAAGTGTGGGTTTGCGCACTGCTGTCATGGTTGGTTCCTAACGTTAGGGTTTAACAACATCCAAAGTAAATAGGGGCTGCCCACAACGGCGGTAATAATGCCCACAGGGATTTCTAACGGGGCGAGCAATACACGCCCCAGCAAATCGGCCAGCACCATTAACAAGGCGCCAGTTAATGCCGCCGCCAATAAGGGAATGCCACGGTGGCGGCATAGCATGCGGGCAATTTCCGGGCCTAGCAGGGCCACCATGCCCACAGGGCCTGCTACGGCCACAGCCAGCCCAGTAAGCGCCACGGCTAGCAGCAAGCTTTGCCCGCGCAGCCACTGCACCTTCACGCCTAGGGTGATGGGCACGGTGTCGCTAATGCGCAGTGCATTCAGCCCGCGCACTAAGCCATAAGCCCAGGGCAAACAAACCCCAAGCCCAGCCCCTAGCAAGGCCAAGGTGGCAGGTGAGCGAGCATTCAGGCTGCCCACCGTCCATGGGAAAGCGGCATTGGCGGCATCAATGGCCACCCAGCTAAGAATTAATTGGGTAACGGCACCGGCGATGGCACCAATGCCTAAGCCCACCACAATAAAACGATAACCTTGGGTGCCACTGCCACCCGCTAAGGCAAAAATGAGAACGGTGGCAACGATGGCACCCACTAAACTCATGGCCGGCGGGGCTAGGGTGGTGCCCACACCTATCACCGAGGCCACGGCAAATGCCGTGGCGGCATTATCAATGCCAATAATGCCGGGCGTGGCTAAGCGGTTGCGGGCAAGGGTTTGCATTAGGCAGCCCGATAGGGCGAAAGCGGCGCCTGTGCCAATGCCGGCTAGCACACGCAGCAGCCGCAGCTCTTTTACTACTAGCTGGTGCGTTGGGCTGCCTTCACCGAGTAAGGCTAGCCACACTTCTGTGGGGGTTAATTTAACACTACCCATGCCAAGGCTAGCGGTGGCGGCGGCTAGCAACGCAAGCAGTAGCACCATGTTCACCAACACAGCACGCTTGCTTAGCAGCAACGACACACGCCCTTGGCTGGCACCCAGCACCCAATGGGTAGGTAGGGGTAAGGTGCTAGGTTGGGGGCGAAAGGGCACAACAGGCATAGTTATAACCTCGGCAAACGGTTAGCGCGCACCACGGCTAATAACACGGGTGCCCCAAGAAGGGCGGTGAGCACGCCAATGGGCAGTTCGGCAGGGGCCACCACAACACGCGCCAAAATATCTGCGCTAAGCAAAACGATGGGGCCGATGAATAAGCACAGCACCAGGTAGCGGCGTATATCTGCACCAGCTAAGGCACGGGCAATAAAGGGCACCACTAAGCCCACAAACACAATGGGGCCAGCCAAGGCGGTGGCGGCGCCCACTAACAACGCTACAATTAGCACCGCCAGCAAACGCACGCGGCCTGGCTTGTGGCCTAAGTTGGTGGCCATGGTTTCACCAAGGGCTAGGGCCGCAAGGGGGCGCACCACCCACAGGGTAAGCACAAGCGCTAATGCAAGTGAGGGCAGCAGCTGCCAAAGGGTGCCGAGATCGCGGCCGGCAACACTGCCCGTTAGCCAAAAACGAATTTCATCGGCACTGCGCTGATCGAACATTAGCAGCAGCGAAGTAAGGGCAAGCAGCACACCTGATAACGTGGCACCGGCTAATACTAGGCGAATTGGATCGTTGCCTACGCCGTTCATGCGTGCAGCAGAGAGCACAATTAAACAGCCAACAAGGGCACCAAACTGTGCAACATAAACCGATAACGACGCCGAGCTAGCACCCAATAGCAGTGCCACTGTAACGGCAAAAACACTGCCGGCACTTATGCCCAACAAGCCAGGTTCTGCTAATGGGTTGCGGGCAAGGGTTTGCATTAGCGCACCCGCACAGCCCAAAGCGGCACCTGCCACAATGGCCACAATGGTGCGTGGGGCGCGCAACTCAAACAGCACAAATTGCGCTTCGCTGGTGCCTTGGCCAAACAGGGCGGGCAGGGTGGCAAAGGGCGTCACTTCACCGGCACCAATTAATAAACTTGCCAGGCCCACCAGCAACAACACTAAACTGCTGCTGGCAAGCAGCAATGGCATGGGGGAACGCTGGGCCATGGTTATTGCGCTTTCGCCACGGCCTTTTCTATACCATCCAGCACCACATGGGCGGCAAGCACACCATTAGCACTGGTCCAAATTTGCCCATCAACTGGCACCACTTGTTGGTTTTTCACCACGTTTAAGCGCCGGAAGGCGGGCGATTTTTCGGCCGCAGCTAAGGCGCTTTCGCCTTCTTGGTTGATGGTGGCCATAAACAACCAATCTTGATCAAGCACGGCCAAGTTTTCTTGGCTCATGGGCGAGCTGTGCGGGCGGCCATTTTTCACCACGCCGCCATCAGTAACCGCAAAGCCCACGGCTGCTAGCAACTGGGTGGTGAAGAGGTTGTGCGCTAACACCACGGGGCCCTGTGGCATCCAGCGGGCCAGCAAAGCGCTGCGTTGGCCTTCGGGTAAGGCGCCGGCCACGGTATCTTTCACTGCATCGAGGCGCGTATCAAGCTCGGCAAGTGCTGCTACCATGGCATCGGTTTGCCCCAAGGCTGTGGCAAACAACATGGCTTCTTTGCGCCATGCATCTGCAGCAAACATATCCACGTTAGAAGCCACGGTGGGGGCCAAAGTGGAAAGTAAACGGTATTGTTCTTCAGGCAAGGTGTTGGCGGCTAAAATTAAATCTGGCTCTAAGGCAATAATGGCCTCTAGGTTGTTTTCTTGAGAGGTGCCCACCAACGTAATGCCTTGGGCTTTTTCTTGTAAATAGCTTGCCACACCATCGCCGCCGCGGGTAAGCACCGCACCTAGCGGTTTTGCACCCACAACATAGCTGGCATCTAAAGCCCCCTCGTAAAGGGTTACCACCCGTTGTGGCTCGCCGGTAATGGTTACTGGGCCAAACTTACCTTCTACGGTGCGGCTGTTATCGGCATAGGCTGCATGGGCGAAGAAGGCACTAAATAACGCAAATGCCAGCAAAAAGTGTTGGCTGATCAGGTTTCGCATGGGTTCTACTCTGGTTAATAAGTTATGAATGCGAATAGTAATGATTCTCAACTGCGTTTGAAAGTGTTTTGCGTAAAATTGTTTGCGCCTTGCTGCTGCCTGCAGAAGAATAGCGCCCCAAGTGCAAAGGCAGCAGCAATCGCGTAGGGTGATTTTTTAATCAACGAGGAAACCATGGGCAAAGCAACTTCTGTATTAACCGGTGGCATGATCATTGCAGGCACGGCTATCGGTGCTGGCATGTTAGCCAACCCCACGGCCACCTCGGGCGTATGGTTTGTTGGCTCTTTATTGGTGCTGGCATATGTGTGGCTGTGCATGAGTTTGTCGGCATTAATGCTGCTTGAAGCACGCATGCATTTTCCTGCTGGCGCCAGTTTTCACAGCATGGTGAAGCAGTTGCTTGGCCCTGGTTGGAACGCCATATGCGCCTTTAGCTTAGTGTTTGTGCTGTATTCGCTTACCTATGCCTATATTTTTGTGGGCGGTGGCATTACCCAAAGCCTAATCGCGCCCGCCGTGCATGTACCTAGGCCTGTTGCTGCCACACTGTTTATTGTTGTGTTGGCTGCGTTTGTTGTGGCTTCCACCCAGTGGGTGGGGCGTTTTTCCACAGTGTTAATTGGCCTTATGGTGGTGTGTTTTCTGCTTGCGGTGGCACGTATTTTCCCCCATGTAAGCCCAGCGGTGTTGCTAAACACGGGTGGCCAACCTTTTTATGGCCCTTACCTATGGCTTGCGTTGCCTGTGTGTTTGGCCTCTTTTGGTTTCCATGGCAATGTGCCGGGCTTAGTGGATTATCACCAAGGCAAAGCAAAGCCAGTGGCACAAAGCATTTGGTTAGGCTCGGGGTTGGCACTGGCCTTATATGTGCTGTGGCAAGTGGCCGTGCAGGGCACATTGCCACGCAGCGAGTTTGCGCCCGTGCTGGCGGCCGATGGCGATGTGGCGGTGTTGCTGAAGGCCATGTCGGGCTATTTAAGCACCGCGGGCATGGGGCAGTGGCTGCATGCCTTTGCTTATTTCGCCATTGTTAGCTCGTGTTTGGGGGTTACCCTCGGGCTGTTTGATTATGTGCGCGATGCTTTTGCTTGGCCCACGACGGTGGCGGGGCGCAGCAAAACCGCGGCAGTCACGTTTTTGCCACCGTGGCTAGCCTACCTGTTGGTGCCCACAGGGTTTGTGAAAGTAATGGGCTATGTGGGGTTAATGGCTGCTGTGTGGGCTGTGCTCATTCCTGCATTGTTGGTGCGCCAATGCCGCCAACAGTTTCCCCATAGCAAGTGTTATCGCGCCCCTGGCGGGCGAGCAAGCGTGTATTGTGTGATGCTGTTTGCAGCCGTGGTGATCCTGGTGCAATTATTATTGCTTGGCCAGTGGCTGCCAGTGTATCAAGGGGGCTAAGCGGATGAAGGAAAGCGTTGTGTGGGTGTTGTTGGTTCGTAGCTTAATGGTAGTAATCGTATTGCTTGCAGCGCTGTTGCTGGTGCGCTTTTTCTTTTTTCGCCTGCCGCCTTACACGCCACCTATGTCGTTACCTAGCAAAGCCGATTTTCACACCACCTTAGGCCGGCAATTTAAGCCCCTAGTGGCCCAGCACTTAGGTGAAACGGGCTTGCTGCCGTTGGCCGATGGCCAGCAAGCCTTGCTAGCACGGCTGGCTATGGTTGAAGCCGCCGAGCGCACTATCGATGTGCAATATTATATATGGCACCAAGACACCACAGGCAGCCTGATGTTCCAGCGCCTTTACGAAGCCGCCGAGCGCGGCGTAAAAGTGCGTTTGCTGCTTGATGACAACAACACCACAGGCAAAGATGCCGTGTTAGCAGCACTGCAGGCCCACCCCAACATAGAGGTGCGCCTGTTCAACCCTTTTTTGCAGCGCCGTTTTCGTGCTTTGGGCTACCTCACCGATTTTTTTCGCTTAAACCGGCGCATGCATAATAAATCGCTCACCGTGGATGGCGTGGTAAGTGTTGTGGGCGGGCGCAATATCGGCGATGAATATTTTGATGCCGCCACGGGGGTGGCTTTTGCCGATTTAGATGTGGCCGTGGTTGGCAATGTGGTGACAGCCATTTCAGGCGCATTTAACCGTTACTGGAGCAGCCATTCGGCCTATCCATTGCCCTTGATCGTGGAGCAAAAAAGCGCCGCTGGGCCGCCGCCTTTGGCCACCTTAGATGCCACTGCTAAGGCATATATTGCAGAGCTAGAAAACGCAGCGTTTATTGAGGAGTTTGTGCAGGGCCGCATGCACTGGCACTGGGTGAACGCCTACTTGCTTAGCGACGACCCCAGCAAGGGGCTTGGCCGCGCCCCCCACGCTAGCAGCGTAATGGCCAGCCTTAGCCCATTGATGCGTAACGCTAAACAGCAAATAACCATTGTGTCACCCTATTTTGTGCCCACCCGGCAGGGCAAGCGCTTGCTGCAAGCGGTGGCCAAACAAGGTGCCGATGTGGCCGTGCTCACCAATTCTTTAGTGGCCACCGATGTGGCAGCAGTGCATGCTGGGTACATTAAATATCGCAAGCCCCTGCTAAAAAAAGGCGTGCGCCTTTACGAACTAAAGCCCTCGGCCACAGTGAACGAAAAACGCGAATCAGTGCTTAAAAGCAGTGGGGCTAGCTTGCATGCCAAAACCTTTGTGGTGGATAACAATTGGATTTTCGTGGGCTCGTTTAACATGGACCCACGCTCAGCACGGCTAAACACCGAAATGGGCCTGTTGTTTGAAAGCGAAGTATTTGCCCTCATGATGCACCAAGCGCTAGGCGATGTGGAACGCCACGCCTATGCACTATCCCTCGGTGAGCGCCAACGTTTGCAATGGTGCACTTGGCAAGAAAACGAACGCCACTGCTACCACCAAGAGCCTGGCAGCCATTGGTTAAAAAACCTTGGCATCCGCCTGTTGGCATTATTGCCTATCGAATGGTTGCTATAACAGCCACTAGGTTTGAAATTGCACCGTGCCTTGGCGATGATAGCCAACGGTTACTTTACAACTTGCGCAAATATGCCTCAAAAAAAGGAAAAGTTTATGAAATCACGTGCTGCCGTTGCCTTTGGCCCAGGTGAACCCCTAAAAATTGTTGAAGTAGATGTTGCACCGCCCAAAGCGGGCGAAGTGATGATCCGTGTGACCCACACGGGCGTGTGCCACACCGATGCCTTTACCCTTTCAGGGGAAGACCCAGAGGGCGTATTCCCAGCTATTTTGGGCCACGAAGGCGCCGGTATTGTGGTGGAAGTGGGCGAAGGCGTCACCAGTGTAGAGGTGGGTGATCATGTGATTCCGCTGTACACCGCCGAGTGCGGTGAGTGTTTGTTCTGCAAATCAGGCAAAACCAACCTGTGTGTGTCTGTGCGTGAAACCCAAGGGAAGGGCGTGATGCCCGATGGCACTACGCGTTTTTCTTATAATGGCGAACCCATTTACCACTACATGGGGTGCTCCACCTTTAGTGAATACACCGTAGTGGCTGAGGTATCCTTGGCAAAGGTAAACCCTGACGCCAACCCAGAGCAGGTATGTTTGCTTGGGTGTGGTGTTACCACGGGTATTGGCGCGGTGCACAACACCGCCAAGGTGGAAGAGGGCGACACCGTTGCCGTGTTTGGTTTGGGCGGTATTGGTTTAGCAGTCATCCAGGGCGCGCGCCAAGCTAAAGCGGGGCGCATTATCGCCGTTGATATTAACGAAGATAAGTTTGCACTGGCCAAACAGTTTGGTGCC
>Ga0079226_10000064_pt1 | contig 60931 bp, 63 predicted proteins | sample Poulit2014_FD_76345 | JGI IMG/M metagenome (GOLD analysis project Ga0079226, IMG submission 76345) | Agricultural soil microbial communities from Georgia to study Nitrogen management - Poultry litter 2014 | ecosystem: Environmental > Terrestrial > Soil > Agricultural land | place: USA: Georgia...
CAGCGCCGCATCATATAAAGCTCGGGGTAACGCACTGCCGCCAATGATCAGCTTCCAGCCTTTAAAATCCCTGCCCTGTGCTGCTTTGGCATCTAAAATCATTTGCACAATGGTGGGTACGCAGTGAGAAAAAGTAACATGTTCTGTTTCCCACAGCTTAATCAGTAATTCAGGGTCATAACGGCCGGGATACACTTGTTTAAGGCCCAGCATGGTCGCCACATAGGGCATGCCCCAGGCATGCACATGGAACATCGGGGTAATCGGCATGTATACATCATCGGTGCCACACAAGCGGACACTGTCCACACTGCCCACCACTGAGGCCATGGTTAAAGTGTGCAAGACCAGCTGGCGGTGGGTGAAATACACTCCCTTCGGATTACCCGTGGTGCCGGTGGTGTAGAAAGTGGTGGCCACTGAGTTTTCATCAAACTCGGCAAACTGATAGTCGGGCGAGGCCGCAGCGAGAAGACTTTCATACTCACCGACGGAATCAATCAGTTGAATATGCGCGTGATCTTTTTCATCAGTAAGCAACAGAGTGCGCTCAACTGTGGTTAAAGCCTCGGCAATGCCTGCATAAAGTTCGACAAAATCACTGTTGACCAAGACAAAGCGGTCATCAGCATGGTTCATGGTGTAGAGGATTTGCTGCGGCGATAAGCGCACATTGATGGTGTGCAGCACCGCACCCAGCATGGGTACGGCAAACATACACTCCAGATAGCGGTGACTGTCCCAGTCCATAACCGCCACGGTATCACCGGCTTTAACGCCCATGTCAGTGAGGACATTGGCAAGGCGCGCCACCCGCTCCACAAAAGTTCGGTAGCTGTAGCGCAGTTGATCTCGATAAACAATTTCCCGCTGGCTTTCATAACGCACGCCAGACAGTAGAAGGCTTTTAATTAATAAAGGGGCGGCATGTGCCTGCTCGGCGGCGGGCAGAATACGCGTCTGTAACATGTCAACACCTATTGTTATTTTTCAGTTTGTGTAGAACAAGTCGACCAGCCCATCCAATGAAAAGATGCGCTGTACACAGCAACACGTGAGAGGCAACAAGGCTCAAGGGGGCGCCTGCTCCAGCGCGACGCTGCGAAATCAATGTATAGAGTAACTTTGCCTAAGTAGCAAGAAAGTTATTTGCCAATCCACACTAAACTGGCAAAACGGCCGGTTACCGACTCGGCGCGGTAGGAATAAAAACGCGGATCAGTCACAGTGCAAAAACCACCGCCAGACACTGCTTGCACCCCGCAGGCGGCTAAACGAATACGGGCTAACTGATAAATATCGGCCAACCAGCGCCCGGGGTTGTGACTGGGCACAAAGGCCTGCTCAGTGGCTGCATGCTGCTGCAAAAATGCTTCGCGCACTTCAGGACCCACTTCAAAGGCTGCTACACCAATGGCAGGACCCAGCCAAACTAAAATTTGCTCTGGGGCAGTCTGCATACTGGCCACGGTATTTTCTAACACCCCACCCAGCAAACTGCGCCAACCGGCATGGGCAGCAGCGACACAACTGCCGGCTTGATCAGTAAATAACACCGGCAAGCAATCGGCACTCATGATACAACAGGCCAGCCTTGGGCTACGGCTGATGCTGGCATCGGCGGTTAATACCTGTGCGGCGTCCGCTTGCACCACTTGAGTGCCATGCACTTGATTGAGCCAAGTGGGCTGACAGTCCAGCACTTGCGCCAAGTAAGCACGATTGGCTTGCACCTGGGTTAAATCATCGCCCACATGCTCAGCTAAATTAAACTGAGCAAAAGGCGGCTGGCTATCACCTTGGCTGCGGGTGGTGACGCAGCTGTGAATATGCGCAGGGGCTGGCCAATCAGGGCGCAGCCAATCTGCTGGCCATACTTGTCTGTTAGTCACCCAGTGTAGGCCTCTCGATCTTGACGCAATAAACTGATCAGCCAAGTGAAGTCATCGGGCAGTGCAGCTTCCCACTTCATACGCTTGCCTGTGGCTGGATGCTCAAGTTCTAAAAAACGGGCATGCAAAGCCTGTCTAGGAAACTCTTTTAAAGCCTCTAGTAAGGTTGGATTCACCCCAGCAGGAATACGGAAGCGGCCACCATAGGCCGGATCGCCCACCAAAGGAAAACCTTCATGGGCCATATGCACGCGAATTTGGTGAGTACGCCCAGTTTCCAGCATCACCCGGGTGTGGGTGTGCAAGCGAAAGCGTTCTAATACACGGTAATGACTGACTGCTGGCTTGCCGTTGTTGGTCACCGCCATGCGCTGGCGCTGCTGACCATGACGGCCAATGGGCGCATCAATGGTGGCACCAGAAGTGATCACCCCTAATACAATGGCTTCATAAGTGCGCCCTACAGTACGCGCCTGCAACTGCTCCACCAAACTGGTGTGTGCCTCTAAGGTTTTTGCCACCACCATTAAGCCGGTGGTGTCTTTATCCAGACGATGGACAATCCCTGCGCGAGGCACTTCAATTAACTCCGGCACATGATGCAGCAGGGCATTTAATAGGGTGCCATCAGGATGCCCAGCCGCAGGGTGCACCACTAAGCCAGCAGGCTTATTGATCACCAAAAGGTGTTCATCCTCATAGACAATATCCAAAGGAATATCTTGCGCCAGCCATTCCCCTTGTGCTTCTCGCTCGGCAGTGAGCTCAAGTTGTGCACCGCTATAGACAATATCCCTTGGTCGTAATACTTTACCGTCAACGGTAAGATTATTATCTTTAATCCAAGCGGATAAACGGGAGCGGGAATGCTCGGGGAACAACTGAGCGGCCACCTGATCCAAGCGTTTACCGCCCAGTTCCACAGGCACTGTTGCTGATAATTGAATTGTTTCGATTGTCTTTGTCGGCATACTCTTCTACATAAGAGTGCGTAGGCTTTGGTTTCAAGCGCACGCTTGTGGTTAAATACAGCATTCTTTGCCCTGAATCACGGTTCAGGGCGTTCACTATAACAGGACGGCTCACTGCAAGTCAGCCGACCGTTTTAACCGGCGTACTCAATCATGCATCTAAGGCACCTGCTATTTATCGCTCTGTTCACCTTGCTCAGCGCTTGCGCATCCAAGGGCATTGATGAAAGCTTAAGCGAAACCGCGCTCTACCAGCAAGCGCAAACAGATCTTGAGAAGAACAGATACTCATCAGCCATCAGCAAGCTCAAAGCATTGGAGTCACGTTACCCCTTTGGCCGTTACGCAGAGCAAGCACAACTTGAACTGATTTATGCGTACTACAAAAACATGGAGCCCGAAGCCGTGCGCGCCTCGGCAGACCGTTTTATTCGCTTGCACCCACAACACGCCAATGTTGATTACGCTTATTATATGAAGGGTTTGGCTTCTTTTGAGCAAGACCGTGGTTTATTAGCCCGTTTTTTACCATTGGATATGTCGCGACGTGACCCTGGTGCCGCGCGTGACTCTTATAACGAGTTTGCCCAGCTCACCAACCGCTACCCCAATAGCCGTTATGCAGCGGATGCAAAACAGCGGATGATTTATTTGCGCAATCTATTGGCCGCCTATGAAGTGCATGTGGCCCATTACTATTTAAAGCGCCAACTGTATGTGGCAGCGCTAAACCGTGGTCGTTACATTGTTGAGAACTTTCAAGAAACCCCAGCAGTCGCTGATGGTTTGGCGGTAATGACTGAGGCTTACCAGCACCTGGCCCTGCATGATCTAGCCGCCAGCAGTTTGCAAACCCTGCAATTGAACTACCCCGAACACCCCAGCCTAGCCAGTGGCAGCTTTAAACCCCGCGAGAAAGACACTGACAATCGCACTTGGTTAAGTAAAGCCACTTTAGGCTTTATTGGCGGCAACCAAGATGTGCGCCCTCAGCAGACCCAAGCCAGCAAAGATGTGATTCGTCAGTATGAGGATGCTGCAGAAGCCTTACCCGATACTGTGCGCAGCGCCATTGATAATGAAAAACCCAAGCGCAGCTGGTTAAATCGCTTAACCTTTGGCATGTTTGGCAAATAATTAAATCAAACGGCTAGAAAAGAAAAGGAGGCTTTAAGCCTCCTTTTTTATTGCGTTACATTCAGCGTATTAAGCCTGTGCAGTGGGTTATTTAAACCTGACCTGCTATCTATCTGCCAGCAGCCGTTAACTTCGCTGCGCGGCTAAACCTTCCTCAATGGCTTTTATCACCTGCGGATCGTCCGGCTCAACACTTGGCGAGAAACGTGCCAATACCCGCCCTTCACCGTCCAGTAAAAACTTTTCAAAGTTCCAAGTCACCTCTCCGGGAAATTCTGCCCCCTCGCCCGCTAGCAAACGGTATAACAGATGATTATCCGGGCCATTAATTTGCAGCTTTTCGGTTAACGGAAAAGTAATGGAAAAACGCTCAGTACAAAAAGTGCGAATTTGCTCTGCAGTACCCGGCTCTTGTTTACCGAACTGATTGCAAGGTACCCCTAATACACTAAAGCCCCGTGCTTGATAGCGCTCATGGATAGCCTGCAATCCTTCATATTGCGGAGTTAAACCACATTCTGAAGCCACATTAACCACTAACAATAACTGATCTTTAAACTGCACCAGTGGCAGCTTACTGCCGTCCAGTGCGGTGAGCGTTAACTCATGAAAAGCACTCATCCTATGCCCTCTTATGCAGCTGTCCGAATATATGTTGTATTGCAGATTATTACAGAGTCTCAGCAGTTAATCACCCCATAGCTGCAATGCTTTTCACCGCCGAGACAATTTCAACTCACTTTCATGCAGGCACAAAAAAGGAGCAAACCTCTGCAGGTGCTCCTTTAATGCGCTCTAAGCAACAGTTGTGCCGTTGGTTCAATCGATAACCGGGTGAGGCTATCGCGCTTGCTGGAAAAACACGGGGTAACATGTTTTTACCGACTTCGCCTCGATAAAGGCTGGGTCTATGAGCTGTGGATCTGACAAGCTGCGAACTGAACTCTAGTGTACACAAAGCACAGCAAGCAGTTATTGCGAACTTTGCAAAAAAACCGCACTATACGCAATAATTACCCACAACTTGCCGCTTTACTGCAATCTTAAACCAACAGCCATCAACAACAAGCAATCACCGAGGTGTCTTATGAACAAACTTGACCGTTATGACCTGCGCATATTGCACGAATTACAACATAACGCCCATTTATCCAATCAAGAATTGGCAGAACGTATAGGCCTGTCGGCATCCCCTTGCTCACGACGGGTAAAGGCATTAGAAGACCAAGGCTATATTCTCAAGTACGTGGCGTTATTGGATCGCAAAAAGCTCGATCTGACCCTAACAGCCTATGTATTAATTGGCATCGATCGGCACACCCCGGAGCGTTTTGAGAATTTTCAAAGCCAGATCAGTCAATGGCCAGAAGTGCTTGAATGCAGCCTGATCACCGGTATGGATGCGGACTATCAGCTCAAAGTCATAGTGCCAGACATGGACCATTACCAGAAATTCTTATTGGAAAAGCTCACCCGAGTGGACGGTGTAACCAGTGTCCGCTCCAGCTTTGTACTCAACCATGTGCAGCTCTCTACAGCTTTACCGCTCAGCCACCTCAGCAACGCACCCCTATAACCTTAAGCAGCAGAGTGCGGCCTTTAATGAGAATCGCGCAGTCTTTCCTTGGAGGGTTTTTGGCGTACAATGTGCTTACTCACTCCCGTGCAGCACAGCAATCTAGCGTGCTGGACACGAGGGCTCAGTTTTACAAAATGAACTGAGCGCCTTTATTGACTGTTTGGATGCACTATGGAAACTGAAGTTTTTGAAGAGCTGATGGTGACCCTGCTGGTAGGCGGTCTCATCATGTTTATGGCCTTTATCGTTTGGGACTTGGCCAAAAAATCTAAAGCCGGCCGTTATGGCACTGCGGTGTTGTTTTTTGCTTTAGGCTTGGGTGTGTTTGGCTTTCTGGTGAAAACCATAGTCATCGCCATGAAAGGCCTATAAATCAGGCCTGCGTGCTGCAGACAGTTTAGCTAGCCGCTCATAGAGCAACTTAGAGGGTAAGCTCTCGCCACTGACCACTGGGTAAATCCGCTAACTGCCAGTCACCAATCTGCACCCGCACTAAGCGTAAAGTGGGCAAACCCACGGCTGCAGTCATGCGCCGCACTTGTCGATTACGCCCTTCATAAATGGTCAGCTGCAGCCATGCGGTAGGAATACTTTTACGCTCACGAATCGGCGGTGTACGCGGCCACAGCTCTGGCTCGCCAATCTGTTTAACCTGAGCAGGTGCGGTCAGGCCGTCTTTCAACTCAACACCCTCACGCAAAGCGTGTAGCTGATGCTCTTGCGGTTCACCTTCAACCTGCACCCAATACACTTTAGCCAACTTATATTTGGGTTCAGCAATTCGCGCCTGTAAACGGCCGCTGTTGGTGAGCAGCACCAAGCCCTCGCTATCACGGTCTAAACGCCCTGCGGGATACACGTCGGTAATGGGCACATAGTCTTTTAAAGTGGCACGACCCTGTGCATCCGTAAACTGAGTCAGTACGTTATAGGGTTTGTTAAGCATAATTAAGCGTGGCTGTGCGGGTTCTGCCGCGCGCTGCCTGTTTGGTTGACCTGCACGCGACCTGGGTCTTTGCTTGCTACGCTGTTTTCTTGCGCGTGATGTATTGGGTTTATTCACAACAGAACCTAATCAGTACTCAATAAAGCGGCAAATTCTTCCAGCCAAGGCTCAGCATCCTCTTCTGGAGTCACTGTTTCACTGGCATCTAAGCGCAACATTGCTTGTATTTCTACTACGCCCAGCTCGGCAAACAGCTCGCGAATATTCTCACCGCCCGCACAAAAATCCTCACCATAGCAAGCATCGCCTAACGCAATCACCGCGCCTGGTTTACCCTGCCAGTTCGGCATTTTCTCATACAGGCTGTTAACCAACGGCTGCAAATTTTCTGGCAGTTCACCCATACCGGTGGTGGAGGTGACAAATAACAACACATCAGGCTCTAACCCCAATAATTCAGTGCAATCAATATAGGGCTCATAGGTCACCTGCAAGCCCAGCTCCGTCAGCAACTCCGCGGCGTGATAAGCAACACCTTCAGCGGCGCCAAAGACGGTACCGGAAACAATCACCACATGGGTTGTCATGGAAAAAGTCGCCTCATTCAGTAAAAGGTTAAATATTCAAGTATCTTAGGCTTTATGCCGACCAAGCACACATGGCTGTGTTGATCCAGCTAATCACCCAGAGTTTGTAGGTTGTACTCAATTGCACTCTAGTATAGCTTTATCTGCCCCCAAGACAGCATTCTTGATATAAAGCATGCTGATGATAACTGATTTAGCATAAGGGCTTTTGATGAGCGATATCGCTTCCATTTTAATTGCCGGCGCCAGTCAGCGACTTGGCCTGCACTGTGTGCGACGTTTTTTAGAAGCCGAGCAGCCACTGATTATAAGCTACCGCCAACCACGTCCGATTGTGGATGAGCTGCGCCAATTGGGGGTACTGTGTATTCAGGCGGACTTTTCCAGTGAAGCAGGTATTCTGGAGTTTATTGCAGCGCTAAAAGCCAACACCACAGCATTACGCGCCATTGTGCACAATGCATCACTGTGGATCAGTGAAGATGGCCCTGACACTGCTGCCTTTTTGCAGATGCACAATGTTCATGTACTGGCCCCTTATTTAATCAATCATCATTGTGCAGCGCTGCTCAGACAATCTGCCCTGGCTGATATTATTCATATTTCAGATGATGTGACCCGTCGCGGCAGCGCCAGACGCATTGCATACAGTGCCAGTAAAGCCGGCTTAGACAATCTAACGCTATCTTTTGCCGCCAGCTTAGCACCGCACATTAAAGTCAATACAATAGCCCCCGCACTGATTATGCTGCACCCTGACGATGACCAAGAATACCAGCAGCACGCCACTGCTAAGTCCGTATTAGGCACTGTGCCTGGCCCGGAAGTGATTTACCAAAGCCTGCGTTACTTACTGGATACACCCTATGTGACCGGCACAACCCTGACTGTTAATGGTGGCCGGCATCTCAAATGATGCTTGGCTTGGAGAGCTGACCATGAGTGAAGAATTAATCAAGCATTACCGAGGCATTTTACAAGGCCTTGGCGAAGACCCAGAACGCGAAGGCTTAAAAGACACCCCAAAGCGCGCCGCAAAAGCCATGCAGTACTTATGCAATGGCTACGAGAAAGACTTAAATGAAATCGTTAACAACGCTTTATTTGAGTCGCAAAGCGAAGAAATGGTGATTGTCCGCGATATCGAGCTGTACTCATTATGCGAACACCATTTACTGCCCTTTATTGGTAAAGCCCATGTGGCCTATATTCCCACAGGCAAAGTGATTGGCTTATCAAAAGTGGCACGGATTGTCGATATGTTTGCCCGTCGCCTGCAAATTCAAGAGAACCTCACTCGACAAATTGCCGATGCCATGCAAGAAGTCACAGGCGCCGCTGGTGTTGCCGTGGTGATTGAAGCAAAGCACATGTGCATGATGATGCGCGGTGTGGAAAAACAAAACTCAGTGATGACCTCATCAGCGATGCTGGGCGTGTTTCGCAGTTCAGGCACCACCCGCCAGGAATTTTTACAACTGATTCGGAGTCGTTAATTTATGCAGCTTTTAGAACCGGGCATGGCGCGGATTCACATTAAGGATCTGCGATTACGCACTTACATTGGCATCAATGAAGATGAAATCCGTAACAAACAGGATATTGTAATCAACGTCACGCTGTTCTATTGCGCCAAAGCGGCTGTGCGCAGCAATAGCATTGAGCATGCTTTGAACTACCGCACCATTACCAAAGACATCATTGAGCACGTTGAAAAGAACCGCTTTGCCCTGCTGGAGCGTCTCACCCAAGAGGTTTTAGAGCACATTATGACCCACCAGCAGGTGCAGGCCGCGCAAGTGGAAATTGATAAGCCCCATGCGCTGCGCTTCTCGGATTCTGTTTCTGTCACCTTAAATGCACAACGTGGTGATTAACAGATGCCGTTAGCAGAGTTTCTTCACCGCATTCAACAGCCCGAGCATTGTTTTGCCGATACTTTGGCATTTATTGACAGTCACTATCAATACACACCAAGCGCATTTGATAATGCTGGATTGCATAACCCTGCTGGCAGTAACCAAGGCTCCTGTAAGATTCTTGGTTTAGCGCTACTGGAACAGCTCACCACTGAGCAGGCTTTACTGGCGTTCGGCGAACATTATCGCTGGGTGCTGGCTCATCCAGATAAAACCGAACATGCCAATATTCGCCAACTGATTCAGCACGGTTTAGGGCAAGTGACTTTTAGCCAACTACCCCTCAGCCGACTTGTTGGCTAACGCCCATTGGTAGAGCGCGTTTTTTCGTGCTCCAGTAATTTCAGCGGCCAAACTGCTGGCTCGCTTTAAAGGCAATTCTGCCAGCAGCAGCTTTAACACCCGTTGCGCCTCTAAAGGCACTTGCTGCGCATCGGCCGGCGCTTGATAGCCTTCAATAAGTAGCACGCATTCACCGCGCTGCTGATTGGGGTCTGCGGCGATCCAGGCATGCAGTTCTTGCAACGGCAGGCCATGGATGGTTTCAAAGGTTTTGGTCAGCTCACGGGCCAACACTGCGTGACGCTGGGCACCGAACACCTGCGCCATGTCTGCCACACTGTCTAATACACGGTGTGGTGCTTCATAAAAGATCAACGTGCGGGGATCATGCTGTACGGCTTCAAGTCGTGCTGTGCGGGCGGCTTGCTTAGTCGGTAAAAACCCCTCAAAAACAAAACGGTCCGAAGGCAAGCCAGCAGCCGATAAACCCGCAATCAAGGCGCAGGCCCCGGGGACGGGTACCACAGCCACTTGTGCAGCACGGGCTTGACGGACTAAATGATAACCAGGGTCAGAAATCAATGGCGTGCCGGCATCAGAGATCAATGCCACATCATCACCGGCCAGCAGTCGGCTAATAAAGCGCCCGCCCTCTTCCCGCTCATTGTGCTCATGACAAGCGGCCAAGGGGGTAGCAATGCCAAAGTGCTGTAATAATCTTGCCGAGTGCCGGGTATCTTCCGCAGCAATTAAGCTGACCTCAGCTAAAGTACGCAACGCCCGTGCACTGATATCATCAAGATTACCGATCGGCGTAGCAACCACATACAATGTGCCAAACCCGCTAGACTGAGGTGTAGATGCACTCACAAAACGCTCCAAAAAATAAAATAAAACATGATTGTAGCCTGACAAGATCGCGCCGCGTCACGGGCTTGGGTACAATTAAACCATTCATTCTACTGTGCTTGGATTGCTTGTCTATGAAAACTCCCATACGTCTCTTGCTCACCCTTTGCTTGACAGCTTTTTTAGTGGCTTGCGCCAGCTCACCAAGTGATGGCCTAGGACAATTGCCGAGCAGCAAACACACTGACCTCGAGAAACTACTCGTGCAAGCCAGCAAACGCTCTGGCAGCCAAGCGGTAGGACTTAACCTCGCAGCTGCTGATCTGGCTTGGCAGCAACGGCAAGCATTGCGTGCCCGTGAAATTCTCGAGACCATTGATTTCACTGAAGCCAGCCCTGCCCAGTTGATCTTTGCTAAAACCCTAGAGGCTGAACTGGCGGTGTTTCGCAATCAGGCCAAGGCAGCTTTAACGGCTTTGCAACACCCCAGCCTGCGCCACTTAGCGCAAATGCCTATTGCACAGCAAACACGCACCCAATTAGTCCGTGCGCAAGCCTTACAAGACACCGGCAAGCCTTTGGCGGCAGCTCGGGAACGTATTTTCATTGCCCCTTTATTGGAAGGTCAGCAAGCCTTTAGCAACCATCAAAAAATTTGGCAGCTGTTAAGTGATTTACCACGCAGTCAATTACAAGACAGCGGCGAAGCTGATTTAGATGGTTGGCTGGCCTTAGTGCGCATTACTAAAACCGCCAGCACCCTAGGCCAACAACAAGCCAGCATTCGGCAATGGGTATTAGCCAACCCAGAGCACCCTGCAGCTCAACAGCTGCCTGAGGCCGTGCAGCAGTTACAACAACTGCAAGTAAAAGACATTAAAAACCTCGCTTTATTGCTACCGTCCCAAGACCCCAATCAAAATGTCGTTAATGCATTGCGCAATGGTTTTTTTGCTGCCCACTACCTCGCCCAAGAGAACGGCAACCCCACCCCTAATATTCGCGTGTATGACAGCAGCAGCATAAAGTCACTGGATGATTTTTATCAGCAAGCCGCTGCCGACGGCATTGAACTGGTGGTGGGTCCTTGGGAGAAACCGTTGGTACGACAGTTGGCCAGCCGCGCAAGCCTGCCCATTGATACCTTGGCTTTAAACTATGCTGACAACCATCAACAAGGCCCAGCTCAGCTGTTCCAGTACGGTCTGGCTGCAGAAGATGAAGCTCGAGTGGCCGCCGACCGTGCTTGGGCTGATGGTTTGCGCCGTGCAGCTGCTTTAGTTCCCGCCAATGCTTGGGGCGAACGGGTGTTAGATGCCTTTAGCAGCCACTGGCAAGCCTTAGGTGGCGAACTGATCGCCACGCAAAAAATCAATCAACCGGCTGAGCTGGCTGGACAAATTGCCGAGCTTTTTCAATTGCGCGAAAGCGAACAGCGGGCCCAGCAGCTGCAAGCCACTTTAGGTACTCCAATAGATGCGCAGCCTGCTCGACGCCAAGACATTGAGTTTGTCTTTGTTGCTGCCAGCCCCCAGCAAGCTCGCCATATTAAACCTACCCTAGCCTTTCAATACGCTAGCGATGTCCCCATTTACGCCACTTCAGCAGTCAACCCAAGCTCTGGCCAAGCGGCCCCTGAGCTGGATGACATTCAACTCAGTGAGATGCCGTGGTTTATTGATTTAGACCACAGTTCCCGACAACACATTGTCCATCACTGGCCGCAAGCTCTAGGTGCTATGGGTCGCTTTTATGCCATGGGCGCAGATGCCTATCAGCTGGCCAATCAACTGCAACAACTTAAAGTGTTATCCAACGCCAACCTCTCTGGTTTGACCGGCACCTTAAGCAAAGGACCTAGGCAGCGTATTGAGCGCACCCTGTATTGGACACAGTTTGTTGACGGCAAACTTAAGCAGCTTAAGGAACCCCAGTTTGAGTGAGCACCTTAAAGCCGGCCAAGCTGCTGAGCGGGCGGCATTAACCTTGTTGTGCGAGGCTGGACTCAGCCAAGTGGCGGCTAATTGGTCGTGCCGTTTTGGTGAAATCGACCTGATTATGTTAGAACAGAGTACCCATACACTGGTTTTTGTTGAGGTGCGCTACCGTAAAAACACCCAATTTGGCGGCGCACTCGACAGTATTGATCAATCTAAACGTAGTAAATTGATTAACACTGCTGAATGTTTTTTAAATAAATACCCCCATTGGTTAGAACACTCCTGCCGCTTTGATGTCATTACTGCACACCCCAATGCGCAACAGGACTTTACCCTCGACTGGATTCAAGATGCATTTGAGTCCTAAGCATAATATTTTTAATTAAGGCTGATCCTATGCAATCCCGTATTCAACAAATGTTTCAAGCCAGTATTGAAACCAAACAAAGTGCCATTAGCGTCCTTCCTCAAGCCATTGAAAATGCCAGCTTGATGATGGTCAGCTCGCTACTTAATGAAGGCAAAATTTTAGCTTGCGGTAACGGCGGCTCCGCTGGTGATGCGCAGCACTTTTCATCAGAGATGCTGAATCGCTTTGAACGTGAGCGCCCCAGTTTACCGGCCATTGCCATTACCACAGACAGCTCCACCATCACTTCGATTGCCAATGATTACCACTATGATGAAGTGTTTTCTAAGCAAATCCGTGCCTTAGGGCAAACCGGTGATGTACTGCTGGCTATTTCCACCAGTGGCAACTCGGCTAACGTTATCCAAGGCATTCATGCCGCCCATGACCGCAATATGCATGTGGTGGCCCTCACCGGCCGTGATGGCGGACAAATTGCCCCCCTGTTGCTGCCTGATGACGTCGAAATTCGTGTGCCGTCCAATGTCACCGCCCGCATTCAAGAGGTTCACTTGCTGGTCATCCACAGCTTATGTGATTTAATTGACCATCAGTTATTTGGGAGCGAAGAATGATTCGAAATATCCTCACTATTGGTCTTGTCGCAATACTGCTGACCGCCTGTGGCGCCCGCAGTTTTGGCAATAAAATTGATGATCAATTTATTGGCCCAGAAGTGCTTCGCGCCATTAAAGACGCGCATATTGACCTGCACACCAGCACCTCACGGATTGTGGTTACCAGCTACAACGGTATTGTCTTAGTGGCTGGACAAACCCCACGGGCCGAGCTTAAAGAACTGGCAGGCAAAGCGGCCAACACAGTGACTAGCGCTAAAAAGATCCACAATGAGCTGCAAGTCACCACGCCCACTTCAGGTTTAGTGCGCAGCAACGATGCTTTGCTCACCGCAAATATTAAAGCCCGCATGTTGAAGTACAACGATGTACCCGCATCTAAAGTGAAGGTAGTCACTGAGAATGGCGTGGTGTATTTGTTCGGTGTGATCAGCCGCGCAGAAGCCAGCCGCGCCACCGCTGTGGTACAAGAAGTGAGTGGCGTGCAAAAAATTGTACGCTTATTTGAGTATCTAGACTAAAACCTGCATTGCACAGGCGCTACTACACAGTTTTATGACACCCTTTGCCAGCTTAGTGTGCGGCAAAGGGTGCATAAAGACTGATCGCTTACTTAATGACGCGTAAGCTCGGCCGACCTGGAGATGGCGGCGTTGGCGGCTCATCATCAGGATCGGTAGGCGCATCTACGGTGTCCTCCGAGCCAATTATATGCAAGGCAGGACCTTGCTCTTGTATCGCGTCCTCACCTGCTTCCTCTTCAGTTTCTTCACTCGCGTCAACTTCTGTCAACTGCTCTTCTTCATCACTTAACAGATCGGAGCCGGCATCAAAAAACATGCCTTGCCCATTTTCACGGGCGTAAATTGCCAATACAGCTTCAATCGGTATGTAGAGTGAAAAAGGCGCACCCGAGAATAGCGCTTCAAAACTGACCGCTTGATTGTCAATTTCTAAATAACGAACTGCTGCCGGTGACGCATTGAGGACAATTTGTCCATTTTCTGTATAACCCGGCGGCACTTTTACTTTAGGGTAATTCGCATCAACTAAGAGGTGCGGCGTGCATTGATTATCGACAATCCATTCATGCAGCGCACGCAATATATAAGGACGGCTGGAGTTCATAATTGACCCTTTCTCCTTAAGGACGCATCAAACGCTCAGCCTCAGACAAACTGGCCTGAAAGGCTTCACGGGCAAAGTTACGCTCCATGTACTCAAGCAAGGGTTGCGCAGCCTTAGGCAACTCAATACCCAATACAGGCAGACGCCAGAGCAAGGGCAACAAGTAGCAATCAACCAAGCTGAAGTCATCACTCATAAAGTACTCCATGCTGGCAAACACAGGTGCAACACCGGTGAGGCTTTCGCGGAGTTCTTTACGCGCTTTAGTACGTGCAGTTTCCTTGGTTTTCTTATCTAAAATTAAATCTGCCAAGGAACTCAAGTCACGCTGTACACGGTAGGAAAGCTTACGTGTTTCGGCACGTGCAACAGGGTACACAGGCAAGAGCGGTGGATGTGGGTAACGCTCATCCAAGTACTCAAGAATAACGGTTGAATCGTATAAAGCCAGATCGCGATCAACCAGAGTGGGTACAGTAGCGTAAGGGTTCACCTCAGCTAAATACTCCGGAATTTCACCATCTATAACATCCATGATTTCAGCAGTTACTGCTTTCTCCGCAAGTACCAAACGCACACGGTGCGAATACTGGCACTCAGGATCAGAATAACAGCCCAACTTATTGGGTGCAGACATGCTTTATTCCTCCACTAAAAATATACATTAAGCACAAAGACGCACGCGCCCATTGGGGCGCGTGCGTCATTCGGTTTTCACGACGCTGTATCAATCAATGCACATCTTTCCAGTATTCACGCTTCAGTAAGTAGGCGAATACAAAGAAGAAGGCGAGGAACAACAGGACGTAAGTTCCGATACGCTGGCTTTTAAGTTTAACAGGGTTTGCTGAGTACTCGAGGAAAGTTACCAGATTTTTAATTTTCTCGTCGAACTCGGCCTCACTCAAAGTACCTGTATTTGGTTCAACAACCAACTGATCACAAGCTTCTTCGGTAATGGGTGTACCAGTTAACGGATCAAATAGCTTTTTACCGTCTTCCACAACCTGTACTTGCTTGCAGTCAATGATTTGATTGCCTTGCAAACCAACCAGTACGTTCGGCATACCAACATCAGCAAATACTTTGTTGTTGACACCATAAGGGCGCGTTGGGTCAGCATAGAATGTACGCATATAAGTGTACAACCAGTCAGCGCTACGTACCCGTGCCACGTTGGTTAAGTCAGGTGGTGCAGTACCAAACCATAATTTACCTTGCGCTTCACTCATACTGGACTGCATATGATCACCAAACTTGGCATCAGTCAGCACGAGGTTTTCCATCATCAGTTCTTCACTGATACCCAGGTCATTGGCTACCCGCTCATAACGCTGGAATTTTGCACCATGGCAACCCATGCAATAGTTTACAAAGGTTTGCGCGCCATCTTGCAAGGCAGCTTTATCAGTAAGGTCAATCGAAACCTTATCCAGAGGATAGGCAGCAAATCCAAAAGTAGGAATCGCTGCAAACAATAGTGCGATAATTTTCTTTTTCATTAGCCAGTCACCCTTTCCGGAACCGGTTTAGTCTTCTCCATTCTGGTATAGAAAGGCATCAGAATGAAGTAAGCGAAGTATAGAACTGTACAGATTCGTGCAACCAAAGTACGTGTTTCTGTTGCCGGCAGTACACCCAGTACACCTAGAATCACAAAGCTGATGCAGAAGATTAGCAACCAGACTTTACTCATCCAGCCTTTGTAGCGCATTGATTTAACCGGGCTGCGGTCTAACCAAGGCAACACAAAGAGCACCGCGATAGCACCACCCATGGCCACAACACCCATTAACTTATCAGGTACTGCACGCAAAATTGCGTAAAACGGGGTGAAATACCATACAGGAGCAATATGATCAGGTGTTTTCAAAGCATTGGCTTGTTCAAAGTTTGGCTTTTCGAGGAAGTACCCGCCCATTTCTGGGAAGAAGAACACCACGATGCAGAACACGAACAAGAACACTACAACACCAACAATATCTTTTACGGTGTAGTACGGATGGAAAGGGATACCGTCTAAGGGCACGCCATTTTCATCTTTATGTTTTTTGATATCCACGCCGTCTGGGTTGTTAGAACCCACTTCGTGCAACGCCAAGATGTGCAGCACCACCAGTGCTAACAAAACAATAGGCACCGCCACCACGTGCAACGCAAAGAAACGGTTAAGGGTGATGCCTGAAATCAGGTAGTCACCACGGATCCACTCAGTCAACTCAGGGCCAATGACGGGTATCGCACCAAACAGTGAAATAATCACCTGGGCGCCCCAGTAGGACATCTGTCCCCATGGCAACAAGTAACCCATGAAGGCTTCTGCCATCAAGGCGAGGTAGATCAGCATACCGAACAGCCACACCAGCTCACGGGGCTTCTGGTAGGAGCCGTAGAGCAAGCCACGGAACATATGCAGATAAACCACGATGAAGAATGCTGAGGCACCGGTGGAGTGCAAATAACGCAAAATCCAACCGTACTCAACATCACGCATGATGTATTCAACAGAGGCGAACGCCCCTTCAGCTGATGGTTCATAGCTCATGGTCAGCCAAATACCAGTGAGAATCTGGTTAACCAGCACTAATAATGCTAATGAGCCGAAAAAGTAGTAGAAGTTAAAGTTTTTTGGTGCGTAATACTTGGATAAATGATCTTCCCACATTTTTGTGGCGGGAAAACGCGCATCAATCCACTCCATGAATTTACTCATTAAGCTGTCTCCTCATCGACACCAATAATGACCACATCATCCGACTCAAAAGAATACGGAGGAACAGGTAAATTCAGCGGTGCAGGTTGTGCCTTATACACGCGACCAGCAAGATCATAACGCGAACCATGACACGCACAGAAGTAGCCGCCGACCCACTCTGGCCCTAAATCCGCTGGTGCAACCTCAGGTCGAAAGGTTGGCGCACAACCTAAGTGAGTGCACAAACCAACCACCACAAGCAATTCAGGCTTAATAGCACGACCTTCAGGATCAACATAGTCTGGTTGCTCAGACTGCTGTGACTGTGGATCTGCTAGTTTAGGCTCAATTGTTTTGAGTCCTTCCATAATCTCTGGGGTGCGGTGCAAAACAAATACCGGCTGGCCACGCCACTCAGCAACAATTTGCTGACCCGGTTCAATTTTACTCACGTTCACCCGCACTGGTGCCCCCGCGGCTTTCGCCCTAGCACTGGGATACCAGGACCCCACAAACGGGATCGCAGCCCCTACCGCTCCAGCCGCACCCACCACAGAGGTGGCTGCCACTAAGAAGCGACGTCGGCCTGAATTCACGCCGTCATTGCTCATTAAGTCGTCTCCCATCAGCTGTTTGACCTGTTATCAGGCCTTATAGTAAGAAAAAAGCTACTCACATTCTTGAATGAAACAAATGGTAAAGAAAAGGTCTCAACTTGACAAGTCAATCCCCTGCAACACTTGCCTAAATAGCCAGCAAGCGTTTAATCACACACGGTGACCAATTGCCGCAGGCTGCTTTTAGATATAAAAAAACGCCCAGAATCCTTGTGGAAACGGGCGTTCTTTCTTTCGCAAGGATCGATCAGCGCTTAGAGAACTGAGGACGCTTACGTGCTTTACGTAAACCAACCTTCTTACGCTCAACAGTACGCGCATCACGGGTAACAAAGCCTGCTTTGCGCAACTCTGGACGTAAAGTCTCATCGTAATCCATCAGCGCGCGTGTTAAGCCGTGACGGATCGCTCCTGCTTGACCTGTAGTACCACCGCCAGAAACGGTGATCATCACGTCAAACTTTTCTAGAGAGTCAGTCACTTCCAGCGGCTGACGAACTGTCATGCGGGCTGTTTCGCGACGAAAATAATCATCTAGGGTGCGGTTATTAATAGTAATGCTGCCTGTGCCCGGACGTATAAAAACACGTGCGGATGCAGCCTTGCGACGGCCTGTGCCGTAATTTTGAGTCGCTGACATAATCAACTATCCCGTTAAATCTTAAGTTCTTGGGGCTGCTGTGCAGCATGCGGATGGTTACTACCAGCATACACTTTCAGCTTGCGATACATGTCGCGGCCCAGCGGATTTCTTGGAAGCATACCTTTTACCGCAGCTTCAAGAACACGTTCAGGTGCTTTATCAATTAGTTTCTCAAAAGTAATTTCCTTGATACCACCTGGAAATCCTGTGTGAGAGTAATAGACTTTATCTGTTGTCTTTCTGCCAGTCACACTGATCTGCTCAGCATTGATAACAACGATGTAATCGCCAGTATCAACGTGCGGTGTGTATTCTGGCTTATGCTTACCGCGTAAACGACTGGCAATTTCAGTGGCCAAACGACCCAGTGTCTGGCCTGCAGCATCGACGATATACCAGTCGCGCTTTACAGATTCAGGTTTTGCTGTATAAGTTTTCATTCGCTTATGGCCTCAGGGCCGTCTTAAAAATAGACGGCAAATCCTAATGAATAGTATTGTCTTTGACAAGTCAAAGTCAGCTCATATGACAGACGCTACTTCGGGGGCTCGGGTCTATCACGTCTGCTATGGCTATATAATTTATTGGCAAATTGGCATCACTTTGCCGACTCTTCTGCGTTGGCTAGGCATTACCTGCACAAAGAGACGCGTAAGTATGCCTGTTAGTGAGAAAAAAGCAACTGCTGAATAACTATTCAAGCTCAACTGGACTGCTGATTATTCACTGCCACGGCACTCATAATAGCATGCAAGGGTTTTAATTCAGCCTTTCTAAAGTATGCGTGCTGTTCGCCATAACAGCATTAAATTTAGTAGGCTAGCATTACCTGACCAGCATAGGTCTATAATAACTGGGTATGCACTTGTGGAGCCATCATGTATTTTCCGCCCTTATTTTCAGCTTTACGTCAGTCATTTGCTGAAGGTTATACCCTTCAATCTTTGCGCGGTGACATCAGCGCCGGTCTCACCATCGGCATTATCGCAATCCCCTTGGCCATGGCATTGGCCATTGCAGTGGGCGTGCCGCCCCAACACGGCCTTTATACCGTACTGATTGGTGGCTCGCTGATCGCCTTAACTGGAGGTTCGCGCTTTAACGTTTCCGGACCAACCGCCGCCTTTGTGGTGATCTTGCTGCCCATTACGCAAGAGTATGGAATCGGTGGTTTATTGCTCTGCACCTCGATGGCCGGGGTGATCTTAATCAGTATGGGGGTGTTAAGGGCCGGCGCTTTACTGCAATTTATCCCCTACCCAGTGACCATTGGTTTTACTGCTGGGATTGGTGTGGTGATCGCCACTTTACAAATTAAAGATGCCTTCGGCTTAAGCAACATTGAGCCTGCTGCGAACTATATTGAGCAAATCAGTGTGTTGGTTCAAGCCATGCCGAGCATTCAGCTGGGGGACACCTTAGTTGCGGCGATTACTTTAATGATTCTAATTATTTGGCCACGTTTTGTGCCAAAGATTCCTGGTCACCTGGTTGCTTTAGCAGTGGGCAGCTTGATTGGTCTGGCATTAACCAATGCCGATATCAGTGTCGCCACCATTGGCGATCGCTTCAGCTATGACGTGGACGGGGTTAGCCACCCAGGGATCCCACCCTTTTTGCCCTCATTTATGTGGCCTTGGGAGCTTGCTGGGCCAAATGGCCAGCCTTTGGTCTTGTCGTTTGAGCTGATTCGCCAACTTTTAGCTCCAGCTTTTGCCATTGCTATGCTCGGCGCCATTGAGTCACTATTGTGCGCTGTGGTGTCTGACGGTATGGCAGGTACCAAGCATGACCCCAATGGTGAGCTGCTTGGTCAGGGCTTAGGTAATATTGTCGCGCCAATGTTTGGCGGTATCACTGCAACCGCGGCGATTGCACGCAGCGCCGCTAACGTTCGAGCCGGCGCTTACTCCCCGATTGCCGCCATAATTCATGCCGGTGTGGTGCTGCTGGCCATGGTGTTTTTAGCCCCGATGTTCAGTCACCTGCCAATGGCCGCACTGGCTGCACTGCTGTTGATGGTTGCTTGGAACATGAGCGAGCCTAAGCACGTCATTCACAGCTTACGCATCTCACCGCGCAATGACGTGCTGGTGCTGCTCACTTGTCTAATTCTCACCGTTTTATTTGACATGGTCTTGGCGGTAGGTGTGGGTCTACTCTTGGCCGCTGGTTTGTTTATTAAGAGCATGAGCAACTTAACCGATACAGCCAGCGTGCCTCTGGATGATCAAGACTACGCTGATCTACCTGGTTCGGTTTCTGCTTATGCCATTCGTGGCCCGTTATTTTTCGGTGCTGCAGAAAAAGCTTTAAGCGTACTGCGAAAATTCAACCCTGAAATTCGCGTGGTCATTATTGATTTGCGTGCTGTGCCCATGCTGGACATGACCGCACTGGCGGCACTGAGTAATGTGCTGACTGATTATCATAAAAATGATATTGGCATTATATTCTTAGGCGCTTCGTCTCGGGTTCGGCATAAAATGCGGCGCGCAGGACTTGGTGTAAACCATGACAAAATTTCCTATGTGCCTAACTTTAAAATGGCCCACGAACGTGCTTTGAGCTGGTTAAATAGCACAGAGCCAACAGATCCAGCCCCTTCTGCTAATCAAGCAGATTCCGCGGACCAAAAATCATCCGACAACTCGCTTTAACCCACTCACAAGGGTCATCCAGCCCAGCTCTGCTGACCCTTTTACTTCCATGGTAAACTTGAACCTATGAATACATACACTTCTCGCCCCTCGGTATTGTGCTTATCCGGTCATGACCCTGTTGGTGGCGCAGGTTTACAGGCCGACATTGAAGCGTTAATAGCGCAAGGCTGTCATGCCACACCAGTGATTACTGCATTAACTATTCAAGACACTGTTGATGTCAGCGATTTCAAAATCCTTGACCATGATTGGGTTGTTGCCCAAGCGCAGGCGATCATTGACGATATGTCTGTTGCAGCAATTAAGCTGGGCATGCTGGGCTCCCTAGAAATGGTGGATACCGTGGTGCAAATCATTCAAGGCTTAGCCGACACCCCCTTTGTTTGCGACCCTGTCTTGCGTGCCGGCGGTGGCGGCGCACTGGGCAAAGACGAAGTGGGTTATGCACTCCGCGCTAAACTGATGCCACTGGCCACCATTGTCACCCCCAACTTACCGGAAGCGCAGATCCTTGCTGAGCTTCCCGACGGCACTGCTGATGAATGCGCAGAGGTGTTACTGAAGCACTGTAAAAATCTATTGATCACTGGTGGTCACGGCACTGAAGATGAAGTGCACAACCGCCTGTACTGTGCCGATGGCAGCAGCCACACCTACACCTGCCCACGCTTGCCCGGTGAATACCATGGTTCTGGCTGCACCTTGGCCAGCGCTTTATCCGGCCGCCTGGCGTTAGGTGAAGAGTTAGTTAGCGCGGTAGAGTCAGCACTCGACTACACTTGGCGTGCGCTACGGGATGCTGAAGCGCCGGGCCGCGGTCAATATATCCCACGTCGCTTACCCTTAGATTTTTGCCGCCCATGAAGACTAAGCTCGACGCCCTGCGCGGCTTATACGCCATCACTGACTCAGCACTACTGGCTGACGGGCGCTTACTGCCTTACTGTGAGGCAGCATTGCGTGGCGGTGCAAAAATTTTACAGTATCGCGACAAGTCCACTGATACAGCGCGCCGCTTAACTGAGGCCAAAGCTTTATATAAACTTTGCCAAGACTACGGTGCCCGTTTAATCATCAATGATGACCTGAATCTGGCGGCCGAGCTGGGCGCTGATCTGCACCTTGGCCAAGAAGACGGCAGTTTACTGAAAGCACGCCAACAGCTTGGGGAGGCCGTCATTATTGGTGCCACTTGCCATGCACGTTTAGATTTAGCCCAACAAGCCATTGAGCAACACGCCGATTATGTTGCTTTTGGTCGTTTCTACAGCTCTCACACCAAACCTGGCGAGGTCCTAGCAACCCACAATCTGCTTGAGCAAGCTCAGAATTTACAGTGCCCTATTGTTGCCATTGGCGGGATCACTTTAGACAACGCCGCCCCGCTCATTGAGCATGGGGCAGATATGCTTGCTGTGATTCATGGATTATTTGCTACAGATTCAGCGGCAGCGGTTGAGCAACGTGCGCGTGCTTTTAGCGCACTTTTTAATGATTAATTTTTCGCAGCGCTACACTCACTGCTTTTTATAAAATGAGGTTTTTAATGTCACGTTCAGCATCTTTATTTGATCAAGCGCAAAAACACATTCCCGGTGGTGTTAACTCCCCAGTCCGTGCCTTTGCCGGTGTGGGCGGTACACCCTTGTTTATCAAACACGCCGAAGGCGCTTACATTACCGATGAAGACGATAAGCGTTATGTGGACTACGTGGGCTCATGGGGTCCCATGATTCTTGGTCACGGCCATCCAGAAGTTTTGGATGCAGTACGTAAGCAGGTCGATCATGGCTTGTCCTACGGCGCACCCACCGCTCTAGAAGTGGAAATGGCCGACTTAGTCTGCAGCTTAGTGCCCTCTTTAGATATGGTGCGTATGGTCAGCTCAGGTACTGAAGCCACCATGAGCGCCATTCGCTTGGCCCGTGGTTACACCGGTCGCGACAGTATTATTAAGTTTGAAGGCTGCTACCACGGTCACTCCGATAGTTTGCTGGTTAAAGCCGGCTCTGGCGCACTAACCCTAGGCGTGCCCAGCTCACCGGGCGTTCCTGAAGCCTTTGCACAGCACACCATTACCCTGCCTTTTAACGATTTGGATGCTGTAGCTCAGTGCTTGGCGGAAAAAGGTGATGAAGTGGCCTGTATTATTGTTGAGCCTGTGGCCGGCAACATGAACTGTGTACCGCCTGTACCTGGCTTCTTAGAAGGCTTGCGTGAGCAGTGTGACAAACACGGTGTGGTGTTGATTTTTGATGAAGTCATGACCGGTTTCCGCGTGGCCCTCGGTGGCGCACAGGCACACTTTGGCATCACCCCTGACTTGTCCACTTTCGGTAAAGTGATTGGCGGCGGCATGCCGGTGGCGTGCTTCGGCGGTAAGCAAGAAGTAATGTCACACATCGCGCCACTGGGCCCTGTGTATCAGGCCGGCACTTTATCCGGTAACCCACTGGCCATGGCTGCAGGTATTGCCACCCTAAAGCTGATCAGTCGCCCAGGCTTCCATGCGGAAATCACTGACTACGCCAGCCGTCTCCTGCAAGGCCTACAAGAGCGTGCGGATGCGGCAGGTATTCCTTTCACCACCACCCAAGTGGGCGGGATGTTTGGCCTGTACTTCACTGAACTGGACAATATCACCAGCTTTGCCGATGCCACCAGCAGCAATATCGAGCACTTTAAACAGTTCTTCCACTTGATGCTGGAAGGCGGTGTATATTTAGCGCCCAGCGCTTTTGAAGCCGGCTTTGTGTCCAGCGCCCTTGGTGAAACAGAACTGAAAATCACCTTAGATGCGGCTGAGAAAGCCTTCGCTAAAATGGCCGCCTAAGTACGCTACTGCTTGATAGCACTAAAAACGCCCGTTAATTCGGGCGTTTTTTATTTGTACAGTGTTGAATGCCAGTTTTAGCCTAAGCGTACTACGCTATTGCTGTTCTTCCGTCGATAAATCCATCCTGGGTTCAACTCCGGCGCTTCGCCATCCCTGGCCCCGCTCACCACAGCAACAGCGCAGCACATATTAAACATTTGTATTGCCTGCATGAGCGTACCTCCAGCAACCAAGCCGCTTTGCACTCATTCTGCTGGGCAAATAATGTAAAAGTTTAAACAGCACACAATTATTAATTGCCTAACTGAACCTTGCACAAAACTTGCATACAGCATCAATAGTTAAGCAGCGCCTTGCTGGTGACGTGACAAGCGCAGCCATGGATGGCGTAGCGCCCGAATGAGGATCAGGATGATCTTTTGAGGGAAAAACGTCACCAGCAAGGTGCACCAATACAGATACCTAATAGTGATTTACTCGGCCAGCTGCTTAATTACTTCTGGCAATTGCGCAATCCGGCTAATTTCAGCATCCGGCTGATGCGCCCCCGTCCAGACCGTTTGCTCAGGATTAAACCACACCGTACGCATCCCCACTTGCTGAGCGCCAAGCACATCATGCTCAGGGTGATCACCAATATGGATGCTGTGCCCCGGCTGAACTTGAGCACGAGCCAGTGCCGCTAAAAACACCTGCGGCTGCGGCTTAGCCAAACCCAACATATCGGCATTTAAAGCAAAAGAAAAATACTCACCCAAACCCACTCGCCGCACATCCGCATTACCATTACTTAACGCACCCAAGATATAGTGTTGGCGCAACTGCTCTAAAGTAGGTAACACATCAGTAAATAAATCAACATTTTGCCGCGCCGTCAAAAACACCTGAAACGCCTGCTCGGCAATCTCCTCTGCTTCAGGCCGAGCATAGCCAGACTGCAATAACATACGCAGCAACACTTGATAACGTAACTCACTGATCCGCTGCTCTAAATCAGGTCGCTGCTGCACCAGCTCACTGCGTACTTGCTGCAAACGCTCCACCGACAACTCGCCCAGCCCTCTGGCATGAACCGCCAGCCAATCACGCAATGCCTGATCAGCTGCTTTAATCACCGGCTGCACGGACCACAAAGTGTCATCCAAATCAAAAGTAATTAAACGAATACTCATTCTTCTGGTTTACGCCTCGCTCGTGGATGGGCTTGATCATAGACTTGCGCTAAATGCTGAAAATCAAGATGGGTATAAATTTGTGTAGTGCTGATATCCGCATGCCCCAGCAGTTCTTGCACCGCACGTAAATCATGGGATGACTCTAAAATATGGCTAGCAAAAGAATGGCGCAGCATATGGGGGTGCAAATGCTGTCCAAGCTCACGCTCACCGGCTAGACGCACCCGCTCCCGCACCAATTGCGGGCTGATGCGACGACCACGCACCCCTATAAATAGAGCTGCTTCATCGGGTGAGCCCCGCACCGCCAGCCAGCGCTGGATTGCTGCAACAGCTTTACTGCCCACCGGCAGCATGCGTTGTTTATTACCCTTGCCCAGCACCACCACTAGGCCTTGCTGCAAGTCCACATCAGGCACATTTAAGCCCACCAGTTCTGACAAGCGCAAACCCGAGGAATAAAACAACTCTAAGATCGCATGATCGCGACACGCCACAAAATTATCTTCTACGGGGCTATCCAGCAACTGCTGCGCACGGTCCACATCCAGCACCCGCGGTAATTTACGCGGCCCTTTCGGCGGCCGAATACCCGCAGTTGGGTCATGCTTGCACAGCTTTTCCCGCAATAAATAACCATACAAACCGCGCAACGCCGACAACAACCGAGCAATACTGCGCCCAGCTAAACCCTCATGATGCAGCTGAGCAACCAACTGACGAACATCAGCGGGTTTTACACTGGACCAACAAGCGATGCGCTGCTGCTCGGTAAACTCTAAAACTTTTCTCAGGTCAGCTTGATAAGCACTTAAGGTATGCGCCGACACTTGCCGCTCAGTATGCAAGTAGTCACAGTATGCGGCTAACTGCTCTTGCATCGCCTCACCCCCACAGCACTCACTTACTTCACTGAGCGCAATGATGCCAATAAGCCCGGCACCAAGCGCGCTAGCACATCAGCAAGGTAGGTTAAAAATAAAGTATCAACGTTACTGTTGTACTGTTCTAGATTATCACTGCCTATCGCCAGCACACCCTGTATGCCCTCATGCTCCAGCACTGCCACAGCCACTGATTTAACATCTTTAGCCTGCTGCTTACCAAACAAAAAGGTTAACTCTTTAGGACGCAACACCCCACACAGGGTTTTTCCAGCCAAAATCCCACCAATCGTTTGCTGAGCCTTTTTTAATGATTGCTGACGACCCGCATTGATGGTTTTATCGGTAAATAAAGTAAGCCCCACAAAAGGCACTTTAAATGAGTGGTGCAAACTGTCATCCACCACCCCTATCAACTCATCAATGCTCTGCACATCCAGCAGCTCTAAGACCAAACGTCGTGTTTTATCAAATAGACGATCATTATCACGGGCCACATTCATTAAGTGCTGCAAACGCCGCTGCAAATCGCCATTACGCTCGCGTAATACCGCCAACTGACGCTCCACTAAAGAAACCGTGGTGCCGCGCACATGGGGAATGCGCAGCTGAGCTAGCAGTTCATCCTGAGTGAGAAAAAAACTGGGGTTATTTTGTAAGTACTCCACCACCTGCTCGGCAGAAACTGTGGTGGCTGGCTGCTGTTGATTGCTCATATACGAATTTGCCCTTCATAAACACGGGTTGAGGCACCGGTTAAGTACATATTTTGATCGTTTGCCAGCCATTGCATCCAAGCCTTAGCTTGACCATTAGCAAACTCAAGGCGCACCCGCCGGTTCACTTTATCTTGTTTGATAACGGATGCAGCAGAAGCACACAGGCTTGGGTGAAAGCCATCAATAGCACCCTCGCCCAACTGCCAAGTCAGCACCTCAATGGTACTGGCATCGTGCACTTGAACTGCGCTAAGCGTGGTATTAGCGGCAATCCTAGGCTGTTGCTCAAGATAAGCAGCCAGCGCAGCCATGGGCACTGCACTAAGATCTTTGACGAGCAAAACAGCGTGAGAACCGTCCATAGACAGCATGCTCACACTGTTTTCCAGCAGCCATGCTTGGCTTCCTTGCTGCTGGGTGAGGCTGTTGGGTAACACAATACGCTCTGCGTTAAACTCCGGCGGCGCAACGGGCACCGACACTGAACCATCCAGATGCACTTGCACATCCAGCACCGCATGTCGCATGGCTACGCGCATCTGGGCTTTAGAGATGAGGCGTTTGTCTGCCACTAAACGGGCCACACAACACAGATCACTGATTAGCCAATCAATTTCTATGCCTTCTGCATTAAACATTCGGCAGCTAAAGTCATCATCTGGGTGACGTGGCACTTCAATCAGTGCCAAACGCTGAAAACCTACCCCGAAACGGCGATCACTCCAAGCACGTATCTGCTGCGGCTGGATGTATGCATGCTGGCTGATTAGGTCCAGCACCATCAAATCATTGCCCAGACCATGCATTTTAGTAAACCGCAGGAGCATCTTAAGACTCCGGCAGTAAACTTTCGTGCGCAAACAACTCAGCTAAGATTTCTCGGCGGCGAACTAAATGGGCCTGTTCACCATCTACAATAACTTCTGCGGCACGGCCACGGCTGTTGTAATTGGAACTCATCACAAAACCATAAGCGCCTGCAGAGTCCACGGTTAACAGATCACCTTCAGCTAAGACCAACTCACGATCTTTAGCTAAAAAATCACCAGTTTCACACACAGGCCCCACCACATCATAGGTGCGCGGCATACCCATGCGTGGCTTTACCGCTCGCACTCCCATCCAAGCCTGATACAAGGCTGGACGCAGCAAATCATTCATGGCTGCATCAACAATGGCAAAGTCTTTATGCTCAGTGTGCTTCAGGTGCTCAACGCGGGTTAACAAAACCCCAGCATTGGCGACGATATAGCGGCCCGGCTCAAACACTAAAGCCAGTTCTCGACCCGCCACGCGCTCGCGCACAGCGGCCATGTACTCACCGGCGGTGGGTGGCTCTTCGTCTTTATAGCGCACCCCTAAGCCACCACCGAGGTCCAAGTGCTGCACTTTAATACCATGCTTGGCTAAACGGTCAACCAGCAATAGCACGCGATCAAGGGCATCTAAAAAAGGCTCCAGGGTGGTCAACTGCGAGCCAATATGGCAATCCACACCTTTAATGGCAATGTTGCTTAAGGTGGCAGCACGCAGATAAATGGCTTCAGCAATATTAATATCAACGCCAAACTTATTATCTTTTAAACCAGTTGAAATATAGGGGTGAGTGCCCGCATCCACATCGGGATTGACCCGCAAAGACACTGGAGCAATCACACCTAGATGCGCAGCAACGTCTTGCAGGCGGTTCAGTTCATCCACTGACTCAACATTAAAGCAGTGCACACCCACTTCTAGAGCGCGTTGCATTTCTTCGCGGGTTTTCCCCACCCCAGAAAACACCACCCGCTCAGGTAACCCACCCGCAGCTAACACGCGCTCCAGCTCACCACCTGAGACAATGTCAAAACCCGCACCTAAACGCGCCAGAATATTAAGCACGGCAATATTAGAGTTGGCTTTTACTGCATAACAGACTAAATGTTCGACACCCTCTAGGGCGTCCGCATAACTGCGGTATTGCGCTTCAATATGCGCTCGAGAGTACACATAAGTCGGTGTACCAAATTGCTTGGCAATTTCAGAGAGCGCCACACCTTCTGCGTGCAGCTCTCCTTGTTGATATGTAAATGCTTGCATCTGCGCCTCCATTAAAGTTCGTAACGGTCTTTACGGTGTTCATGAGCCGCTTTCTCATCATCGGGATCATACAACGGGCCTTTTTGACCGCAGGCACTTAAACCTAACAACAGCATCGATAGCACAACAAACGGAAGCAAAATACGCTTCATAACAATTCCTTAATCAAATCTATAATTGCCTTGAGTATACCGCCACCTCATAACCTTGCCTATGCGCAGAATAAACGGCAGTGCGCGGATAGTTATAAAAAAGACGTGTTATCATCCAATCAATCTCTTATTCATTATTCACCCCAGTAGTTTGCTGCAGACTATAAAGGAGCGCTCAATGAGCCTGACTAACAGCCAATTTCACGATTTAGTCGATACCACACAAAGAAACCTTGAAGACATCATTGATAACGGCGATATCGATATTGACCTTGAAAGCAGTGGCGGCATTCTGACCCTGACCTTTGAGAATCAACAACAAGTGATTCTCAGCCGCCAAGAACCCCTTAAACAACTCTGGTTAGCGGATCGCAGCGGTGGTTTCCATTTCGACTATGACAGCGAAAAAAATACTTGGTACTGTGCCACCACTGAACAAACGCTGGTGCAAATGCTCAGTGAGATTTTGCACACCCACACCCAACACAATTTCGATTTAAGCAGCCTCTAAGTAAGCAGCAAAAGGCAGTGTTTGACTTGCATCTTGAGTGATCTATGTTAGGTTGAACATAACGCTGCAAAATATTGAGCAACGTATCACACACTTAAAAAACCTCGTCATTTGGCGAGGTTTTGTCTTTTTTATCTCTGTTTAAAATCTTAGGAGTGCAATACACACTATGAGCAATAAGCCCGTGATCACCGTCACTCGTTTAGATATGCAACGTCTTGAGCAGATGCTCGACAACCTTGACGACTATGATGCAGCTGCTGAAGCCTTAGAAGCAGAGCTGGCCCGTGCCACTTTTATTGGTCACACAGAAATCGCCGATACTATTGTCACCATGAACTCTAAGGTCCATTTTTATGAAAAAACCAGCGCTGCTGAACATCAATTGACCCTCACCTACCCCGAGCAGGGTGGCGTAGCGGGCAATGTATCCATTTTGGCACCCATCGGCATGGCGTTACTGGGTCTCAGCGAAGGGCAAACCATTGATTGGCAAACCCCAAAAGGTAAAACCCTGCAGTTGAAAGTTCATAAAGTTGAGTATCAGCCGGAAGCTCAAGGCGAATACACTTTATAAGCTCAGCGGCCTCACTTTACACACACCCAACCCAACTCAGCTGCTGGACAGTTTTCAGCCTGCCCAGCCTCTGATTTAAACTAAGACTCTTCTGGAAGCTGCGGCAAAGCACGTAATGCTTGCTCATACGCTTGTAAGTCAAAAGGTTGATCGGCTTTAATCATCTCACTGATTTGCCAAGCTAAAACTTGGCTCATCATTTGTACCGCTTCATCCCGCGAATGCCCCACTAACGTCAGCTTATTCAAGACGGCTTGGGTTGCCGCGGGTTGCTGGGCTGACAATTGGTTTTCAATGGCTTGAATCAGCTCGTCTTCAACCAATTCTTCATCGGCCCCGGTGCTCTCATCTGTCACCATTTCTGTAGTCCCCTGTGTTGGCTGACTTACAGGCGCGCCACTGCCATCAAGCTGACACAGCATGCAATCGTCCGCATCCCCTTGATTGGTTTCCACATAACGCACCCTGCGACTGGCAGACGTACGGTCTGCTGATACTTGATAACGTAAATCTCTTGGTTTATCAGCCATTCCAGCCTCCACAATACATCTGCCTAATCATTCCAGTTAGCGACTGCTTAATAGCGCTCGCCCACGTTGCACCGCTGCACGCACTTGCGCTGGGGCGGTACCGCCGATGTGGTCGCGGGCATTCACTGAGCCTTCTAAGGTCAACACCTCAAACACATCCTCAGTAATTTCAGTGCTGAATTGCTGCAGTTCAGCCAGACTCATTTGCGCAAGATCTTTCTGGTTTTCCACACCGTAACGTACCGCCAAACCAACAATTTCATGGCAATCGCGGAAGGGTAAGCCTTTACCTACTAAGTAGTCAGCCAAGTCTGTCGCAGTAGAAAAACCACGCAACGCTGCTTCACGCATCATTGCTTGATTGGGTTTAATCGCCGGCACCATATCGGCAAAGGCGCGCACACTGTCGCGTAAGGTGTCGGCGGCATCAAACAGCGGCTCTTTATCTTCTTGGTTGTCTTTGTTGTAGGCCAAGGGCTGACCTTTCATCAGAGTTAACAGACCCATTAAGGCACCAAACACTCGGCCGCTTTTACCGCGCACCAACTCAGGTACATCGGGGTTTTTCTTTTGCGGCATGATAGAGCTGCCGGTGCAGAAACGGTCCGGTAACTCAACAAATTGAAACTGCGCTGAGGTCCACAACACCAGCTCTTCCGAAAAGCGTGATAAATGCATCATCGCTAAACTGGCTGCTGAACAAAACTCAATGGCAAAATCACGGTCAGACACGCCGTCTAAGGAGTTGCCCGAAATGCCTGCAAAACCCAACAACTCGCAAGTCAGCTCACGATCAATGGGATAGGTGGTGCCAGCCAGCGCAGCACTGCCCAAGGGCATACGATTAGTACGCTTACGGCAATCCACTAAGCGCTCATAGTCACGGCTGAGCATTTCAAACCAAGCCAGCATATGGTGGCCAAAGGTCACCGGCTGCGCGGTTTGCAGGTGAGTAAAGCCCGGCATAATAGTATCGGCATGGGCTTCAGCCAAACCCAGTAAACCTTCTTGCAGGCGAGTCAGCTCCGCTAAAATCAGATCAATTTCATCACGCAACCACAGACGAATATCAGAGGCCACCTGGTCATTACGGCTGCGGCCAGTGTGCAGCTTTTTACCGACAATACCCACTTGCTCGGTGAGCCTGGCTTCGATGTTCATGTGCACATCTTCCAGCTCGGCGCTCCACACAAACTCACCGCTTTCAATTTCTTTCTCAATCGCCTGCAAGCCAGCAATCACTGTGTCACGTTCGTTTTCTGTTAACACGCCAACTTTGGCCAACATGGTGGCGTGGGCAATGGAGCCCATAATGTCATGCCGGTACAGGCGCTTATCGAAATCCACTGACGCGGTAAAGCGTGCTACAAATGCATCCACTGGCTCACTGAAGCGGCCACCCCAGGATTGATTGGTTTTATCCTTGCTCATTCACTCTGCCCAATTCAACAATAAAAGATGCGCACATAATAACAGGATGCAGCAGGCTTATGCCGCTCTGGATTTTAATTACCGATGCCGTGCTGCTTCAGCCAGTTTAGAAGCTGCTGCAAAGGCATGGCACCACTTTGTCTAGCAATTTCCTGACCATTTTTAAAGAGTATTAAGCTGGGAATCGAACGCACCCCCAATTCACCGGAAAGCGCGGGGTGCGCTTCGCTGTCTAACTTGCCAAATCGACACTCAGTACTGAGTAGCGCTGCTGCCTCACTAAAGATCGGTGCAAATTGACGACACGGCCCACACCAACTGGCCCACACATCCACCAGCAAGGGCACATCGCCTTTACGTTGCTTGGCAAATGTTGCTTGCTCAAGATCAAACGCCTCTGTGGTAAAAACCTGTTGCTGGCAGGCGCCACACTGGGGCTGCGCTTGGCGCTTATCAGCAGGGATACGATTTAAAGTGGCGCACTGTGCGCACGGCACAATAATGGAAGCTGTCATTTCAATGTCCTTTTCACTAAACACAAAACACTTTACCCAAATACTAACTATCTATTGCTAGGCGAGCAAATCATTTGCGCAATGCACTTGGCTGAACTACAACTGAAGGTACTCAAGGATGATTGGATTACAGCAAGGAGGCTGTGGAACAATGCGTTATCAAAGCGCTTTTACGCTCATTGAAATGCTTATCGTCGTGGCCTTGCTAAGCATTTTGGGTTTGGTGGCGGTGCCGGCCTTAGTCGATTTCATTGAGGCCAACCGCCAACAGGCACTCTATCACCAGGTGATTCGCGCGGTGCACCATGCGCGAAGCCACGCGGTGACACAGCGGGTTGCGGTGGAACTGTGCGGCACTCAGGACGGTATTTCTTGTCATACTGACTGGTCACGCGGCTGGCTGCTAATGGACGCCCAAGCCAAGGAGCCTTTGGCAGTCACCTTACTCAAAAAGGACCGCCCGCGCCTGCAATGGCGAGGTTTTCGAAACAAGATCCAGTTTCACAGCAATGGCATCAGTCCCACTGGAAATGGGCGCTTTTACAGCTGTTATAAACAACAAATGAGTTGGCAGTTAGTACTCAATCGCCAAGGCCGCTTACGTAAAGCCAGCAGCGCAGAAAATGCGGCCGAACAAGCCCGCTGCCAATGATCTCCAACTGGCTCACAGTTTCATGTTTTTTTAGCGATCAATACTTGCCGCACCCTGCGGCAACAGGTATCACTATGTGATATGAAAACTGCACAGCACACGAAAAACATAACAGATGACTTTTTTGTTCCTGAGTTTTGTCAGGCGGAAACTTTATTGAGTCTGGTTTTGCTCGCTGAACTCTTAGTTCTGGTGCTGGTATTGGCAGAGCCTATGCAGGCCGGTTTTGATTGGATGCGCTTAGCGCTCACTTCATTGTTTGTGCAATGGATTGTTTTATTATCGGCCGCGGTGCTGTGCCGCATCCGGCCTTATTTGGCGCGAATTTCAGCCAGCAAAACCATAGTCTTCACTTGCGCATTGGTAGTGCTGCTGACTTTACTCTGCACTGCTTTTGCTGAGTACTTTTTCTTCACAGGCACACTTTCTCTGGAGTCTCGTAGCCATTTATACATCCGTCATGCGCTGATCAGCCTGATTATGTGCGCATTGTTAATGCGCTATTTTTATTTGCAAAGCCAATGGCGGCGTCAGCAACAAGCTGAATTACAAGCACGTTTAAAAGCCTTACAAGCGCGTATTCAGCCACATTTTTTATTCAACAGTCTCAACAGTATTGCCAGTTTAATTGATTCAGACCCAGCCAGAGCAGAGCATGCCATTTTAGATTTATCTGACTTATTTAGAGCCAGTTTAAGTAAGGTCAATACCCTTTCCACTTGGCAGGAAGAAAAAACCCTCGCCAAACAATATTTATCCATCGAGCAATACCGGCTGGGCAAGCGCCTGCATGTGGTTTGGGAAGTTAACAGCGTGCCGCACGACCTGCCCATGCCTCACTTAACCCTGCAACCTTTATTAGAGAACGCCATTATTTATGGTATTCAACCTAGCGTCCAAGGAGGCAGCATTGAGATCAATGCGCAGTATGTGCAAGGCATATTCAAAGTTCAGGTCAGCAATCCTTTTATGCCCTGCGCCAACAGTAAAAACACCCATGGCACACGTTTAGCCCTAAATAATATAGAAGCTCGTTTAAAGGTGTTGTTTGGCCCCAATGCTCGCTTAATCATTCAACAACAACTTAATCGCTATATCGTGAGTCTAAGCTACCCTTGCTCTAGACCCTCAGCTGAGGCCACTACAGATGAGAATTTTAATCGCAGACGATGAACCTTTGGCGCGTCAACGCTTAATGCGTTTACTTAAACAAATGAACCACTGCACTGTGCTGCAACCCTGCGCAGAAAACGGTCAACAAGCCTTAGAGCTGGTGGAATCATTAAAACCCGATGTGCTGCTCTTAGATATTGGTATGCCAGGGCTCGATGGTCTACAAGTGGCCGCCCAGCTGTGTAACAGCCCAACAGCACCCGCCATTATTTTTTGCACAGCCCATGATGAGCATGCCCTGCAAGCTTTTACGGTCAGTGCCAGTGACTACTTGGTTAAACCTATACGCGCCGAGCAACTAGCAGCTGCGTTAGCAAAAGCCCAGCGGCTTAATCCAGCACAGTTAGCGGCACTGTCTCGCGCACCGCAAAGTTTCAATACGCCACGCAGTCACCTCAGCGCCCGCAGCCATAGGGGGCTTGAATTGATTCCATTGGATGATGTCATTCATTTTTTTGCTGACAGTAAATATGTGGTGCTGCGCCACACTCAAGGCGAAACACTGCTGGATGACTCATTAAAGTCCCTTGAAAAAGAGTTTGGTGAACGTTTTTTACGGATTCATCGCAATGCTTTAGTGAGCCCCAATCATATTGAGCGCTTACAGCGTAACCCCCAAGGCCAATACCAATTGTATCTGCGCGGGGCACCTGAACCCTTAACGGTAAGTCGTCGCCATGTGAGCTTGGTACGCAAATTTATGGACAGTCTCTAGTTATCGGTCAAGTCTGCGCAGCTGCATGAGGCAAGGCAGCGCTGTGCCTGTTATCATCGGTTTTATACACATTGATAACTTGGATTAAAACTATGTCTTTGAGTGAAGAACCTATAACAGAACTGCGTATTGCCACCCGAAAAAGCGCCCTAGCACTTTGGCAGGCGGAGTTTGTTAAAGCCGAACTTGAGGCTGCTCACCCCCAGTTAACAGTCACCTTAGTGCCCATGGTCAGTCGCGGCGATCAATTACTGGACTCGCCCTTGGCAAAAATTGGTGGCAAAGGTCTCTTTGTAAAAGAGCTGCAAAGTGCGCTGATGGAAAAAAGAGCCGACATTGCGGTGCACTCTATGAAAGATGTGCCCATGGAATTTCCAGAAGGCTTGGATCTATTCTGTATTTGCGAACGTGAAGACCCGCGAGATGCTTTTGTTTCAAACCATTATGCCAGCCTCGATGAACTGCCCGAAGGCAGCATTGTCGGCACTTCCAGCCTGAGACGCCAAGCACAAATTTTGGCCCAGCGACCTGACTTGGTGGTTAACTTTTTGCGAGGCAATGTCAACACCCGTTTGGCCAAACTGGATGCCGGTGAGTACGATGCCATTATTCTCGCCGCTGCGGGTTTATTGCGCTTAGGTTTTGCCGAGCGGATTCGTAGCAGCTTAGACGTCAGCAAGCATTTACCTTCCGGTGGCCAAGGTGCAGTAGGCATTGAGTGCCGTAGCGATGATACGGCCATTCACCAGCTACTCGAGCCTTTACACCACCCAGCCACGGCAGCGCGAGTCACTGCAGAACGTGCCCTGAATAAACACCTTAATGGCGGTTGCCAAGTACCCATTGCCTGCTATGCAGTACTAGAAGACGACGATCAGCTTTGGCTGCGCGGTTTTGTCGGTCAGCCCGACGCATCAACTTTGCTGTATGCCGAGCGCCGTGCCCATAAAGATGACGCTGAGGCATTGGGCATCCAAGTTGCTGAAGACCTGTTAGCACAGGGTGCTGGAGAAATTCTTGCAGTACTTTATGCTGAGGAGACGCCAATCACGTGAAACAGTGGCGTGTATTAATCACTCGACCAACAGCTGACAGCGCGGTGCTGGCTGAGCTGTTGGCTGAGCACAATATTTACAGCAGTAGCCTGCCGCTTTTAGAGATTCAAGCACTGCCGGAAACCCCCGAACAGCGCACTTTAATACTTAATCTTGATCAATACTGTGCAGTGGTGGTGGTCAGCAAACCGGCGGCAATCCTGGGTCTCGAGCGTGTTGATCAATACTGGCCACAACCCCCAGCGCAACAGCATTGGTTTACCGTGGGTGCTGGCACCGGCCAGATTTTGGCTGACTATGGGCTTGCGGTGAGCTGGCCCAGCAGTGGCGACGACAGCGAGGCGTTACTGGCTTTGCCGAAGTTTAAAGAAACCCTGAGCACTCATAATCCACGGGTATTAATTATGCGCGCTGATGTTGGCCGGAACTTCCTTTCCGAACAACTTAGACAAGCGGGTGCTCAGGTGGATTTTTTACCCCTTTATCGCAGGCACTTACCGGATTATCCTACGGCTACACTGGTAAAACGTATCCAGCAGGACAATCTCAATGGCTTAGTGGTGAGCAGTGAGCAAGGCCTGCGCCATTTAATTGAGCTGGCTGGCGAACAGTGGCCAGAACTGGCATCTTTAGCATTATTTGTACCCAGTCCACGGGTTGCTAATATTGCCCGAGAGCTAGGCGCACAGCATGTTATTGATTGCCGCGGTGCCAATAACCAGGCCGTATTAAAGGCCTTAGCGGCACATTCCGCACCCTCCGCATAAGGAATTGAGTTATGACCCAACCATCAGACAAGCCCGAAGAGAAAAAGGAAGTCACTGCTGCAGACTCTGCCAAGCAAGGCAAGACGCCCAAAGCTGAGCACAATAAAGCTCAAGCCAAGCGTCAGGACAAGGCAAAACAACAGGCTCAAGATAAAACAGATCAAACAAAAACAGCAGAGCAGGTCAAAACAGCGGCGCAGCAATCCACTGCAGCACAGCCAGCCGCTGATAAAAAAGACAAGCCCACCGAACGCAAACCAACCGAGCATGCTGCGACGTCAAGCTCTGGCGCTAAAGGCATTGCTATAGTGGCGTTAATTCTGAGTTTGGGTGGTTTGGGCGCCGGCGGCTGGAGCATTATGCAAATGCAAGCGGCGGCCGATCTTAACTTGCAACAACAGCAGCAACTCGCTGCTATGCGCGAACAATCGACGAGCATGCAAGAGCAAGCCGCAGATTTGGCTAGCCGTGAGCAACAGCTTACCCAACAGCTGGCACAATTGCCTAGCGCCAGCCGCTTACAACAAGACCGCGATTTACTTGCCGACTTGCAGGCTGAACAGCAGCAGTTTTCACAGCGTCTAGAAACTGTATTAGGCGCCAGCCGCCAAGACTGGCGTCTCGCTGAAGCTGAACACTTATTACGCATGGCCAGCTTACGCTTAACCGCCTTACACGATACCACCAGTGCGCGCTTTCTCTTAGAGGCAGCTGACTTGATCCTCATGGAGCAAGATGACCCCGCAGCTTTCGCTGCTCGCGAACAGCTGGCACACAGTATCCTAGCCCTCAAAACGGATAAAGGCTTAGATCGTACCGGACTCTTTGTGCAACTGGGCGCGCTACACAAGTTAACCAGTCAGCTCACCGCGCTTGCCCCTGAATTTACCCAAGGTCAAGGCGCTCAAGATAAAAGTGGTCGTTGGGGTCGGTGGTGGGAAGAAATCTCCCGTTATGTGCGTATTGATTTTAATGCCGACCAACAGATCCAACCTTTGCTGGCTGGGGAAAGCTTAACCCAAGTGCGCTTAGCCATTGGTCTTGCCCTAGAGCAAGCACAATGGGCGGCGCTCAATGGTGCCACCGAGGTTTACCAGCAAGCTTTGCAACAAGCGCTGGACATCCTCAACAACCACTTTGACAGCACTGATCAACAGGTCATCGCCATTGCTGAGCAAATCAATGCTTTATTCGAGCAAAAAGTGCATCAAGAACTGCCTGATTTAAATACCGCGCTGATCACCTTGCAAGCCTATATCAACAGCCGCTCGACCCCTCAGGACAGCACTGCAGAGGAGTCTAACTGATCATGAAACGCACTTTTCTAATTTTACTGCTGGTGGTCGTGGTTTCTGCTGCGCTCGGCATGTTCATTGTTGAAGACCCGGGTTACGTGCTGATTGCATGGAAGTCATTTCGCTACGAATCCAGTCTTTGGCTATTTTTCGCAGTCTTTGCTGTACTGATAACGGTACTCTATGGCATCCGCACAGTCTTTAAAATGGCTTTACTGTCCACTGGGCTGATCAACCCTTGGTCACGCCGCAATCAACATCGGCGCTTACGCAATGCCGCTGAACTGGGTACTTTAGAGCTTGCTCAAGGGGACTGGAAAAATGCTTTACGGCACTTAAAGCGCGCAGCCCAAGGTGAAGCTCAACCCTTAGCCTACTTGTTAGGTGCTGCCCGCGCTGCGGAAAAACTTGGCCAAAGCGACGAAGCTGATCAACTGCTGGAACAAGCACTCGAGCAGCAGCCCTCCGCTGATCTGGCAATTGCCTTAGTGCATGCTGAGCTGCAAGAGCAACGGGCCGATGATTTAGGCGCGCAAGAAACTCTGCAAGCCATGCATGAGCTGCACCCGCAAAACACTGAGGTGCTGTTGCGCCTGCAGGCACTCTTACGTCAGCGACAAGACTGGTCAGGCTTAATTGGCCTGTTGCCAGCTTTGCGTAAATGCAAGCAAATCAGCGCCGAACAGCTGCACAACATTGAGTATCAAGCTTGGTCAGGCCGTTTAGCAGCTGCCTCGCACAGCGACTCACAAGATCGCGAGCAAGCGCTAAAATCCCTCGACACTGCTTGGCAAGGGCTTTCAGACCGACTGAAAAACAATCAACAGCTGGTTGCGGCTTATGCTACTGAGCTGCTGCGCTTAGCAGCCCATGAGCAGGCTGAGTCTTTATTACGCCGCGCCTTGCGTAACCAGTTAAATGATGAACTGATTGACCTCTATGGTCGCGCCCAAGCTAAAGATGCGGCCCGCCAATTACAGCTGGCTGAAAGCTGGCTCAAACAACAGCCTGACAACCCAACTCTACTGCGCACCTTAGGTCGTCTCAGCATTCGCAATCAACTTTGGGGTAAAGCCCGTGATTATTTTGAAAGCAGCTTAAAGCTGGATCGCCAAGCACACACCTGTGTTGAATTAGCGCGCTTACTGAGCCACTTAGGGGAAACCCAGCGCAGTAACCAGCTGTTTGCAGAAAGCTTTCAATTACTCGAGCAGTCTGTGCCGGCGCTACCAGCACCAGCAGTAGAACCCGCTCAAGGATAATTTATCCAGACAGCGCAGCGTATCAGCCCTAAACTGCTACGCTGCAATGCGCTTAACCCTTTATCACTGTGTGATAGTAAGGAGATGCAATGCAGTTACCTGCCACTCGGTCGTTATTCTTACTGGCTTTTCTTGGTTGCTTAGGTCTAATCGCCATAGCACTCTACCTTGAGCATGTACTAGGCATCGAACCTTGCCCTCTGTGCCATGTGCAGCGCTTTGCAGTGGTCTTATTTGGGGTGATCTGTTTATTAGCAGCCATACACAACCCAGCGCGCCTCGGGCAACGTATTTATGCTGTGCTGGGCAGTCTCGCTGCAGCTTTTGGCATTGCCACCGCAGGCCGACAAATTTGGTTGCAAGGTTTACCTAAAGACCAACTGCCAGCTTGCTTGCCCTCTTTAGAGTTTATGCTGGAAGCCTTCCCACTGCAGGAAGTGATCAGCAAAATGCTGCATGGCACAGCGGACTGTGCTGAGGTAACTTGGACACTACTGGGCTTAAACATTGCTGAGCTGAGCATGATTAATTTCTTAACCATGCTGGCTTTCAGTGTGTTCATTGTATTGCGTAAAAGCAGTTAGCCCCAAGGCGACTGCTGTTACCCACTAGCCTTTCAAAGGCACCAAGCGTGGCGCAATCATATTCTCTGGACGCAAAATATCGGCCAGCAGCTCGTCATCTAAGAGCTGCTCTTCACGCACCAACTCCAACACACTGCGATCACTTTCCAGCGCTAATTTAGCAATCCGCGTGGCATTGTCATAACCAATGTATGGATTTAGGGCGGTGATCAAACCGATGGAGTTTTCCATCAATGAGCGGCAACGCTCTTCATTGGCAGTGATCCCTTGCACACAGTGTTCACGCAACATATCCATGGCACGGCGCAATAAGCGAATGGAATCAAACATTTTCCAAGCAATCAATGGCTCCATCACATTGAGCTGTAACTGCCCTGCTTCTGCTGCCAAAGTGAGCGATAAATCATTACCAATCACTTCGTAAGCCACTTGGCTAACTGCTTCGGGAATCACCGGATTGACTTTACCCGGCATAATAGAGCTGCCTGGCTGACGTGCTGGCAAATTGATTTCATTGATCCCAGTACGTGGGCCGCTGGATAATAAGCGCAAATCATTACAGATTTTCGACAGTTTCACTGCAGTACGTTTGAGCATGCCGGAAAACAGCACAAAAGAGCCCATATCTGAAGTGGCTTCAATCAGGTTCGGTGCAGCTTTAATCGGGTAGCCGCATAGCGCCGCTAAACGCTCAACCGCAATGCCTTGATAGCGTGGGTCGGCGTTGATTCCCGTACCAATTGCAGTACCGCCGATATTCACCTCGGTAAATAAATCATTAGCGAGGCTTTTTAAACGCTTTAAGTCTTCGTTCAAGTTGGCTGCAAAAGCTTTAAATTCCTGCCCTAAAGTCATAGGCACCGCATCTTGCAACTGGGTACGGCCCATTTTTAGCACATGGGAAAACTCATCACTTTTATCATCAAAGGCGTCAATTAAGCCTGCTAAGCTTTGCAATAAATCATTGTGCCCTAACAACAACCCGACACGGATAGCCGTTGGGTAGGCATCATTGGTGGACTGCGCCATATTCACATCATTATTGGGGTGTAAATGCTGGTAATCACCCTTTTGTTTGCCCATGTGCTCTAAAGCAAGGTTGGCAATAACTTCATTGGCATTCATATTGGTTGAAGTGCCTGCACCACCTTGGATCATGTCAACGATAAACTGATCATGGTGCTTGCCTTCAATTAATTGTGTACAAGCCGCGGAAATCGCCGCATGCTTGTTATCAGTCAAATAACCTAACTGATGGTTGGCATCGGCAGCCGCATGTTTAACCATCGCCAGCGCTGCAACAAAGTTCGGGTAATGGGATAAAGGCACACCTGAGAGGTGGAAATTATGCATAGCCCGCAACGTCTGAATACCGTAATACGCATCTTTAGGGACAGGCAAAGAGCCTAATAAATCATGCTCAGAACGAAACTCTGCTGCTGTCATCTGTTACACACCCCGTTATTTTTAAAATTTTAATAGCCAAATAATCGAATTTTATGCTTTTCAAGCCATTAATGCGAACCCTAATGCTAAATTAATTATGACAAAAGGCCCTAAAACAACCTGTGGATAACTCTTGAGCAGTGGCATCACTGCCCTGCAAAACCACTTGAGGCTTTTTCGCTCAGCACGCAAGTCATTGATTCTAAACATCTTTTACAGATTAAGCGCGAAATAAAAATGACTATCCAGTCCATGCCCGCTGTGGATAACCCTGTGCGCGACTTTATCGCCAACTTTTATTTTATGGCTCGTCAGCTGCGCCTTCTGCACTCAAACCCATCTCTGCAATGCTGCGCAAACGCCCCACCACCTTGGCATTCACCGTACCTTCTGGGAACTGACCCTCTTCATCAGCACAGCCCACTTCTGCGTCACTTAACAAGGCCAGTGCCTGATCCACATGACTCACGGTATAAATATGGAACAAGCCATCGCGCACTGCTTGCACCACAGTTTCATCCAACAGCAGGTTATTAATGTTGGACTGGGGAATGATCACCCCATGCTCACCCGTTAGGCCGCGAGCTTTACAGAGACGGAAAAAACCTTCAATTTTCTCATTCACACCCCCCACCGATTGCACCTCACCAAACTGGCTGATCGAGCCAGTAATGGCAAAAGACTGTTTTAACGGGGTATGGGAAAGCGCTGAAATCAACGCGCAGACTTCACCTAGTGAAGCACTGTCACCGTCCACATAACCGTAGGACTGCTCCAAAGCAATGCTGGCAGAAATCGCTAAAGGAAACTCTTGAGCATAGCGGCTGCCCAAGTAACCGGTCAGGATCATCACCCCTTTTGAGTGGATCGACTGCCCTAAGCTCACTTCACGCTCAATATCAACAATACCGCTGGTGCCGGGATAAACTGAAGCCGATATGCGTGCAGGGGCGCCAAAAGCAGTGTCACCGGTGGCCAATACAGTCAAACCATTGCAGCGGCCGATGGCTGCTTTTTCCGTATCAATTAAGATCACCCCTGATAACATGTCATCCATAATACGTGCTGAAACACGGCCGGTACGTTCTCTACGGGCGGCAATGGCACTGTCCACATGCGGCACATCAGTCAACTCAACACCTGCTAAACCTCTAAAGAAATCCGCCTCACTGACCACTTGAAACAAGTCAGCCAAGCTGGCGGAAATGCGCTCTTTATGTTCAGCTAAGCGCGCGCTGTAACGCGCCAACTGCCGCACTGCAGGTGCGGTCAATGCCGCCAACCCCTCTTCACGGGTGCGGGTACAGAGTAATTGCGCAAACTGATCGAGGGTGTCATCTAGCAGGGGGATCTCTTCATCAAAATCCACCAGCATGCGAAACATTTCTTGGAAATCCGGATCCAGTTCTTGCAGTGCGTAATACAGCTCCCGTGAACCCACCACCACCACTTTGACCTGCAAAGGGATCACCTGTGGTGTTAAGGTCGCTGCGGCCAGCCGCCCCAGCTCCAACAACGGCGACTCCATCTTTAACTGCTGCGAATGCAGGGCACGTTTCAATGCATCCCAGACAAAAGGCTCAGAAAGAATTTTCTCTGCCTCTAAAATCAAATAACCGCCATTGGCACGGTGCAAAGCACCCGAGCGCAACTGACGGTAATTGGTATAGAGCACGCCTTGCTCTGTGGTGTACTCAATACGCCCAAATAAATTGTCATAGGTGGGGTGTGACTCAAACACCACCGGCGCACCTTCACTCGGTGTATGGCCGACAACTAAATTAGGGCTGTACTGCTCTTCCAGTAATTTACGTGCCACAGCATCACTGTGTTCTTCATCCACCAACTGCTCAACCACGGTTTTTAGCAGGTTGTCTTGCATGGCTTGTAAATAAGCGACTACACAGGGGTGCTCAGCATATTTTTTAACCAGTGGAGTAAGCAAAGGTTCTAGCGCCAGCGCGATGGTTTCCTCATTGAGCTCACGCAGTTGGTTGCTGGATTCACGCTTCCACAAAGGTAAGCTGGAAAGCTCTTTATTGAGCTGTTCCTCAAGCACCGCAATGTCTTCATGAAACTGCTCGCGCTCACTATCTGGGCGCTGGGCAAACTCAGCCTCATCCAGTGCTTTACCTTCATACATTGGGGTAAAGGCAATATTGCTGCTGTCGCGGTAGAGTGCAATGTTCTTTTCTAAAGCCAGCTTTTCAACAACATCCAAGGCGCGGTCATAGCGTTGGTTAAAGCCCCGATCTATGGCGCTTTTCTTTTGTTGCCAAGCAGGGGTTTCAAACACCGCAGGAAAGGTGGCCAGCAGGTTATCAAGCAATGTGTTGATATCCGCACAAAACTGACTGCCTTCACCGGGCGGTAGCTGTAGAGCTTGCGGCTCGCGAAACTCAGTAAAATTATTCACATACAACCAGTCTGCTGGTGCAGGCCTGAGCTTGGCTTGCTCTGTCAAATAACGTTTTGCATACGAAAAACGCCCGGTACCCGACTCGCCCATAACAAACACGTTATAACCGGTGCGTTGCATGGCGATACCAAATTGTAAGGCCTGCACAGCACGGGTTTGCCCCAACACGCCGGTTAAGGGCTCGAGTTCATCGGTGCTGGAAAAATCAAAATATTCATTAAAAGTACGGGTCAGTTGTTCAGGTAATAAACGCTGGGCATTTACAGTTGATTCAGGCATGAATATTCCTTGCAGCCGATAGCAATATCGCGAAGTAAAATAGGGGGTTTTGGCTGTGCTGATTGCAACTTAGCAAAGCCGATTGACAAGACTGGCGTTGTTTGTTGTGAACTTACCGCCAAAGAGCGCATGTTTACAGTGCTAAACGGTTTAGTACAGCACGCGCAGCACACTAACCGCACTCAAAGACGGTTAGTCTACCTTAAATAACGGGTGAGCTATATGTTGATTAGTCTGCGCATTTTATACACAGCCGCGCTGTTGGCATGGCTTCAAGACGGGCAATGTTAATCGGCTCAGCACACTGCTCACATTCGCCGTATGTGCCTTCATCCAGGCGCTCAAGTGCCAATTGCACTTCTTTGATGCCTTCCCGTGCGTCGGCTAGCAAACCTTGCAAAACCATATCGTTCTGCCGCTCGGTTGCCTGCTCGGAAAAGCTTTGCGCATGGCTGCGTGACAGATCACGCTCAATGGCTTGCGCGCGTACTTGGTATTCTTTATTGAGGGCTTCTAAACGTGCCCGAACAGCATTCTCTGCCATAACCACCTCTACTGATCCATGACCATTCAAATTGTAGTTGCAAGCACACTTTAAGGCTCACTGATGCCCGTATTGTGCAGCAACCACTTGAGCTAGCAGGCAATGAAAGAATTTGCCCAGCTCTGATTAATTCACAGCTGCACAAACCCTTTTATAACAATCACCCTTTACACTATACCTTGCGCCAGCATTGCATCAGCAACTTTTACGAAACCTGCAATATTAGCGCCTTTCAAATAGTTGACAGTGCCATCTTCACCGCGCCCATAGTGCACGCAAGCCGCATGAATATTTTGCATAATACCGTGTAATTTGGCGTCCACCTCACCGTCCGTCCACAGCAAGCGCATGGCGTTCTGGCTCATTTCTAAACCACTGACCGCCACACCTCCGGCGTTGGATGCTTTACCCGGTGCATATAAAATGCCTTTCTCAATAAACAAATCCACTGCTTCTAAGGTGGATGGCATGTTGGCGCCTTCTGCCACACAAATACAGCCATTTTTAATCAGTGCAAGGGCATCTGCCACATCCAACTCATTTTGCGTGGCGCACGGCAAAGCAATATCACATTTAAGCCCCCATGGACGTTGCCCAGGCAAGAACTCTAAGCCATAGTGCTCAGCCATTTCTTGGATACGGCCACGGCGCACGTTTTTCAGATCCATCAGGTACTTCCAATGTTCACTGTCCATGCCTTCATCGAAGTACACCGTACCGCCCGAGTCAGATAAGGAAATCACCTTACCGCCCAGCTCAATGACTTTCTGCGCTGCATACTGCGCCACGTTACCTGAACCAGAAATGGCTACACGCTGCCCTTCAAAACGACGCTTAGCGCTTTTCAGCATTTCTTCGGCAAAGTACACACAGCCGTAACCGGTGGCTTCAGGACGAATTAAGCTACCACCGTAGGTCATGCCTTTACCGGTTAACACCGAAGTGAACTCATTGGCCAGACGCTTGTATTGGCCAAACATAAAGCCGACCTCGCGGGCACCGACACCAATATCCCCTGCGGGAACATCCAGGTTGTGGCCAATATGGCGAAACAGCTCGGTCATAAAGGACTGACAGAAGCGCATCACTTCATTATCAGTTTTACCTTTAGGGTTAAAGTCAGAACCGCCTTTACCACCACCCATCGGCAGTGAAGTCAGTGAGTTCTTAAAAACTTGCTCAAAAGCTAAGAATTTCAAAACACCCAAGTTAACCGACGGGTGGAAACGAATACCGCCTTTGTAGGGACCAATGGCGCTGTTCATTTGGATACGGTAGCCACGGTTCACATGTACTTTGCCGGCATCATCCACCCAAGGCACGCGGAATAAGATCACTCGCTCAGGCTCAACCATACGTTCAATGATGCCCGCTTTCATGTAGTGAGGGTTGTCTTCTAGAAAAGGCCAGAGTGTACGCAACACTTCTTCAACGGCCTGATGAAACTCCGGTTGATCAGGGTCACGTTGCTTGATGTGGGATAAAAACGCTTCAAGTGTTTGGGACATAATAAGCCTCAGCTAGTAGTACAATCTTTACAAACCAGCTTACTTTATCAGTGCTATAGGCGCTTACGATAGAAAAATTAACATTATTTTAAATGTTGCAGTGTTTGCCTAACGCCCAGACGCAACTTAAATGACCTTAGAGTCAGCAGCCAGTCGACTTGAAGCCAATTATACCCTTAGATGAAATACAAGGCGCTCTTTGGTTGGCATTGCTGATCTGTTAGCCCATGTTTTCTAAATCAAACCTTTATACAGTTTGAGTTTAAGGCGCTCATTCAGCGAGTGTTTATCACGACAAAACAAAATGCTCTTTTTTCTCAGCACATTAACCGTATACTATTAGGCTTCGCAGGAGAGAGGGTGCATTACCGTCCACCCCGCCGAAGGCGCAAACTCCCATAAACGCTCAGGCTCATGTACTGCGACTCAATTTAAATCCGCCAACTGGAGAGCGATTGCCGGAGCAATCCACCGAAGGGGCAAAGCAGCCAAGCGCTGCATAAACTCTCAGGTACACAGGACAGAGGGAGAGGCATTACTGTCAGCAGGAGTCCTGCGTGCTTACTCATATTTTTGTGATTGCCATTACCGCTGAAGCCATGTCTGGGGCACTTGCCGCTGGGCGACGTAATATGGACTTGTTCGGTGTCGGCCTGATTGCCTTTATCACCGCTTTGGGCGGCGGCACTGTACGCGACATGTTGCTGGGCAACTACCCAGTCACTTGGACGCAACACCCACTGTACATTTACCTCACCATTGGTGCAGGCCTAGCGACCATTTTGGTGGCGCGTTTTATCCATAAGCTCAACCAGTTCTTTCTGGTGCTGGACTCCATGGGGTTAATCGCCTTCACCATTATTGGCTGTAATATCGCCTTAAAGCTGGGCTATGAAACCCCTGTGGTGGTGATGTCAGGTATGACCACGGGGATTTTCGGCGGAATTTTGCGCGATATTATGTGTAACCGCACCCCGCAAGTCTTACGCCATGAGTTGTACGCCAGCGTGTCTATGGTGGTGGCTTTTGTGTATTTATTTCTGATGTGGTTGGGCGTGCCTGAAGTAACCAACACATGGGCTACTTTCTTCTTTGGTTTGCTATTGCGCTTGTCAGCTATTCGCTGGCACCTGTCACTGCCTGTCTTCTCTTACTCACCGGGCCGTTGGGATGATTAAAGTGGCGGATTCGCTCACTCTATTCATCCTAGCAAGCTGTTCGCGCACGGGAATAAGCAAAACAAGCACCCAAACAAAAAAACCCCAAAAAGCTCAACTGACTTTTTGGGGTTAATCAACCGCTGCAGCATAACTACGCGGATTTTTCTGTATTAAAGCAAATTATGCTTTGCTACGCGCCTGACGCTTGCGCTCAGTTTCGGTCAAGTATTTCTTGCGTATCCGAATGGACTGCGGGGTGACCTCAACCAGCTCATCATCTTCAATAAACTCAAGCGCTTGCTCTAAGCTGAAAACAATCGGCGGTACCAATGCTGTGGTATCTTCTTTACCAGAAACACGCATGTTATCTAGGCGCTTTGCGCGGGTTGGGTTGACAGCCAAGTCATTGTCACGGCTGTTAATACCAATCACTTGCCCTTCATAAACCTCTTCACCTGGATTCAAGAACAGCTGCCCACGCTCTTGCAAGGTCTCCAAAGAATACGTCAGTGCTTTGCCTGTGGCCATGGAGACCAACACGCCATTTTGACGGCTGGTAACTTCGCCACTCTTGATCGGCCCATAGTGGCTAAACATCCCGGTCAAGATACCGGTACCTGAAGTCATGGTCATAAATTCGTTACGGAAACCAATTAAACCACGGGCAGGTACTGTGTACTCTAAACGGATACGGCCTTTACCGTCTGGCACCATGTCGCTGAGCTCACCTTTACGTAAACCGAACTGCTCCATAATTGCGCCTTGGTGCTGCTCTTCAATGTCGATGATGACATTTTCGTAGGGCTCTTGCTTGACACCATCAATTTCTTTAATCACCACCTCGGGGCGGGAAATGGCCAGTTCGTAACCCTCACGACGCATGGTTTCAATCAAGACTGACAAGTGCAACTCACCACGACCGGACACTTCAAACTTGTCCACATCGTCGCCCTGCTCAACACGCAACGCCACGTTATGCAGCAGCTCTTTTTCAAGACGCTCTTTAAGGTTACGGCTGGTGACGTACTTACCTTCTTTACCGGCAAAAGGCGAGTCATTGACTTGGAAAGTCATGCTCACGGTGGGCTCGTCAACACTGAGTGGCGGTAGCGCCTCAACGTGGTCTTGATCACACAGGGTGTCGGAAATAAATAAAGGCTCAAAACCACTGATACAAACAATATCACCCGCTTGGGCTTGCTCAACATCAACCCGCTGCAGACCATGGTGGCCCATCAGTTTTTGAATGCGGCCATTACGGCGCTTACCATCCACCCCAATGGAAGTCACAGGGCTGTTCGTTTTAATGCGACCGCGCACAATACGGCCAATACCAATTACACCGAGGTAATTGTTGTAGTCCAGTGCAGAAATTTGCATTTGGAAAGGGCCATCTAAATCCACTTTAGGTGGCTCAACATAGTCAACAATGGCCTGGAATAAAACATCCATATTCTCAGTCATTTCTTCTGGATCTAAACCCGAGATACCATTGAGTGCACTGGTATAGACAATGGGAAAGTCCAACTGCTCTTCAGTGGCACCTAGGTTATCAAACAGGTCAAACACCTGATCCACCACCCAGTCAGGGCGTGCACCAGGGCGGTCTACTTTGTTAACCACCACTATTGGGCTGAGGCCCGACTGAAACGCTTTTTGGGTTACAAAGCGGGTTTGTGGCATGGGTCCGTCAATGGAGTCAACCACCAACAACACGCAGTCCACCATGCTCATCACCCGCTCTACTTCACCACCGAAGTCAGCGTGGCCTGGAGTATCAACGATATTGATATTGTAGTCATTCCATTTAATGGCGGTGTTTTTCGCCAAAATGGTAATACCACGTTCAATTTCTTGCTCGTTGGAGTCCATCACTCGGTCAGAACCCAACTCTTGACGCTCTAGGGTTCCAGAGGCACGTAACAACGCATCAACCAAGGTGGTTTTACCGTGGTCAACGTGGGCGATGATGGCAATATTGCGTAAATTCTCAATCACTAGCTTATCTCAAATAAAATTATGTAGGCTGCACGCAACATGCGTCAGCTCGATGCAAATTCAACAGGCTGTTAACGGTCTGGCGGGCGTAATTGCTGCGGCATGGGCACACAGCGCCACAAACGAACCAATAATAGATGTCTAATCATGGGTGGTGGTTTGCGTGTCTGTGCTGCTTGGTGTCAGGACGATAAACACGCACATTTGCATAACCTTCATGCAATAAATGATGAGCATGCAGCTTGCTCATTATACCCTGATCGCAATACAACAAGTATTGACGACTGGGATCTAAATCTTTAAAGCGGCTGTTGATTGCATAAAAAGGCACGCTCAACTGCTCAATACCGGCCAGCTGTAACGGCTGATCTTCTGCTTCATTAGGGTGGCGAATATCAATGACGATCTGTCCTGCTAAAGCTTGCGCCACTTCTTCCACATGAATATCTTTGCCCAACTCATCGAGCACCTTATCCATAGTTACGCGGCTAGCACGCTCGATTGCCCGTTGCAAAATGCTGGCGTCTAAACGCTGTTCTTCACGCTCAACGCGGCCCAGCTTGGCGCGGGTTCTCGGGTTGACCGAAATCACGCCACAGTACTCCGGCATGTTTTCCGCAAATTCTGCAGTGCCAATCTCAACTGCAGTACTGATAATGTCTTGCTTGTGGGCTGTGGCCAGCGGCCGTATCACCAGTTTATCGGTGGCTTTATCAATCACCGCTAAGTTGGTGATGGTTTGGCTGGAGACCTGGGAAATGGCTTCGCCGGTCACTAAGCTATCGAGCTCCAATTGATCGGCCACTTGCTCAGCGGCTTTAAACATCATCCGTTTCAACACCACACCCATGTGGCCGTTATCCACATTTTCTAAAATATCACCGAGCACTTCTTCAAAAGGCACACTGACAAACAACACTCGATGTGAGCGTCCGTACTTTTCCCACAAATAATGGGCAACTTGTTTAACGCCCAATTCGTGGGCATGACCACCCAAATTGAAAAAGCAAAAATGGGTGAGCACACCGCGGCGCATCATTTGATAAGCAGCCACTGTGGAATCAAAACCACCGGACATCAACACTAAAGATTGCTCAACGGTACCCAAAGGGTAACCACCGATACCTTCATGGCGCTGATATTCAAGTAACAATCTATTGTGGCGCACCTCACAGCGCACCTCGACTTCTGGGCGACGTAAATCAATGCCTGCCGCGCCGCAAGGAAAATTCAGCTGGCTACCCACATAGCGTTCAACATCAACTGAGGTGAAATCGTGTTTACCGATCCGCTTACAACGTACCGCAAAGGTGCGTCCTTTAACCAGCTCACCATAATGGTCTTTACAGCGCTGGGCGATATCCTCTAAATCACCTAAGGGGTACTCAAGTACTTGGAAGAAGTGCGCGATACCCGGCGTGCAGCTTAAGCGCGTATACAACTCTTGCAGTTGCGCAGGATCATCGAGCTGAGTTTCCAGCTCAAGGTTATCCCATTCACCACGTACTTTGACCTCAGGATCCAGATCACGCAGTACAGTACGTATATTGCGAGCCAACTGGCGCAAAAACTGACGGCGCACAGGACGGCTTTTAATGGTGATTTCAGGAAAAGATTTTAGAATTAATTTCATGGTACAAATAGGTCGCTAAGATGGGTTACCAAAGCAACCGCAAAAATGGGCGCAAATGATAGCATATTTTTCTTGAAAACGCTCAAATAACCAACAGTCACGACACAATTAGCAGTGCATCGCGACTGTTTATTAAGAAACTACTGGCTTAACAGCTGTAATACAGCTCATATTCCAAAGGATGAACAAAGGTGCGCACCCGCAGTTCTTCCTCTGCCTTTAAGGCGATAAAAGCGTCTAAAAACTCATGGGTAAAGACACCGCCGCGCACAAGGAACTCACGATCTGCATCTAACGCCTCTAAGGCTTCTTTTAAGCTGCCACACACTTGGGGAATTTGCTTCGATTCTTCAGGCGGAAGGTCATAGAGGTTTTTGTCTGCCGCATCACCGGGATGAATGCGGTTTTGAATACCGTCTAAACCTGCCATTAATAAGGCTGCAAAAGCCAAGTAGGGGTTCGCTGATGGATCAGGAAAGCGCGCTTCGATGCGTCGCCCTTTAGGGCTGTTCACATAAGGAATACGAATTGAGGCAGAACGGTTGCGCGCCGAGTACGCCAGCATCACTGGCGCTTCAAAACCCGGCACTAAACGCTTGTAAGAGTTGGTTGAAGGGTTGGTCAAAGCATTCAACGCTTTACCGTGCTTAATAATTCCGCCGACAAAGTACAACGCATTATCTGACAGCCCAGCATAACCCTCACCTGAAAAGGTGTTCTGCCCTGCTAACGCAATTGACATGTGCACATGCATGCCCGAGCCGTTATCACCAAACAGCGGCTTAGGCATAAAAGTTGCGGTGCGCCCGTAAGCATCGGCCACGTTATGTACCACATACTTTAAAGCCTGCACTTCGTCGGCTTTAGCTACTAGGGTATTAAACTGGGTACCAATTTCATTCTGCCCTGCGGTGGCCACTTCATGGTGGTGCACTTCAACCACTTGACCCATTTCTTCGAGGGCATTGCACATCGCAGTGCGAATTTCATGGTCAAAATCCTTAGGCATCGTCGGCATATAACCGCCTTTAACGCCCACGCGATGACCTTTATTACCGCCTTCAATTTCAGCGTCACTGTTCCAAGCTGCTTGCTCAGAGTAGATTTTAAACATAGAGCCAGAAATATCAGACTTAAACTGCACCTGATCAAAAATAAAAAACTCAGGCTCAGGACCAACAAATACGGTGTCGCCAATCCCGGTGGACTTTAAATACTTTTCTGCTCGGGAAGCAATTGCCCTAGGGTCGCGGTCGTAACTTTGCATGGTGGTGGGTTCAATCACATCACAGACCAAAATCAAAGTCGGCTCTTGGGTAAAAGGATCCATCACCGCAGTGCTGTCGTCTGGCAGTAAGATCATGTCTGACGCTTCAATACCTTTCCAACCGGGCATGGATGAACCATCAAACATTTTTACCTTGCTCGAAAAAGTCCTCATCTGCATCACGGGCTGGCATAGTGATATGGTGTTGTTGACCACCGATATCAGTAAAGCGTAAGTCAATCCATTTTGCATTATGGGTTTGTATCAGTTCGAGCGATTTTGACATCATGGTCTCCAAGACTTTTGAACGAAGTGCTCGCCACATGCCTTATATAGGCAAGATAATTAGCGCATTATTGCTAGTATCGGGAAGCGTTATTTATTTTTAATATGCAACCAGCAAGCAAAACGAATCCTATGCCTCAATTAATAAAAAGCATAATCATTAGCGGTCAGCAACTGTGGGCAAGTCTAACAAATTTTAACGCGAGATAATGCATCCCGTATAGCAGCAGAGGGTATAAATCTCATGCTCTGTTGCGCACCAACCCCTAGCCACCAAGATTTGTGGGTTTAAATACAACCCTTAGGGATACTGCTTGCCTTACGCTGCCGCCCATGTAAATCTTAAGACAACTACTCAGGGGAGTCTGTTATGCGACGTCTCATAGCCTTCTGCTTATTGCTGGCAACGCTGCCTGTGGCGGCGCAGATTTATCAATACACCGATGAACAAGGCAATCGTGTTTTCACTGATCAGCCCCCTATGGATGTGGATGCGCAAAGTATTCAGCTGCCGAACCTCAATACCATCCCAGAAACGCCTAAGACAGATCAGCATAAAGACAGCAACTTTCAGGATGACGAGCGCACCACCCAATCCAGCCAGCCGTATCGTCAATTACAGCTCAGCGGGCTCCCTGAGCAAGAAGCCATTCGTGCCAACAATGGTAACTTTAGCGTGCAGGTTGCAATCACTCCGAAGCTTGCCCCACAGCATCGTTTGCAGCTACTGATTGACGGCCAGCCCTATGGCACACCCAGTGCCACAACCACTTTACAAGTGACCAATATCGACCGCGGCGAGCATCGTATTGCGGTACAAGTGCTCGCTGGCGATCAAGTAGTGCAAAGCAGCCCTGAGCAAACCATCAGCGTGCAACGGGTGCACAGGCATCGTCCAACACCATGATTATCCGCACTCTACTGAGCCTCTTGCTGCTGAGCAGCTCCTCGCTGGGTTTCGCGGCGATTTACACTTATTTGGATGAAAACGGTGAGCGGGTATTTACCGATAACCCGCCACAAGGACAACCTGCCGAGCAAGTCAAAATTGCGCCAACCAATAAACTGCCAGCAGTGCCTGTGGTGAAAGTCCTTAAAGCGCCTCCTATGCCCCAAGAACAGGCCGCCAGTGTAGCGCCAGCCTATCAAGTGTTGCGTATTTTAACCCCTGAACCTGATGCCACTATTCGCGCCAACGACCGACAGTTGATTGTCACCGTCAGCAGTGAGCCGGCCTTAGCTCAAGGTCACTTGTTTCGCGTGATCCTGAATGGCAAGCCTGCTACAGAAGCCAGCCGCAGCCCTGTTTTTCCATTGCACGATATTGATCGAGGCACCCACCAGCTGGCCGTTGAGATCATTAACCAGCAAGGCAAGATAATGGAGCGCACCCCCGCGCAACCTTTTCATTTACGACAAACCACGTTAAGTGATAAACGTCGTGTGCGGCCCTGCACAGACGATGATTATGGCGTGCGCCCTGAATGTCCGCTGCACGATAAACCGGAAAAGAAATCTAAACTGCTGCCGTTTTTATAACCCACCGCCAACGATAACAAGCACAGACTGCTCTCACTCATCAATGCTGGATGCAGCCCACTGCTTTCCTTGCTAAAGTGCGCGGCATTTACTGTAAGAGCAGCAGCATGCACGACCAACATTTTGATGACCTCGCGGTGCGTTTCGCCGATAAAATTTACGGCAGCAACAAAGGCGCAATACGCTTAGCAGTCTTACAAGCAGACCTTCTTGATGTTTTGCCGCAGCGTCCCTTGCGGGTACTGGATATTGGTGCAGGTCTCGGCCATATGGCGTTATGGTTGGCCCAACAAGGCCACCAAGTCACCCTAGTGGAGCCGGCTCAAGCCATGCTGGCAACCGCGCAACAGCGCTTTGCTGATGCAAACTGCTCGGCAACGTTTATACAGGCGGACTGGCAAAGCTTTGCACAGCAACAGCAACAGCCCTACGATCTGGTGCTCTGCCATGCTGTTTTGGAATGGCTGGCTGGGTGCGATGCCATTTTCGCTACCTTGCATGCGCTAACTTGCGCAGACGGCTGGTTATCCCTGGCTTTCTATAATAAAGATGCGCTTATTATGCAGAACCTGATTAAAGGTAATCTGCGCAAACTCACCCAGCAACGCTTCACTGGGGATGCCGGCGGCCTCACCCCACAACACCCCCTTGACCCTCGGGAGCTGGCCGAGCAGTTGCAACCCTTGTGGCAAATCAAGCAACGCAGTGGTATTCGAGTCTTTCATGACTACATGGCGCCTCAAGCGCGACAGCGCATTGCTGATCACGAACTGATTGATACTGAACTCAAGTATCGCCGCCACCCTGCTTTAGCGGGCTTGGGTCGTTACCTGCATTGGCTTTGCCAGCCCCGTACAATCGCAGTAGACTGAATTTGATTGTACAAATCTCTTCAGCCTCTGTGGAGGTATGCCATGTTTCGCTATCTATATGCATTGGCTTTGCCGGTTTTGTTACTGGGCTGCCAAACCCATAACCCCTATCAAGCTGATAGTGCGCCTGCCACGCAGATCACCAATCACCCTATGCATTTAACCAGCAGCACTCAGACCAGCAAGACTCCACAGGATTACCGCTATTGGTGCTGGGCAACCGGCTCGCAAACCATCAGCCTTAAGCAGCAACCGGACAGCGCTCTCACTATTTTAGCTGAACAGCTTGAACAGTATGGCCTGCGCCCCGCAGAGTCTCTTGAGCAATGTGAGCTGCAAGTGCAACTAAGCACTCAGCACAGCAGTCACAGAGTGGTTTATGATTACCACCCCTCGGCTTATTACGGCTATGGTTACGGGCACCCCTTCCATGACCGTTATCGGTATTCTGGATTTGGCATGCACATGCCGATTTATCCGCGCAGCTCGATCAGCTATTCTTTACAGCTGCAACTGTCTTTCACAGACGCAGCAACAGATCACTTAATCTGGCGCAACGTCAGTTCGGTGAACAGCAACCAAGCTGGGCAGGCTACCGAGCAGGCTTTACGTAAAGCCTTGAATAAGATGCTTAGCAACTTCTTTTGATGCCTGCATTGGACAGCAGGCAGTGCTTGAAACTATTTCACCACCAACACATCGCAGGGTGGGTTTTCTAAAAAATACTGTGCCAAACTACCTAACAGCGCATCTGCTAAGATGCCGCGCCCATGCTTACCTAGGGCTAAGATCTGTGGCTGGTGCTCCGCAATCACCTGCGCCAAACAGTTATGCAGCTCCCCTTGGCGTAACTCATGGCTGATTTGTGGGCCAGCTTCTGGCAGCTTTGCTTTCTCGTCCATCACCAGCTGATCAAACAGCGAGGTTTGCCAATCCAGCTCAGCATCGTCACCGCCATGCACTTCTGCTTTTTCTAGCACATGCAAAGCATGAATACTGGCAGCCTGCGGCAATAATTTATACAGCTGATGCAAGGCATTACAGGCACACAAAGAAAAGTCTAAGGGTACTAATGCACGGCTGTACTTAGCTATTTCAGTTTCCACAGCCAAGAGCACAGGCACCAAACTGCGCTGCAAGACTCGCTCTAAAGTTGTTCCAGAAAAATACTCAGGGGAGTCTTGATGGTGATCGCCCATCACTAAAAAGTCCACACTGTGGGCTCTTTGTGCGGCCACAATGGCTTGCGCTGGACGACCCATTTTAATCAGCACTTGAGGATTTTGGGCATTACAGTCTTGTAACTGCTGGTTCAATAAAGCATCGGCAACTAACATTTGCTTTTCGACCACTGCCTTAGGCAAATGGTCTTCCAGCACATGCAACACACTCAGCCGTGCTTGGTGCTGCTCAGCCAACTGCACACCACGCTGTAGGGCGATTTGTGCTTTATCACTTAAATCATGGGCAACCATTATATGTTGCATAGATGTGCCTTCCTTTATCAATTTACAAAGCACCCACCAATGGCACATTCATTGGCGGGTGTTTTGCATTACTTAGCAGCGTCCAGCGCTTGGGTTAAGTCCGCTAAAATATCATCAATGTGCTCAATACCGATGGACAAGCGTACTAAGTCTTTGCTGACTCCGGCTTTAACCATTTCATCCTCATTCAGCTGACGGTGAGTGGTACTGGCTGGATGACAGGCTAAGGACTTGGCATCACCAATATTCACTAAGCGGTACAACAGCTGCAAGGCATCAATAAATTTAGCACCGGCCTTTTCGCCACCTTTAATGCCAAAACTTAAAATACCTGATGCTTTACCGCCCATGTACTTCTGCGCCAGCGCGTGATCCGGGTGACTGGGTAGGCCTGCATAGTTCACCCACTCCACTTGCTCATGGGCCTCTAAGAACTCAGCAACTTTTTGGGCGTTTTCACAGTGACGCTCCATGCGCAGGGCCAGTGTTTCAATACCCTGCATAATTAAAAACGCATTAAAAGGTGACAGCGCTGCGCCCATATTACGCAACGGTACTACGCGGCAACGGGCTATAAAGGCCGCTGGACCAAAGCTTTCGGTATACACCGCACCGTGGTAGGACACATCAGGCGTGTTAAGCAGCGGGAAACGCTCTTTATGCTCAGCCCAAGGAAACTTACCGGAATCAATAATAGCACCAGCAATGGTGGTACCGTGGCCGCCCATATATTTAGTCAGTGACTGAATAACAATGTCCGCACCGTTCTCAATTGGTCGCCAAAGGGCTGGTGAAGCAACGGTATTGTCCACAATCAATGGCACACCGTGGCGGTGAGCAACATCAGCTAAGGCCTGCATATCCACGATATTACCGGCTGGGTTACCGATACTTTCACAAAACACCGCTTTGGTTTTGTCATCAATCATCGCTTCTAAAGCAGCGAGGTCATCGTGGGGTGCAAAGCGTACGTCTAAACCCTGACGGGGCAAGGTGTGGGCAAACAGGTTGTAAGTACCGCCATAGAGCTTGGCTACGGAGACAATATTATCGCCCGCCTCGGCAATGGTCTGAATCGCGGCAGTGATCGCCGCCATACCTGAAGCCATGGCTAAGGCTGCCACACCACCTTCTAAAGCTGCCACCCGCTGCTCTAAAATATCGTTGGTGGGGTTAGTGATACGGGTGTAAATATTGCCTGGCACTTTCAGGTTAAACAGATCGGCACCATGCTGGGTGTCATCAAAAGTGTAGGAGGTGGTTTGATAAATCGGCACCGCAGCCGCTTTAGTGGTTGGGTCTGATTTATAACCCACATGGAGCGCAATCGTTTCTGGTTTCATTGTCTCTACTCAAAGCTGTTTAAATGGATGCTGCAAAGCATGCCCAGCCAATTGGCTAGGGTCAAGCAGATCGCTTACGGATGTTTTATCATTCCCATCCTCAACACATTCATTGTTTGTACCACAAGACCCTGAGAGTGCGTATATGACTTGGCGCTATATCATTAAGCAGCTGGCTTTTCCCCCCAGCAGTTTACTGTTGTTACTACTGGGCGGTTGGCTACTGCGTAAGCGCTGGCCACGCCTAGCAACCGGCAGTTTTGTATTGGGTTTAGCTGGGCTGTACCTGATGAGTTTGCCCATTACCGTGGAGTACGCAGCCCGCGCCATCGAAAGCGAAGCAGCGCTAACTCCGCAGCAATGGCACTCGTTAGCCCAGCAGGCCGACGCCATTGTGGTGCTCGGCGGTGGCCGCGAAGTCAATGACCCTGCTTGGCAAAGTGACCAGCCTTCGCTCATGGCCATGCAACGTTTACGTTATGCCGCTCGCTTGGCCAAGGCATCGCAGCTGCCCATCTTAGTTTCTGGCGGCTTACATTATGGCCAGCCGCCCAGTGAAGCGCAGCTGATGGCCAACAGCCTTGCTGAGGATTTCGCGGTAACTGCGCGCTGGCTAGAAGGCAACAGCCGCACCACATGGGAGAATGCACAATTGACTGCCGACATGCTTCAAGCTGAAGGCATCAAGCGTATAGTGCTGGTGACCCAAGCATGGCACATGCCACGCTCGCGCTGGAGCTATGAGCAGTTTGGTTTTACCGTGACCAGCGCACCTGTGGGTTTTTTAAGTGGCCCCAACAACCGTCCATTAAATGGCTGGATGCCGGAAAGTAAAGCTCTGTGGCTTAATACAGCACTGTTTAATGAAGCCATTGGCGCACTGCTCTACCGTTTAAGCTATCGGGCTCCACAAGCCTATCAATCCACACTGTAAGCATAGAGTTGTCGATGCGGTTTCCCTGAATGGGCTCGCCTCATGTATGCTAGACGGATATTTTTCATTGGTGGACTCTTTCCCATCATCCTTATGACTTTCTCGACGATAATCACATAAAATCATGCACGAACAGTATCAACCTCGCGATATCGAAACCGCCGCCCAACAGTATTGGGATGAGCACAAATCATTTGAAGTGACCGAACAACCGGGCAAAGAAACCTATTACTGCCTGTCGATGTTCCCCTACCCTAGCGGTCGCTTGCATATGGGTCACGTGCGTAATTACACCATTGGTGATGTGATTGCCCGCCACCAGCGCATGCTGGGTAAAAATGTTTTACAACCCATGGGTTGGGACGCCTTTGGTATGCCCGCAGAAAATGCCGCCATGCAACATAAAGTGGCGCCAGCGGCCTGGACTTACGAAAACATGGCCTACATGAAGGCGCAGTTTACTCAACTGGGTCTGGCCATTGATTGGTCGCGGGAAATCACCACCTGCCAGCCGGATTACTACCGCTGGGAGCAGTGGCTGTTCACCCAGCTGTATAAGAAAGGCATCATTTACCAAAAAGTCGGCACAGTAAACTGGGACCCCGTGGACCAAACCGTACTGGCCAACGAACAAGTGATTGATGGCCGCGGCTGGCGTTCTGATGCGCTGGTAGAAAAGCGCGAAATCCCCATGTACTACTTTAAGATCACCGCGTACGCAGAAGAGCTGCTCAGTGGTCTAGATGACATGCCGGGCTGGCCCGAACAAGTTAAAACCATGCAACGTAACTGGATCGGTAAAAGTTACGGCGCCGATATCCTCTTTGATTACGATGTGGACTCGGTAGGTATTGAAGGCCAGCTCAAGGTCTATACCACCCGCCCTGACACTCTGATGGGCGCCACCTATGTGGCGGTGGCCGCCGAACACCCTTTGGCGCAACGTGCAGCGACTGACAATCCAGAACTGACCGCTTTTATAGCTGAGTGCAAAGCAGGCTCAGTGGCTGAAGCCGATATGGCCACCATGGACAAGAAAGGCATGCCCACTGGGCAGTTTGTGATTCACCCATTAACTGGTGACAAACTGCCGGTTTATGTCGCTAACTATGTGTTGTGGGGCTACGGTGAAGGCGCAGTGATGGCGGTTCCCGCCCATGATGAGCGTGACTTTGAATTTGCCAATGCCTACCAGCTGCCAATCAGCCAAGTGTTTGCCTCAACCGATGCCAATAACAGCTTTGACGCAACAGTGTGGAACGACTGGTATGCGGACAAAGACCATGTGGTCGCGGTAAACAGCGGCAAATACGACGGTCTTAACGTGCAAGATGCCTTTGATGGCATTGTGGCTGATCTGGAAGCCAAGCAGCGTGGCGAGCGCAAAACCCAATTCCGTTTGCGGGACTGGGGTATCAGCCGTCAACGCTATTGGGGTTGCCCGATTCCTATTATTCATTGTCCCAGCTGTGGCGATGTGCCGGTGCCTGACGATCAGCTGCCAGTGGTGCTGCCAGAAGATGTGATCCCCGATGGTGCTGGTAACCCACTGAGCAAGATGCCTGAGTTTTATGAGTGCCAATGCCCCACTTGTGGTGCTGACGCCCGCCGTGAAACCGACACCATGGACACCTTTGTCGAGTCGTCCTGGTATTACGCACGCTATGCCTCACCACAGTACACTGAAGGCCTCGTAGAAAAATCCGCAGCGGACCACTGGTTACCGGTTGACCAGTACATTGGCGGCATTGAGCATGCAATTTTGCACTTACTTTACGCACGCTTCTTCCACAAGCTGATGCGTGACGAGGGCTTAGTCAATAGCGATGAGCCGTTTACTAACCTACTGACCCAAGGCATGGTGATTGCCGAAACCTACTATCGCGTACTGCCCAATGGCGCACGGGAGTGGTACAACCCTGAAGACGTTAATGTTGAATATAACAGCAAGGGTAAAGCGGTTTCAGCAACCTTGATCAGTGATGGTGAGCCGGTGGTGATTGGTGGCATTGAAAAAATGTCCAAGTCGAAAAACAACGGTGTTGATCCACAAGTGATGATTGATGAGTACGGTGCTGACACCTGCCGCTTGTTTATGATGTTTGCTTCACCGCCCGATATGAGTCTTGAGTGGTCAGATGCCGGTATTGAAGGTGCCAGCCGCTTCCTGAAACGGGTGTGGCGCTTAGCCTATAAGCATGTCAATGCTGGTGAACGCGAAACACTGGACGTGGCCAACCTAACCGATGCACAAAAAGACATTCGGCGCAGTATCCACGAAGTGATTCAGCATGCCAGTCAAGATGTTGGCAAACATCAGAAGTTCAACACCGCCATCGCGCAAGTGATGACCCTGATGAATGTGCTGGAAAAAGCACCAACCGAAACCATCCAAGACCGCGCCTTACTGCAGGAAGGCTTAGAGACTGTGGTGCTTATTTTGGCGCCTATCACCCCGCACATCTGTCAC